>Ga0316585_10000165_pt1 | contig 13274 bp, 10 predicted proteins | sample S_170502SCrBrC_D_FD_204517 | JGI IMG/M metagenome (GOLD analysis project Ga0316585, IMG submission 204517) | Rhizosphere microbial communities from salt marsh grasses in Alabama, United States - S_170502SCrBrC | ecosystem: Host-associated > Plants > Roots > Rhizosphere | place: USA: Alabama...
GGTTCCCTGGGCTGTCGAGCTGCCAGTCGCGATCTCGCTCGGCTTCATCGTCGTGGTGCTGGCCATCACCGCCGTCGCGAGCCTTCTCGTCGATCGTCGAGAGAGCCGGCCTCGGTAGCCGCACCGTGCGCGGCGCCGGGAGCGCGGACGCCCCCAGGCACCTAGATTGGGCGGGTGCTCGACGTCTCGTTGGCCGTCTGGGCGGCCACAGTCGCTGCCATCGTCGGCCTCCTCGCCATCGACTTCGTCGTCGGCCGCAACCCGCACGATGTCTCGATGCGGGAGGCGACGCTGTGGTCGGTCTTCTACATCGGGGTGGCGATCGCCTTCGGCATCTGGGTCTGGCAGTGGGGTGGCGCCGACTTCGGCCAGCAGTACTACGCGGCCTGGCTCGTGGAGAAGAGCCTGTCGGTCGACAACCTGTTCATCTTCCTGCTGATCTTCACGCGGTTCGCCGTCCCGTCCGAGCTCCAGCAGAGGGCCCTGCTCATCGGTGTTGCGCTGGCGCTGGTCATGCGCGCGATCTTCATCGCCGTCGGGGCCGCGGCCCTGGAGTACTTCGCGTTCACATTCGTCATCTTCGGCGGGTTCCTCATCTGGACGGCGTGGGGCATCTTCAAGCACCGCAACGAGGACGCCGATCTCGAGGAGAACGCCGTGATCAGGGCGGCGCGCCAGCGCTTCTCGGTCACCGAGGAGTACCACGCCAACAAGCTGACGGTCGTCCTGGACGGCAAGAGGTTCGCGACCCCGATGCTTCTCGTGCTCGTTGCCATCGGCACGACCGACCTTCTCTTCGCGCTGGACTCGATCCCGGCCACGTTCGGCGTGACGCAGGAGCCCTACCTCGTCTTCGCCGCGAACGCGTTCGCCCTGCTCGGGCTGCGTGCACTGTTCTTCGTCCTGCGCAACCTGCTGGACCGGCTCGTCTACCTCGCCATCGGGCTGTCGTTCATCCTGGCCTTCATCGGGGTCAAGCTCATCCTGACGTTCCTGCACGAGGTGAACACCGACATCCCGAAGATCCCCACCTCCGTCTCGCTCGTCGTGATCGTCGTGACGCTCACCGTCACGACGATCGCCTCGCTGTGGAAGGTGCGGCAGGACCCGTCCGCCCGGGCGCACACCGGCCCCATCGCCGGCCACGGGCGCACGCACGAGGACACCGAGGCCAGGTCGGCGACCCAGCAGGGCGGGCCGCCCGCGCCACCCGAGCCCTAGGGTTGGCGCGCAGACCGGTCGGCGTCGAGCCAGTTGCCGAGCCCGCGCTCGGCCGTCTCGGGCGCTACCAGCGGCGGGCCCACCACTCGGGCAGGTGCGGGTGCTCCCTGCCGACGGTGGTGTCGTCGCCGTGGCCGGGGTACACCCAGGTCTCGTCCGGAAGTGCTGCGAACACCTTCGACTCGACCGACCGCATCGCGGTCTCGAAGGTGTCGGGCTCCGTCGCGCCGACACCTCCCGGGAAGAGGGCGTCCCCGGTCCACAGGTGCGGGGTGCCGTGCGGGTCGTCGTAGAGGAGTGCCAGGCACCCCGGTGTGTGGCCGGGCAGGTGCAGCACGGTCAGCGACAGGACACCGAGGGCCACGGTGTCGCCGTCGTCGACGGTCCGGTCGGTGGGGTAGCCGATCCCTGCCGCGTCGAGCCGGTGGGCGATGGTGAGGGCACCGGTCGCCTCGGCGACCGCGGCCAGGGCTCCCCAGTGGTCCCGGTGGCGGTGCGTGGTGACGACCGTGGTGAGAGGCCCGTCGGCGACCAGCTCGAGGAGGCGGTCGGGCTCGGCGCCCGCGTCGATCATCAGCTCCTCGCCGGACCGACGGCAGCGCAGCAGGTAGGCGTTGGTCTCGAGAGGACCGACCGCGACCTTCGTGATGATGAGGTCGGCCAGCTCGCGTACCTCCGGCGGACCGCCGGGCGTCACTGTGCCGTGGTAGGTCACCGCGGCCTCAGAACCAGGGTGGCAGGGTCGGCAGTGGCCCTGGGTGGACGTGGAGCCCCTCGCCGCTGGACCGACCGGTCAGCCACGCCAGCAGCGCAGGGGAGGGGCCCTCGACGTGGACGGCCTGGGCGGGGTCACCGCTGCCGGCCGACCAGTCGCCGTCGAGGGCGTCGAGGGTGAGGGCGGGGATGTCGGAGCGGGTCAGGTAGAGGTCAGTGACCTCGGCCAGCAGCCGGTGCACGAACTCCGGAGACCAGTGGGCGGGGGTGTAGGCCCCGGCCAGGTCGACGTTGTGCACCTCCTGCTCCACGAGCCGACGCCACGGCACCTCGGCGGCCGCCAGCTCGCGACCCTGCCCGCCGGCGCCCAGCCGCACGCTGCTCTGCCACTGCTCCTCGGTCAGCTGCGCGGCGACCCCCAGGAGCGCGTCGGTCGTCTCCCGCAGCTGGGTGGCGAGGGCCCCCGCCGGCTGGCCGACGCCGGCCTGGATCGATGCCTCGCGGGCCTCGATGTCCGCGTACTGGTACGTGACGACGCCCGTGTGGGCCCACTCCAGCAACCGGGTCAGACCGGCCGCGTTGCCGACGAGGTGACTGACGACGTGGGCCCGGCTCCAGCCTGGCAGCAGGCTCGGCTCGGCGAGCTGGTCGGCGCTGAGAAGCTGGACGTCGTGGACGAGCTGGTCGGCCGACGTCCGGACCAGGTCGAGGTCGTGTCGGGGGTCTGGGCTCACGAGGCGAAACTACCGAGCCTGCGGTCGTGCTGGAAGCGCCGGGCGTCGTTGTCCACCGGCGCGTGCCGAGGGCTGGTCCGTGTCGGCCCCGTGTGAGAGAATTCGTACATGTGTTCGAGAAAGGGAGCAGCGGTCCGGGGCGGCGGGCGTGACCACCCCGTGAGCCTCGTCGGCCGGCTCCACGAGCTGCTCGACGCGTTGCTCGGCTCCGATCTCGACGACCTGACCGCCGACGACCAGGGCCGGCTCGTCTGCCGACTCGTCGAGGCCCAGCAGCGGCTGCACGCGGCGACCGCACAGGCAGTCGGGGCCTTCGACGGCGCCGACGTGGCGATCGCGTCCCGGCACCGGACGACGGTCCGGTGGCTCGAGCACCGGACGAGGCTGTCGGCCGGCGCCGCCGCTCACCTGACGCGCACGGCCAGGGCGCTTCGCGACCACCTTCCCGCGACGCACGAGGCCCTCGCTGGGGGACGAATCACCTCCCAGCACGTAGCGGCGGTCGTGAGCGTGGTGCGCACGGTCGGTCCGGAGCATGCCTCTGCCGCCGAGCCGGTCCTGCTCGACCTTGCCAGACGCAGTGACCCGGCGACGGTACGTCGGGCCACGGCGGCCCTCTTCGCCGCCGTCGACCCCGCGGGAGCCGAGAAGGCCCTGCACACGGCCTACGAGAAGCGCGGGCTGCAGGTCTCGGTCGCCGGCGAGCACGGGTACCTCGACGGTGTGCTCGACCTGGAATCCACCGAGCTCCTGCAGTCGGCGCTGATGCCGCTCATGGCACCGGCCGGTCCGGCGGACACCCGGTCGGCGGCCCAACGTCGGGCCGACGCCCTGCTCGACATCGTGACCAAGCACCTGGGCACCGAGGAGATGCCCATGGTGGGTGGTCATCGCCCCAACCTGTCGGTGGTTGTGGATGCCGACCAGCTCCCTCCGGACACGCCGGCCCCTGGCGACACCGGGTTCCGCGAGGACGGGTTCGGCGGCGACCGGTCGCCGAGCACCGTGCGGTCGCGGCGGGGTTGGGTGGGGACCGTGACGCTTCCCTGGACCGGGGTCGCCCTGCCTGCGACGGTTGCCCGTCGCTGGGCCTGCCACGCGGCCGTGACGCCCGTCGTCTCCCGTCTTCTGCCGAGGCCGCGGCAGCACGTCACGGGCGTGGAGAGGCCGGTGGTCGCGATCGACCCGGCGTGGCTGCCCCTCGGTGTCGGACGCACCCAGCGCACGGTGACCGCGGCACAGCTCAAGGCGCTCGTCGTCCGGGACGGGGGGTGCGTCCATCCGGGCTGCAGCCGAGCACCCGCGTTCTGCGACGCCCACCACGTGCGGCACTGGGTCGACGGCGGCGTGACGGCGCTGACCAACCTCGTGCTGCTCTGCCGGCACCACCACCGCACCCTGCATGCGGGGTGCTGGCAGATCAGACCCGACCCCGGCACGCCCGGGTTGTTCTGGACCAGCGACCACGACGGCCTCCACCAGGCGCAGACGGCGCACGACCGCTCACCACCGCTGCGACCCGTCGCGTGATGCAGGCCCATCTGACGCCGAGGTGAGTACCGCGCCGCCCCCGCCTACCCTGTCGCCCGTGCCGCGTCGCGCCCCTCTGCCCTCGCACCCACCGGCCGAACGGCTCGTCGTGCGGGGCGCCCGCGAGCACAACCTCAAGGACGTCTCGCTGGACCTTCCGCGTGACGCCCTCATCGTCTTCACGGGTCTGTCGGGGTCCGGCAAGTCCAGCCTGGCATTCGACACCATCTTCGCCGAGGGCCAGCGCCGCTACGTCGAGTCGCTCTCGGCGTACGCCCGCCAGTTCCTCGGCCAGATGGACAAGCCCGACGTCGACTTCATCGAGGGGCTGTCGCCGGCGGTGTCGATCGACCAGAAGTCGACCTCTCGCAACCCCCGGTCCACCGTCGGCACCATCACCGAGGTCTACGACTACCTGCGTCTGCTCTACGCCCGCGCCGGTCGCCCCCACTGCCCGATCGGGGGCGAGCCGATCAGCCGCCAGACACCCCAGCAGATCGTCGACCAGGTACTGGAGATGTCAGAGGGGACGCGGTTCCAGGTGCTGGCACCGGTCGTGCGGGCCCGCAAGGGTGAGTACGTCGACCTGTTCCGCACGCTGGCCTCGCAGGGCTACGCCCGGGTCCGCGTCGACGGCGTCGTCCACCCGCTCACCGAGCCACCGCGGCTGAAGAAGCAGGAGAAGCACTCGATCGACGTCGTCGTGGACCGTCTCGCCGTGCGGGCCCGCGCCCGGCAACGCATCACCGACTCGGTGGAGACCGCGCTACGGCTCGGCGGCGGGGTCGTGGTGCTCGAGATGGTCGACCTCGCCGAGGACGACCCGCACCGGGAGCGGATGTTCTCCGAGCACCTCGCCTGCCTCGAGCACGGCGTGTCGATGGACGAGCTGGAGCCGCGGTCCTTCTCCTTCAACTCCCCGTTCGGGGCGTGTCCGGAGTGCAGCGGCCTCGGGACACGGATGGAGGTCGACCCCGAGCTCGTCGTGCCCGACCCGTCGGTGAGCCTGCGCGACGGAGCCCTGGCGCCGTGGGGGTCGACCACCACGGCCGAGTACTTCTTCCGGCAGGTCACCGCGCTGGCCGAGGCACTCGACTTCAGCCTCGACGTCCCGTTCGCCGAGCTTCCCGCCGACGCGCGCACCGCCGTCCTCTACGGGCACCGGCAGCCGATCCACGTCCGCTACACCAACCGGTACGGACGGGCCCGCGCCTACGACACCACCTACGAGGGCATCGTCCCGTTCGTCGAGCGGCGCCACCGAGAGGCCGAGAGCGACGCCAGCCGGGAGCGCTACGCAGGCTTCATGCGCGAGGTCCCCTGCCCGGTCTGCCACGGCAGCCGGCTCAAGCCCGAGGTGCTGGCCGTCACCGTCGGCGGCCGGTCCATCGCCGAGGTGGCGGCCATGCCCATCGGGGACTGCCAGCGGTTCCTGCTCGACCTCGAGCTCTCCGACCGGGAGCAGCAGATCGCCGCCCGGGTGCTCAAGGAGGTCAACGAGCGCCTCCGGTTCCTCGTCGACGTGGGGCTGCACTACCTCACCCTGGACCGGCCGGCCGCCACGCTGGCCGGTGGGGAGGCGCAGCGGATCCGCCTGGCGACGCAGATCGGCTCCGGGCTCGTCGGGGTGCTCTACGTCCTGGACGAGCCGAGCATCGGCCTGCACCAGCGCGACAACCGCCGACTCATCGACACCCTGGTGCGGCTGCGCGACCTCGGCAACACCCTCATCGTGGTCGAGCACGACGAGGACACGATCCGCACCGCCGACTGGGTCGTCGACATCGGCCCGGGCGCGGGCGAGCACGGCGGGCAGATCGTCGTGTCCGGGCCGCTGGCCGAGCTGGAGACGCACCCGTCCTCGGTCACCGGCGCATACGTCTCCGGGCGGATGAGCATCGAGGTCCCGGCCATCCGGCGTCCCGTCGACCCGGCCCGCACCCTGCGGGTGCTCGGTGCCCGCGAGCACAACCTCGCCGACATCGACGTCGACGTCCCGCTCGGCTGCTTCGTCGCCGTCACCGGCGTCAGCGGCTCCGGCAAGTCGACACTGGTCAACGACGTGCTCTACGCCGCCCTGGCCCGCCACCTCTACCAGTCGCGCACCGTCCCCGGCCGGCACCGCCGCATCGAGGGCCTCCAGCACGTGGACAAGGTCGTGCACGTCGACCAGTCCCCGATCGGGCGCACCCCGCGGTCCAACCCCGCCACCTACACCGGTGTCTTCGACCACATCCGGCGGCTGTTCGCCGAGACCGAGGAGGCGAAGGTGCGCGGCTACCAGCCCGGCCGGTTCTCCTTCAACGTCAAGGGCGGACGCTGCGAGGCCTGTGCGGGCGACGGCACGATCAAGATCGAGATGAACTTCCTCCCCGACGTGTACGTGCCGTGCGAGGTCTGCCACGGCGCGCGCTACAACCGGGAGACCCTCGAGGTGCACTTCAAGGGACGCACGATCGCCGAGGTGCTCGACATGCCGATCGAGGAGGCCCTCGGGTTCTTCGAGGCCGTCCCGCCCATCGCCCGGCACCTACGCACCCTCGTCGACGTCGGGCTCGGCTACGTCCGGCTCGGCCAGCCCGCCCCCACCCTGTCCGGCGGTGAGGCGCAGCGGGTGAAGCTGTCCTCAGAGCTGCAGAAGCGGTCCACCGGCCGGACCGTCTACGTGCTCGACGAGCCCACCACCGGCCTGCACTTCGAGGACGTCCGCAAGCTGATCGGCGTACTGCAAGGGCTGGTCGACAAGGGCAACACCGTCATCGTCATCGAGCACAACCTCGACGTGATCAAGACGGCGGACTGGATCGTCGACCTCGGGCCGGAGGGCGGGTCCGGCGGTGGCACGGTCGTCGTCGAGGGGACGCCGGAGCACGTCGCCGGCGTCGAGGCCAGCCACACGGGCCGGTTCCTCGCCGGGATGCTCGCCGTCCCCTCGCGGTCCTGACGTCGCGAGCGGTGCCCGGGCGTGCCGCTGCCGACGACGGCTGGCACCCTTGGCTCATGACCCACGCACTGACCCGTCGCTCCGTACTCGGTGGCGCAGCCGCCGTCGGGGGAGCAGCCCTGCTCGCCGCCTGCGGCAGCGACACCGCCGACGAGGCCACCGGTGGCGACACCGCCACCGACGGCGGCTCCGCCACCCAGGAGCCCAACGCCGACGACGGAGCGGGCGCGCTCGACGGTGCCCTGGTGTCGACCTCCGACGTGCCGGTCGGCGGAGGCGTGATCGTCGCGGCGTCCCAGGTGGTGGTGACGCAGCCGACCGAGGGGGACTTCAAGGCGTTCTCCAGCACCTGCACCCACCAGGGCTGCCAGGTGTCGTCAGTGAGCGACGAGCAGATCGTCTGCGCCTGCCACAACTCGCGGTTCTCCATCGCCGACGGATCCGTGCTCGGCGGGCCGGCGACGGCGCCGCTGCCGGAGGTCTCGGTGAGCGTGTCTGGCGACCAGGTGGTGTCCGCCTGAGCGGTCGGCGCCATGGCTGACCCGTCCACCTACCGTCCCCGGCCGGGGTCGGTGCCCGACGCCCCCGGGGTGTACCGGTTCCTCGACGCTGACGGGCGCGTCGTGTACGTGGGGAAGGCGAAGAGCCTGCGGTCCCGGCTCGGCTCGTACTTCGCTGACCTGTCGGCGCTGCACCCCCGCACGCAGGCGATGGTGACCTCGGCGGCGGCAGTGGACTGGACCGTGGTCGGCACCGAGGTCGAGGCGCTGCAGCTGGAGTACTCCTGGATCAAGGAGTTCGACCCCCGGTTCAACGTGCGCTACCGGGACGACAAGTCCTACCCGTACCTGGCGGTGACGGTGGGCGAGGAGTTCCCGCGGGTGCTGGTGATGCGGGGCACCAAGCGCAAGGGAGTGCGCTACTTCGGCCCCTACGCGCACGCCTGGGCGATCCGGGAGACCCTCGACCTGGTGCTGCGCGTGTTCCCGGTGCGGACGTGCTCGTCGGGTGTCTTCCGGCGGGCCGGGCAGGTGGGCCGGCCGTGCCTGCTGGGCTACATCGGCAAGTGCTCGGCACCGTGCGTGGGCCGCGTGTCGGCCGAGGAGCACCGGGAGCTGGTGGACGACTTCGTCGCGTTCATGGAGGGCCGGACGGCGTCGTTCCTGCGGCGGCTACGGGCGGAGATGGCGCAGGCCGCGGCGGCGCAGGAGTACGAGCGGGCCGCCCGGCTGCGCGACGACGTCGCGGCGCTCGAGCGGGCGCTGGAGAAGAACGCCGTGGTGCTGCCCGACGGCACCGACGCCGACGTGATCGCGCTGGCCACCGACCCGCTCGAGGTGGCCGTCCAGGTGTTCCACGTGCGGGGAGGACGGATCCGCGGCGAGCGGGGCTGGGTCGCCGACCGCACCGACGACGCCGACGCCGCCACCCTGCTGGAGGGCTTCGTCCTCCAGCTGTACGCGGACGCAGCCGCCGAGGCGGTCCCGCGCCAGGTGCTGCTGCCCGAGGTCTCCGCGGACCCGGACGAACGGGCTGCGCTGGCCGACCTGCTGGGCCAGGTGCGCGGCGGACCCGTGGACATCCGGGTGCCGCAGCGCGGGGACAAGGCCGCCCTGCTGCGCACCGCCGCACAGAACGCTGCGCAGACCCTGGCCCTGCACAAGACCCGGCGGGCCTCCGACCTGACCACCCGCAGCCAGGCCTTGGACGAGATCCAGAAGGCCCTCGACCTCCCCGAGGCGCCCCTGCGGATCGAGTGCGTCGACGTCTCGCACCTGCAGGGGGACGCCGTCGTCGGCGCGCTCGTCGTGTTCGAGGACGGGCTCCCGCGCAAGTCCGACTACCGCCGGTTCGAGGTGCGAGCCCGCGGCCGGGACGACACCGCCTCCGACGTCGCCGCGATCGCCGAGGTGGTGTCCCGCCGGTTCCGCCGCTACCTCGAGGAGCGCGAGCAGGTCGGGGAGGTGGAGGGGACCGCCGACGTCGGCGACGGCGCCACCCCCGCTCGGGGCGCGCTCGACCCCACCACCGGACGGCCCCGGCGGTTCGCGTACGCCCCGTCCCTGCTCGTCGTCGACGGAGGAGCCCCGCAGGTCGCGGCCGCGGTGTCGGCGCTGACCGAGCTCGGCATCGAGCCCGGGCCCGGCGGGGTCGCCGTCGCCGGTCTCGCCAAGCGACTGGAGGAGGTCTGGCTGCCCGGCCGACCCGACCCGGTGATCCTGCCCCGCACCAGCGAGGGGCTGTACCTGCTGCAGCGGATCCGCGACGAGGCCCACCGGTTCGCCATCACCTACCACCGGGGCAAGCGGCGCCGCTCGGCGGTGGAGAGCCGGCTGGACGGCATCGCCGGGCTCGGCGAGGTCAGACGACGGGCCCTGCTCGGACACTTCGGCTCGGTGAAGCGACTACGGTCGGCCACGGTGGAGGAGGTCGCGGCGGTCCGCGGCATCGGGCCGGGCCTGGCCCGGGCGGTCGTGGAGGCGCTCGCCGCCGATGCCCCCGCCGCCGCGGTCGACATGGCCACCGGGGAGGTGCTGCCGACCGAGTCGGCTGCCGACCGGTAGCCGAGACGCCACCCACGGGGAGTGCCCATGCCGTTCCGAGCCGTCCAGTCCAGCGAGCTGCTCGTGATCACCGGCATGTCCGGGGCCGGCAAGTCCGCGGTCGCCAACTCGCTCGAGGACCTCGGCTGGTGGGTGGTCGACAACATGCCGCCCCGCCTGCTCCCCGAGCTCGTCGCCACCGTGCAGGCTGCCGCCCCCGAGCCCACCCGCCTCGCCATCGTCGCCGACGTCCGCGGGGGCGAGCTGTTCGCCGAGCTCGCCGACGCCGTCCAGGCCACCGCCGGGGACGGACGGCGTCCGACCGTGCTGTTCCTCGAGGCCTCCGACGAGGTGCTGGTCCGCCGGTTCGAGAGCGCCCGCCGGCCGCACCCCCTGCAGGGGCAGGGACGGATCGTGGACGGCATCGTGGCCGAGCGGGCGGTGCTGGCCCCCCTACGCGCCAACGCCGACCTCGTCGTCGACACGTCGAGCCTCACCGTGCACCAGCTCGGGCACCGGGTGCGGGCTGCGTTCGCCGAGGAGTCCGACCAGGTCCGCGTCATCGTGCTGTCCTTCGGGTTCAAGTACGGCATCCCGGTCGACGCCGACATGGTCGCCGACCTGCGCTTCCTGCCCAACCCGTACTGGGTGCCCGAGCTCCGCCCGCACACCGGGCAGGAGCCCGTGGTGCGCGACTACGTCCTCGGGCAGCAGCGGGCCGGGGAGTTCGTCACCCAGTACCTCGACCTGCTGAGCACCGTCCTGCCCGGGTACCTCGACGAGGGGAAGCGGTTCGCCACCCTCGCGATCGGCTGCACCGGCGGCAAGCACAGGAGCGTGGCGGTCAGCGAGGAGCTCGCCCGCCGCCTGGCCGCGGACGGCCTCGACGTGCAGCTCGTCCACCGCGACCTCGGGCGGGAGTGAGGAGATGGGACAGGCACCGGCAGTCGTCGCCCTCGGCGGCGGCCACGGGCTGGCGGCGTCCCTGGCGGCGCTGCGCCGGCTCACCGACCGGCTGACCGCCGTGGTCACGGTGGCCGACAACGGGGGGTCCAGCGGACGGATCCGCGGCGAGCTGGGGCTGCTGCCCCCGGGCGACCTGCGGATGGCCCTCGCGGCGCTGTGCGGCGACGACGACTGGGGGCGCACGTGGGCGGACGTGCTGCAGCACCGCTTCGGTGGCTCCGGCGAGCTGGCCGGGCACTCCTTGGGCAACCTGCTCATCGCCGCGGTGTGGCAGCGGCTCGCGGACCCCGTGCAGGGCCTCGACCTCGTCGGCGAGCTGCTGAAGGCCCAGGGACGGGTGCTCCCGATGTCCATCGAGCCGCTGACGCTGCGAGCGCTGGTCGCCGAGGCCGACAGCCTCGAGCCGTCGGTGGTGCTCGGCCAGGTGGAGGTCGCCACCGCACCCGGCCGGGTCGTCGATGTCTCCCTGCTGCCGAGCGACCCGCCCGCCTGCCACGAGGCCGTGGAGGCCGTGCGGCAGGCCGACCTCGTGGTGCTCGGCCCGGGCTCGTGGTTCAGCTCGGTGGTCCCGCACCTGCTCGTCCCCGAGCTGGCGGAGGCCATCGTCACCACCCGCGCCCGGAGGCTCGTGCTGCTGAACCTGGCCTCGGCGACGGCGGAGACCGAGGAGTTCTCCCCGGAGAACCTGCTCGAGGTGCTCGCCCTCTATGCCCCGGGGCTGACCGTCGACGTCGTCCTGGCCGACCCGTCGTCCGTCCCCGACCCCGACACCCTGGGCAAGGCGGCCGACGCCCTGGGTGCCGAGCTGGTGCTCGCACCGCTGCGACGGGCCGACGGCAGCGACCAGCACGACCCCGACCGACTGACGACAGCTCTTGCCGCGCTCGGCGGGCGTGGCAGGATGCCGCTGTGGCGATGACGGGGTCGGTCAAGGCCGAGCTCGCCGCCCTGCCGGTCACCAAGACCTGCTGCCGCAAGGCAGAGACCTCGACGCTGCTGCGGTTCGGCGGGGGCCTGCACATCGTCGGTGGGCGGATCGTCGTCGAGGCCGAGCTGGACACCGGCGCCGCCGCCCGCCGCCTGCGGCGCAACCTCGCCGAGGTGTTCGGCCAGCGCAGCGACCTCATCGTGGTGCAGCCCAGCGGCATCCGGAAGGGGCCCCGCTACGTCGTGCGCGTGACCCAGGACGGGGAGGGGCTGGCCCGGCAGACCGGGCTGATCGACGTCCGCGGCCGTCCCGTGCGCGGGCTTCCGCCGCAGGTGGTCAACGGCCACCTCTGCGACGCCGAGTCGGCCTGGCGCGGCGCCTTCCTGGCCCACGGCTCACTCATGGAACCCGGCCGCTCGGCCTCCCTCGAGGTCACCAGCCCCGGATCGGAGGCGGCGCTGGCGCTCGTCGGGGCCGCCCGCCGGCTCGGGATCGCGGCGAAGGCGCGTGAGGTCCGGGGCGTCGACCGGGTCGTCATCAGGGATGCCGACGCGATCAGCGCCCTGCTCACCCGCCTCGGTGCGCACGACTCGGTCCTGGCCTGGGAAGAACGCCGGGTGCGTCGCGAGGTCCGAGCCACGGCCAACCGGCTGGCCAACTTCGACGACGCCAACATGCGGCGCTCCGCCCGGGCGGCGGTGGCGGCGAGCGCCCGGGTGGAGCGGGCGTTGGAGATCCTCGGGGACGACATCCCGGACCACCTGAAGGCGGCGGGGAGCCTGCGGATGGAGCACCGGCAGGCCAGCCTCGAGGAGCTCGGCCAGCTCGCGGACCCGCCGATGACCAAGGACGCGATCGCCGGCCGGATCCGGCGGCTGCTGGCCATGGCCGACAAGCGCGCCGCGGACCTCGGCATCCCCGACACCGAGTCCGGGCTCAGCCCCGACATGCTGTCGCTGTAGCCGCCGGATTGTGCTGAACAGCAGGACGGACGGCACGCGTCTGGCCTAGGGTCGGAGGTGGAACGCCCGCACCTGACCATCGTGATCGGGGCTCTCGACAGCCAGGCCCCACCAACCGCCGGCCCGGCCGGCAGAAAGGGCTGACAGACGTGACAGTACGTGTCGGCATCAACGGCTTCGGACGGATCGGCCGCAACTTCCTTCGGGCCGTCGTCGACGGCTCCTCCGACCTCGAGATCGTCGGGATCAACGACCTCACCGACAACCACACCCTGGCGCACCTGCTCAAGTACGACTCGATCCTCGGGCGCTTCAACCACGAGGTCGAGTACGACGACACGAGCATCTCGGTCGACGGCAAGGCGATCCGGGCCAGCGCCGAGCGCAACCCCGCCGAGATCGGCTGGGGCGACATCGGTGCCGACATCGTCATCGAGTCCACCGGCGTGTTCCGCACCGGTCCGCAGTGCCAGCCGCACCTGGACGGGGGGGCCAAGAAGGTCATCATCTCCGCCCCGGCCAAGGAGGTCGACGCGACGTTCGTCGTCGGGATCAACGACGGCGACTACGACCCCGCCAGCCACCACGTGATCTCGAACGCGTCCTGCACGACGAACTGTCTGGCGCCGATGGTCCGGGTGATGCTCGACACCGTCGGCATCGAGCGCGGTCTGATGACGACGATCCACGCCTACACCAACGACCAGCCCATCCTCGACTTCGCGCACTCCG
>Ga0316585_10000166_pt1 | contig 13266 bp, 10 predicted proteins | sample S_170502SCrBrC_D_FD_204517 | JGI IMG/M metagenome (GOLD analysis project Ga0316585, IMG submission 204517) | Rhizosphere microbial communities from salt marsh grasses in Alabama, United States - S_170502SCrBrC | ecosystem: Host-associated > Plants > Roots > Rhizosphere | place: USA: Alabama...
TCGGCGTTGTGGAGGCCTCCCATTTTCAGCTGGGCCGGCGCTGGCTCTATTGCGAACATCCCGCGGAAGTACTATTTGTCGAAAACGAGACGAACAGCGCAAAGCTTTTCGGCACCCGCAATCCCCCGGCATACTGCAAAGACGGCATCCAGGAATACATTGTCAACGGCTGTGATGCATGCGTCAATCCGGCTAAAACCGGCACAAAGGCTGCGGCGCTTTATAGACTGGAACTGCTACCGGGTCAAAGCCAGACCTTGCGCCTGCGTCTCAGTGATACCGCCAACCTGGGAGCGCCCTTCGGTGAGCCATTTGACACGATCCTTGCCCGGCGCAGGGCCGAGACCGATGCTTTTTATGACCGCATCTGCCCTTTTCCGCTTACCGAAGATATGCGCCGGGTGCAAAGACAGGCCTTTGCCGGAATGCTGTGGAATAAGCAGTACTATTATTATGTTGTTTACGATTGGCTTAATGGAGACGCCGCCGGACCGCCGCCGCCTGAGGGACGAAAAAAAGGACGCAACTGCAAGTGGACGAATATTCACAGCGAAGACATCCTCTCGGTACCCGACAAATGGGAATATCCCTGGTTTGCGGCCTGGGATTTGGCCTTTCATACGGTCCCGCTGGCCATGATTGATCCTGATTTCGCCAAGCGACAACTGCTGAGACTCACACGCGAGTGGTATATGCATCCCAACGGTCAGTTGCCGGCCTATGAGTGGGCATTCGGAGATGTGAATCCCCCGGTTCATGGCTGGGCCGCCTGGCGGGTCTACAAAATCGAGGAGAAAATATACGGGCGCAAGGATAAGATCTTTTTAGAGCGCGTTTTTCAAAAGCTGCTGCTGAATTTCACCTGGTGGGTCAATCGAAAGGATACGGAAGGTAACAATGTCTTTGAAGGCGGCTTCCTCGGTCTTGACAACATTGGTATATTCGATCGAAGCGCCCCTTTGCCCACCGGGGGGCACCTGGAGCAGGCGGACGGCACCAGTTGGATGGGTATGTTCTGCCTGAATATGTTGACCATTGCATTGGAGCTGGCCAGGGAGAACCCGAGCTACGAGGATATCGCCTGCAAATTTTTTGAACATTTCCTTTATATCGCCGCTGCCATTAACGGTCTCGGAACTGGGCAAAGCGGTTTATGGAACGAGGATGACGGGCTTTATTATGACGTCATTCATATGCCCGGCGGCGATTGTGCCGCCATGAAAATCCATTCCCTGGTCGGTTTGATTCCGCTTTTCGCCGTTGATACCATTGAGTGCTCAACGCTTGAGGCGTTGCCCGAATTCAAGCGCCGGTTCGGATGGTTCATCCGGAATCGGCCCGATCTGATAAAAGACTGCGCGGATATGGAAAAACAGGGAGTTGGCGGCCGAAGACTGCTGTCCATCGTTGATGCATCCAAGCTGCGGCACATCCTGCGAAACATGCTGGATGAAACAAAATTTCTGGGTCCGTACGGGATTCGGTCCATGTCTAAATTCCATGCGGATCACCCCTACGTTTTTGATGTGGGCGGCCGGCATTTTTCACTGGATTATGAACCGGCGGAGTCGGCAACAGGCCTTTTCGGGGGTAACTCCAACTGGCGCGGCCCGGTCTGGTTTCCGATCAACTTTCTGTTGATCGAGACATTACAAAAATTTCATTATTACCTGGGAGATCGTTTCAAGGTGGAATGCCCCATCGGTTCCGGCCGGGAAATGACGCTATGGGAGGTATCTACTGAATTGTCCAATCGGCTGATACGGATATTCCTAAAAAACGATTCCGGCCGCCGCCCGTACTACGGGGGTCTGGAAAAGATTCACAACGACCCGCACTGGCGAGATCTTATTCTTTTCAATGAGTATTTTCACGGCGACAACGGGGCCGGCCTGGGTGCCAGCCATCAAACGGGCTGGACCGGCCTGGTGGCTAAACTGATTCAGCAGTTCGGTGAATATTACCTGCAGCAGAAAGCACCCGGGCTGATCGAGAAAGAATTCGCAGAAGATTCTCGATAAGCAACCAATGTCGCGCCTCCGCGTCAGATCCCGGAGTCGTTTGCATGATTTCAGCGCAGGAGATAACTTCTGATCGAAAGCGCGACGCAAAGCGGCTGCAAAGCATTTCATCGGTGCTGTTAACGAAGCTGAATACTTTGCTGTGGCCACGGAAGCATTTTTTGAAAGGCCCCATCAGCTTAAAAACCACCTGCCGGATTTAGTTATTTTCAGCCCATGAAAGTTCTCCGGCTCGTAAAGTTTTCATTGTCTAAAATATGTAAAATATTCTATCAAAATACACAACATCGCCCATTGCTTTGATGATTTTTCCGGTATATGCTTGCTTGACTTTGTCCCCTTTTTTAGGTCCGGAAAAGATCGACAACGGCTCGACGCGATTCGGCCACCATAACTGCAGGAATTGGAGGTCAAAGAGATGGAACTGCCCATGACAGGTTCCTTCCGCTCCGACGGACAGCCCCTGACCCTCAAGGAATATGAAGCCGTAGGCGGATATCAAGCGCTGCACAAAGTGCTGCACAAACTGACACCGGAAGCGGTGATTCAGATCGTTAAAGACTCCAAACTGCGCGGTCGCGGGGGTGCCGGGTTTCCGACCGGCCAGAAGTGGAGTTTTATGCCAAGGGACGACAACGCATCCGCCGTAAAATATTTAACCTGCAATGCCGATGAAATGGAGCCCGGGACCTTCAAGGATCGCTTTCTGATGGAGAACAGTCCGCATCAGCTCATCGAGGGGATCGCCATCGCATCTTACGCAATTGGGGCTGAAACAGCTTACATCTTCGTGCGTGGATTGTACCGGAAAGCGGTCGAACGGTTGGTGAAGGCTGTCAACAAGGCGCGTACGCACAACTATCTCGGCAAAAATATCCTCGGCTCTCATATGAATCTGGATCTCCATGTGCATTCCAGTGCCGGCCGCTATATCTGCGGCGAGGCTTCGGCCATGCTCAACGCCCTTGAAGGCCGGCGCCCAATCCCCCGGCATAAACCGCCGCATATGTCGACCGAGGGCTTCTTCGGGAAGCCGACTGTCGTGAACAATGTCGAGACACTTTTCAGCGTGCCGCCCATCCTTGCTCACGGCCCACAATGGTACCTCAGCCTGGGACGAAGCGCTGAGGGCGGCACCAAGATCTATTGTGTCAGCGGCAAAGTTAAGAACCCGGGAGTGTGGGAGCTGCCGATCGGCATTACCATCCGCGAAGTGATTGAGCAATATGCTGGCGGAATGCGTGAGGGGGTAAAATTACGAGCGGTAATCCCGGGAGGTGCTTCCAGCGGTTTCGTCCTCGAAAAAGAGCTGGATACCCCATTGGATATCGCCTCACTGGATAAAGTGGGGAGTCGTTTGGGCACCGGAACCCTGATTGTCCTCGACGATCAAACCTGTCCGGTTGCGATGGTTCTTAACCTGCAACAGTTCTATGCCGATCAATCCTGCGGCTGGTGCACCCCCTGCCGCCAAGGACTTCCGTGGGTGGTTGAGCTGCTGCGCACAATTGAAGAGGGTCACGCCAAGAGGGAAGACCTCAACCTGCTGCCGGAATTAATTGAGACCATGGCACCCGGTCATACCTTTTGCGATTTGGCGTCCGGGGCGATGGAACCGCTGGTAAGTGCGCTCAAGCACTTTCGGGACGATTTTGAGCAACACATCGATCGGCAACAATGCCCGTGGAGGTAACCGATGTCCACCATCTACATTGAAGGCCGGCCCTATGAGTTCAAAGAAGGGCAGAACCTACTTCATGTTTGCCTCTCGCTAGGCTTTGACATTCCTTATTTTTGCTGGCACCCGGCCATGGGCTCGGTGGGTGCCTGCCGGCTATGTGCGGTGAAGCTCTTCAAAGATGAGAAGGATCGCGCAGGCAAGATCGTGATGGCTTGTTTGACACCCGCCGCAGACGGCACGCGTATTTCTATCGAAGACCCTGAGGTTAAGCGTTTTCGGAGCCGGATGATCGAGCTGCTCATGACCAACCACCCCCATGATTGCCCCGTTTGCGACGAAGGCGGTGAATGCCACCTGCAGGACATGACGAAGATGACCGGGCATACCTATCGGCGCTTCCGCTTCAAGAAGCGAACCTACCGGAATCAGGAATTGGGTCCGTTTATCCGGCATGAGATGAACCGCTGCATTCACTGCTATCGGTGCGTACGCTTCTACAACGAATACGCCGGAGGCCTCGACCTGGCCGCTTTCGGTGCCCATAATCAGGTTTACTTTGGGCGTCACGCCGATGGCCCTCTGGAGAGTGAGTTCAGCGGCAATCTGGTCGAAGTCTGTCCGACCGGGGTCTTTACTGACAAAACTTCAGCCCGGCATTATAGCCGCAAATGGGACCTGCAGACGGCGCCTTCAATATGTGTCCACTGCGGACTGGGTTGCAATATCTTTCCGGCCGAACGTTCCGGTGAATTGCGTCGCATTCGGAACCGCTACAACGCCGATGTGAACGGCTACTTTATCTGCGATCGCGGGCGTTACGGCTATTCGTTTGTAAACCACCCTCGTCGTATTCGGCAGCCCTTGCTGAAAAGCTCCGCAGGCAAAGTTGAGGCGGACCCGGTTCCGAAAGATAGCATCCTGAAACGTCTGGCAGACCTGCTTTATTCCGGCGATACCGTGATCGGCATCGGCTCGCCGAGAGCGTCGCTGGAGGCCAATTTTGCACTTCGCACCCTCGTAGGGCCGGAGAACTTTTATCTGGGAATGTCCGAGCAGGACTATGAGCTGGTAGGTCTGGCCATTGATATGCACCAAAACGGTCCGGCGCGTTCGCCCTCCCTGCGAGACCTGGAAATGGCCGACGCCATGCTGATCCTGGGAGAAGATATCACCAACACCGCGCCGATGCTGGCTCTATCGTTGCGGCACTGGCTGAGGCGGCGGCAAACGGCAGAGGAGATCCGCCTGGGCATCCCCTACTGGAACGATGCGGCCATCGGTGAGATTGTCCATGAAGAGCCCAGCCCGCTCTATGTGGCCACAACCCACGCCACCAAACTGGATGCCGTCGCCGCTGACTCCGTGCGGGCCGCACCGGCGCAGTTGGCACAGCTCGGATTCGCAATCGCCCACGCCCTTTCAGCAAAGGTTCCGGCGGTTGCAGAGCTGGACGCGGAGCTGCATCCGCTGGCAGAGGAAGTTGCAGACAAGTTAAAGAGCGCCAAGCGGCCCATTATCCTCTCGGGTACAAATCTGGGCAGCGCCGCCGTCATGCAAGCGGCTGTCAATGTAGCCTGGGCCCTGTGCGCCGAGGGCAAACCATCGGAGTTTTGTCTGGTGGTACCCGAGTGCAACAGTCTCGGCTTGCGCCTCATGGGCGGGCGGCCGCTTTCCGAGGCATTTGAGGCTTTAAAACACGGCCGCATCGAAGCGGCCGTTGTCCTGGAAAACGACCTTTACCGCCGGGCGCCATCCAAGGTCATCGACCGATTCACAGACGGCTGCCGCCATCTCATTGTGCTCGATCACCTGCTCAATGCCACCTCCTCGCGAGCTGAAGTGGTGCTGCCGGCGGCCACCTTTGCCGAGTCCTCCGGCACCCTGATGAACAACGAGGGACGCCTTCAGCGGTTCTACCAGGTTTTTGTGCCTGCGGGTGAGATTCAACCCAGCTGGTGTTGGCTGCGCGACATAATGGCCGTTAGCGGGCGTCCGGAAGGCAGGCAGTGGCAGCACCTTGATGATATTCTGGCAGCAATGGCGGAAGCCCTGCCTGATTTTACCATCGCCCCGCGCATCACACCGCCAGCTGAGTTCCGTATCGCCGGCATGAAAATTCCACGCCAACCTTTTCGCTACAGCGGGCGTACAGCGATCGAAGCCAACATGACAATACATGAGCCCAAACCACCGAAAGACCTTCAATCCCCTTTGTCCTTTTCGATGGAAGGATTCGAAGGGCAGCCGCCCTCCTCTTTGATCACCCATTACTGGGCTCCGGGGTGGAATTCGGTGCAGGCGTTGAACAGGTTTCAACAAGAAGTCGGTGGTCCGTTGCGCGGCGGCGACCCGGGGCGTCGGCTGTTTGAGTTCCAAAGCTGTGAAGAGATCCCTTATTTCACACGTGTTCCGGCCCATTTTGAACTGCCGCAGGGACAGTGGCTGGTTGTTCCCATTCATCACATTTTCGGATCAGAGGAGCTGAGTCTGCTGGCACCCGGAATCGCGCAGCGGGCACCCGAGCCTTACCTCGGTCTAAACGAGCGGGATTTGGCTCAACTCGGCTTTCGCGAGGGACAGATCGTCACCTTTATCCGGCACGATGTCTCCTATCAGCTGCCCCTTCGCATCATACCGAGCCTGCCGCACGGAATCGCCGGTCTCCCGGTGGGCCTGCCGGCAACACTGGGACTGCAGCCGCCTTTCCGGGTGCAGCTGTCGCCCGGCCATAAAGAATCGACCGGATGATTGAAGGCGGGCCAAACGTTTTCGATTTAAACGGGTTGGGCTGGGCCGCCCCATGCGCCGTAGCCTTCCTCGGCGGCTGCAGCAATATGATTCTTTTCGTTCCCAAAGGACCCAACGGTGATGCCGAGCGCTTCTTTATCATTGCGGCTTTTGTGCTCATGCTCATTGTTGTTGTTCCAGTAATAAGTCAGGCAATCATGTTGCGGATTATCTCCAGCAGGGGCGACGGCAACAGGCCGATCCCAACCAGCACCACGGTCAACCCCGCCAGCGTCAACTCGCCGGCCAGCGGCAGCGTTTCTTTCGGGGTGTTCGTTTGTGGCGGAGGGGCGAAAATCGCCACTACCACCCGCAAGTAGTAAAACAGTCCGATACCGCTGGTCATCACCAGCACGATGACCAGCAACCATAAAGAGGCGCTCACGCCGGCCACCGCGAGGTAAAACTTGCCGATAAAGCCGACGGTCAGCGGGATGCCTGCCAGGGACATCAACATGGCCGTGAATGTCCCCCCCAGCCACGGTCGGCGCCAGAACAATCCCCGGTAATCATCAATGTACTCGGCTTCCTTTTGCGGTCCGGACAGCACGGTGATCACGCCGAAAGCGCCCAGCGTCATCACGAAGTAAGCGATCAAATAAAATGTTACCGCCGTCGGTCCGATGGAACCCCCGGCCAAAAAGGCCACCAGCAGATAGCCCAGGTGCGCGATGGAGGAATAGGCCAGGAGGCGCTTGACGTTTTTTTGCAGCAGCGCCAGGATATTGCCGAATATCATTGAGGAGACGGCGATGACGGTAAATACCGTAAATAATGAACCGAGGGCGGCAATATCGACCTGTCCGAAAAGGCGGACGATCAGGCCTACGAGACTGCCTTTTGAAACGGTGGCGACAAAAGCGGTTACCGGGGCCGGGGCTCCCTGATAGACATCGGGCGTCCAGAGATGAAACGGCACCACCGCAAGCTTGAAGCCGATTCCGACGAGCAGCATGATCAACCCGGTCATGAGCGGTAGACTTCGCCTCTCAGCCGCTGCGCTGTAAATAAAAGTCGCCGGGCGCGTCAGCTCCATGGTTCCCAAAGCGGCATAGATCAATGCCATGCCGAAAACCAGAAAAGCGGCCGAGGTGGCGGCCAGTACCAGGTACTTTAGACCTGCCTCGATATCCTTGGCCTTCAGGCGGGGATAAGCGATGAGCGCATAGAGCGAGATGCTGAGAATTTCCAACCCCAGAAAAAAGGAGGCGAAATGACTGCTGGTTACGATCACGGCCGAACCCAGAACAGCTAAAAGCATCAAAATATAATACTCTTCACAATGGCCCTCATAGGTTTGCAGATATCCATAGGACAGCAGCACCGCGACGAAACCGGCCGCGACGAGCAGTCCGATGTAAAAGCGGGCAAAACCGTCCACAATCAGAAGCATGGTGACCTGGCCGGTTTCCGGAGATGAGGTCAGCGGCAGGGAAATCAAAGCGCCCGCCAGCCCGATGGCGGTCAGCACCGCCGTGATCGAATGACTGCGATGGACGGCCACTACCAGCATTACGGCTATCGGCGTTATCGCTAAGATCATCAGTGGCATAAGAGCAATCAGATCGGCGAAGCTCATGGATTGTCTCCCTTCGGCCGAACAGATTGCGCCGGCGGGCGCTTGGCCGTCTCGGATAAAACGATCGCTTTTGCCGGTGCTCGGGCGGCAATCTGCATTCGGGTTACAGTTTGATCCAGGTGATGAAGAGCGGGGGTGATCGTTTTAAACACCGGCTGGGGGTAAAGTCCCAACCACAGGATGGCAGCGATCATGGCTCCCATCAAGGCGGCTTCCCGGCCCGAGAGATCGGGAAGTTTCCAGCCTTTTTTATTTGGACCATGGAAGGCAACTTGAATCATCCACAACGCATAAATGGTGGCACTAATCAGCCCCAGGGTCGCCAGGACCGCCGCCGGGACGCTGTCGCGATAGGTGCCGAACAAGATAAGGATTTCGCTCACAAAATTACCCAAACCGGGCAACCCCAGCGATGCCAGTGCAAAAATCATGGCGACTCCGGCCAACCGCGGAATGGTATCCCACAATCCGCCCATGCGGCGCATATCGCGTGTTTCTATGCGCTCCTGGATGGCCCCCACCAGAATAAAGAGCGCACCGGTGCTGATTCCATGACAGAGGATTTGCAGCACCACACCCTTCAGGGCCAGCTCATTCCAGACGAAGACACCGAGCAACACAAATCCCATATGACTGACGCTCGTGTAAGCCACCATCCGTTTGAGATCGGTTTGCGAAAAAGCAAGCAGGGCCCCGTAGAGAATTCCGATGATTCCCAGAATGATGGCAATCGGCGCGAAGTCAAAAGCTGCCTGTGGAAACAAGGGCACAGTAAAGCGCATCAGCCCGTACGCCCCGGTTTTTAATAGCAATCCGGCGAGTATAACGCTTCCCGGCGTAGGGGCTTCTGTGTGGGCATCCGGCAACCAGGTATGGACCGGAAAGGCCGGTAGCTTTACGACAAAGGCTATCAGAAACCCCAGCATCAACACCATTGCCGTCGGCGCCGGCATCTCTGTACCCAGCAACTGCAGGTAATTAAAAGTGTAAACGCCGCTGGAGCGGCCGTGAACAAAATAAAGTCCGATAATGGCCACCAGCATCAGCAGGCCGCTGATCTGGGTAAACAGGAAAAATTTGATGGCGGCATAAATGCGGTTCTCGTGGCCCCATACGGCAATGATAAAGTACATGGGCACCAGCATCATTTCCCAGAAGAAATAAAATAAAAACAGGTCCAGCGCCAGAAACACGCCTGTGATGCCGGCCAAAACCCACATCAGGTTGAAGTAAAAAAATCCCACCCGTTCTTTTATTTCCGTCCAGGCCGACCCCACCGCGGTCATTCCCAAAAAAGCCGTGAGTAACACCAGCACCAGACTCAGGCCGTCAACGGCCAGATGAAAACTGATGCCCAGTTGTGGAATCCAGTTCAGATCTATCTCGGCCAGCCATGGCCCGCCGGGTGTGATCGTCAACAGATGGGCATCCCGCGTCAGCAATGTCAGGGACAGGATCAGGTTGATCGCCAGGGCGATCAGCGAAATCCAGCGGGACCAGCTGGGATGCCGGTTACCTAAAAGCCAGGCGAGCAACCCGGCGGCGGTCGGAACGATAATCAGCCATACGAGTATCATAGAAACACCATTATTCCGATATAGACCGCCGCGCCGATGGCCATAGCGGCGGCATACCAGCGGATATACCCGGTTTGTGAAAGACTCAGGGCGCGGTAGCCCATCCGGTTGAACCAGGCGGTCCCGTCGAAGAAAAGATCTACGGCATCATCCTTGTTGATACGGGCCAGCCGGACATAAGGCCGGACCACAAGACGGTCATACAGCCAGTCAAAGCCCCAGCCTGCAAACCAGAAACGATGCAGCACCCCACCGACTGAAGAATTGACGAGATTGTCGGTCAGGCGGCGATAACGCATGATAAACAGATAGATGATAAAGATGCCCGACAGTGAAACGATTCCGGATATAACGGCAAAGGAACCCTCGTAACCGGCTTTGGCCGGCAGAATTGAAGCCGCCGGCAGGGCGCTGTTTAAAAAATCCGAAAAAAGTGGCAGGTTGCCCAAAATACCAGGCAAATTGATGAAGCCCGCTGCCAGCGAAAGCACCGCCAGCACGACCAGCGGCAGATTTATCCGAATCCCCGGTCGGTGGTCCGCCTGGGCGTTGGCTGGGCCGAAAAAGGTTATAAACACCATGCGGAACGTGTACATGGAAGTCAGCAGGGCTCCTGCCAATCCGGCGACCCACAGCCATACACTGCCCCGGGCGGAGGCGTAGGACTGCCAGATAATCAGATCTTTGCTGTAAAAGCCGGAGGTTATCAGCGGCACCGCGGAAAGGGCGCCGGCGCCCGCCAGAAAGGTCCAGAAGGTGACCGGTAGCTGCCGGCGCAGACCGCCCATCTTGAACATGTTATGTTCATGCTCGAGAACAATGATGATCGAGCCGGCCCCCAGGAAAAGAAGCGCCTTGAAAAAAGCATGGATCATGAAATGAAAGATGCCTGCCGTCCAGGCCCCGACCCCCAGAGCCAAAAACATGTATCCGATCTGGCTGATGGTGGAGTAGGCCAGGACCCGTTTTATATCCCACTGGGTGAGACCGCTGAAACCGGCCAGCAGCAGGGTGGCCGCGCCCAGGATCGCCACGATCATCATTACAGGCGGTGCCAGGGTAAACAGCACGTGGGTGCGGGCAATCAGATAAACACCGGCGGTAACCATGGTGGCCGCATGGATAAGGGCACTTACCGGGGTGGGGCCCGCCATGGCATCGGGCAGCCATGTTTGCAGCGGCAGCTGGGCGGATTTGCCAACCGCCCCTCCCAGCAGGAGCAACGCGGCCGCCACCGGCAGGGTCGAACCTGCCGGCCATGCCTGTGCGGCCCGTGTCATGAGCTCCTGAATTTGGAGGGTATCCAGCCGGGTGAAAAGCAAAAACAGGCCGACGGCCATAGCTGCATCCCCCACGCGGGTGACAACGAACGCCTTGCGGGCCGCATAGCCGTTTTCAGGCTCCGCATACCAGAAGCCGATAAGCAGATAGCTGCACAGGCCGACACCTTCCCAGCCCAGATACAGCAGCAGCAGATTATCGGCCAGTACCAGCGTCAGCATCGAACCGACAAACAAATTCATAAATGCAAAAAAGCGGCTGTAGCCTTCATCATCGATCATAAATTCGGTGGAATAAATATGGATGAGAAAACCAACAAAGGTGATCACAAAGATCATCACCAGGGAAAGGGCGTCAAGGTAGAAAGCGATCGCGGGCGCAAAGGAGCCGACGCTCAGCCAGATCCAGATCGTTTGCGAATACACATGATTGGGCGGAGGGCTGCATAAAAATTCGATTGCCACCAATACCATTGCGACTGCTGACAATCCCACCGACCCGGCTCCGACAACAGCCACCGCCGGACGGGAAAGCCGCCTGCCGGCCAATGCCAGCATCACGAATCCGGCCAACGGCAGCGCCGGAATTAACCCGAGCAATTCAAGCATATCAACCCCGCATTACACTGACCGCGTCGACGTCCAGGGTCCGCATACGGCGATAAAGCTGGAGCACCAGCGCCAGGCCGACGGAAACTTCGGCTGCGGCCATGCACAAAATGTAGATAAACATCACCTGCCCGTCCGCCGATTCCCAGCGCGAGCCGGCGACGATGAAAGCCAGCCCCGCGGCATTTAACATGATTTCGATACAAAATAGGATAAAAATAATGTTGCGGCGCACAAGAACCCCGCTGAGCCCCAGCATAAAGAGCATTCCAGCCAAAATCAATCCGTGGGACATGGGAATCGAGGCCATGGTTATTCTCCTTTTTGATGCGACCGTGGTATGGGTCGCAGCCCGAGGTGATAGGCACCCACCAGACCGGCCAGCAACAATATAGAGGCAAGTTCGACACCCAGCAGGTAGGGACCGAAAAGCGTTAAGCTCAATTGTTTGGGTCCCACCACTTTTCCGCCGACCACAGAGTGCGCCTGTCCGATCATATAGATCAGCTCAGCCAGCAGAACGATAACCAGCAAGGACGGGCCGAGCCACATCTTGGGATGCAGCCATCGGCGTTCCTGCTCGAGTGTGGCGGGACCCAGGTTGAGCATCATGACGACGAACACAAAGAGCACCATGATGGCGCCGGCATAAATCATGATTTCCAGCGCAGCGGCAAACGGCGCGCCCAGTGTATAAAAGATCACCGCCACGGCCAGCAGGGAAATGATCAGATATATCAAGGCATGCACTGCATTCAAGCGGGTGATCACCATCAGGGTGGAAACCACGGCAATGCCTGCCGATACGTAAAAGACTGTATTCATCATTTAATATTCCTTTTGGGGTCAGGGAAGCAAGCTGTGTACATCCACCGGCGGTGCTTCGTTCTGCGCCTCCCCTTTGTCTTTGCCGCTGATTGCCAGGCCGGCCACCCGGTAAAAGTTGTAATCGGGGTATTTGCCGGGTCCGCTGATCAACAGGTCTTCTTTCTCATAGACCAGGTTCTGCCGGTCGTATTCCCCGTACTCAAAATCCGGGGTGAGCTGAATGGCATCGGTCGGGCAGGCCTCCTCGCAAAAACCGCAAAGAATGCAGCGCGAAAAATTAATCCGGAAAAACGCGGGATAGCGTCGACCGTGTTGATCTTCCGCAGCCTGCAAGGCGATACAGTCGACCGGACAGGCCGCCGCACACAGATAGCAAGCAACACAGCGCTCTTCACCGTCCGGATCACGCGATAGAATGATCCGTCCCCTGAACCTGGGCGGCAACGGGATCTCTTCTTCAGGATATTGAACCGTCACCGGCCGCCGGAAGGTGTGCCTCAAAATCATCAAAATAGTCTTAAGAAGGCTCAGCATCTTTTGGGTACTCGTTATCGGTTATACGTTATTGGTAAAACGCTTAAAAAACTTCTATCGAATTTAGCTCACCAGTTGGTGAGTCCTTACTGACTATGAACTCATGCGCTTCCGAACTCTCGAACTGCCTATCCGTCGAACACCAGGACCAGGGCACCGGTGACGAGTAGATTTAAAAGAGCCAGAGGCAGCAGCAGCTTCCAGCCGAAGGCCATGAGCTGATCGTAGCGTGGCCGCGGCAGGGCGGCGCGCAGAAGGACAAACCCGGTGATAAACGCGCCGGTTTTGATCAAAAACCAGATCAGCGGCGGCAGCACGGGACCCAGCCAGCCGCCGAAAAACAGGGTTGCGATCATCGCAGAAATCAGCG
>Ga0316585_10000167_pt1 | contig 13249 bp, 8 predicted proteins | sample S_170502SCrBrC_D_FD_204517 | JGI IMG/M metagenome (GOLD analysis project Ga0316585, IMG submission 204517) | Rhizosphere microbial communities from salt marsh grasses in Alabama, United States - S_170502SCrBrC | ecosystem: Host-associated > Plants > Roots > Rhizosphere | place: USA: Alabama...
CTCAATGCAATGGGCCCTGTGGCAAGTTGTACGACAATATCTACCAGAGAACCTGCCTTGATAATTGCAGTAGGGTCCAGAAGGAATGCTACTCAACCTGCGAATAAGCAATGCCGGTTGTAGTTGGTTGTCCCGCATACGGTACGAAATTGTCATCATTGGTGGTTCAAAGGGCTGGCTCTTTGATGCAAAAGAAAAATAATAAAGGCAGTACCTGTTGCGTCGGAACGCGCATTGACTGAAACGGCATTACTGATTTATACGCAAGCGAGACAGTGCGCGCCTGCATTCCCAACTTGCGGGTATTCAATTCAATCCGATCCAGGCTGTTAGTGCTACCAGCGACAGCATTCATGTCTGTCCCGCCGCGCCAAACGCTTATCCGCGTATTTTTTCCACACCATACAGATGAACCTGGTCTTCAAATCCTGTCTAACGATTTGAACACGAGCAAGGTCATTGCCCTGGCAGGGCGGATGACTGATCAGGACGCATTGCTGAAACGACGGCAACGAAACATGAATTTTATCAATCTGATATTGGGTCTCGCGATCGCCATTGCGACAACGGCGCTGGCTGTTATGTTCGTCAAGCAGGCCAGGGCGGCAAGTGATGATCCTCTGATAATTCGACACACACCACCAGGCATGCAGGGTATTGGGGGAAGTTTATACGTGCCTTCCACCCCGCGGCAGGGCCATGACGAATTCCAGCGCAATCTGGAGTGGCAGGGCAACCAGTGGCCTAGATGTTATACCGTTGGTGTCACGTGTGACCGCTATGGATGTCCCCTCCGGTCGGACCAGAGTCAACCGGATGAAGAGCTGGATTTGCACCGAGCGTCACGATGAGGACGATGCACTTTTTTATAATTCTTGCGGGCATGGTGATTATCGGCAAACTGATGATTTCGCAGGGTAAACCCGCACCCGGACCGGTTAGCTTTTTATACTGAACAGTGATGGGATACGATCTGTACATCTGCATGGAGATGGGTATTTATACGGAAACAACGGGACAATCCGAGGCAACGGACCCCGCATCCCAGCAAAATCATACCGGCATAACAAATTGAAGGCCTGAGACAGTGGGAAATGTGTCGAAATCAATTACATAATTGCACTGTGGCTATAAACGGTCAGCGCGGCATCATTCAACCTTCTATAACTATGACGTTATCGCAAAAAAGTGGATAGTTATCAACCGCTTGGGCCATGCCTACCAGCTTTTGCCCGGATAATTCTGAAAATCCCTTGGTTTGCACGCGGCGAAAGCGACAGAAGGGTTGTCGATAGTCTTTACATTTAAACCATATACGAGGCATTGATGGCCAGGCAACTTCTCTTCAAGTTATTGTTTATAAAAGGAAATAAGAACAGTGGAACATAAATTGCTTATATATTAGTCAGTACAACTATTTTTATGGATTAGCCCGATGTCAAGAAAAACACTGCTTTCCCTTACCGGTGCTCTGCTAATGCTTGTCACCCTGCCCGCGCAAGCTATTCTGTTCGATTTTACCGATGCGGCCAATTTCGACAGCCTGAGTGGTTCGAATGCCAGCATGACCGTCAATGGAATTACCGCCGAATTGACCGCCTTCAATGGTGATCTGAGCCTGACGAATTTTGACGGTGATAGTTCTGCTGCTCCATGTAACGGCTTGCTGAGTTGCAGGCGCGATGGATTAGGCATCAACGATGACGAAATTTCCTTTTTTGGCTTAACAGATACCGATGTCATTACTGGTGAATTATTGATGCTCACCTTCAGTGCGCCGGTCGATGTGACGGCGATACACCTGTTTGATTTGTTCGGGCCAGGTGATGACGCACCGGGAAATCCTGCGGAAGTGGCGCTGATGTTTTTTGACACATCTAGCACAGCCGTCACCGGAACGGCAGCGCCGGGCACACTCAGCGGGTATGCGCTTTATAACGAACTGGTTTCCGATGTCACCACGATTTATTTTCTGGCGAGTAATCTGGACGACAACATGAATTCACCAGCGAACTCCGATTTTGCCCTGGCCGCCATCGAGATTGCCGATGTTCCGGAACCTGGTAGCCTGGCGTTATTGGCCATCGGGCTGATCGGGTTGGGACTCATTCGATTCCGCAAACGGGCCTGAACCCCGCCTTACATGAAAAACCCCGCTACTGCGGGGTTTTTTGATAGTCCAGTGCAGCATTCTTAGAAGGTAACGGTATACGAGAGTTCCGGGTAAGTATCGGAGCAGTCCGTATACGTTGTGGTATTGCAGTCATTGTATTGTATGTAGACCGCGCCCAGACCCAGTGCGGATTTCCGTCCGGTGGCGATATACACCCCGGCCCGGCCACCCCAGGCTGTGAGGTCATCCAGGTCGGAAATAAACGTCCAACGGTACAGGGCACCAAGGTAGGGATCGACATTCGATGAATTCCGGAACACGTAGGTGACCGACGGGGTCAGCTGGTTGACGGACGGGTCACCGCCCAACCAGGACTGCCAGTTAATGGCCAGTTCCAGCCCATTGAACATGTAATAGCCAAAACCGACCCCAAGCACCAGATAGTCTTCACCAAAGGATTGGGTGCTGCCGACTATCACGCTGAGCTGTTTGGTGCCCTTGTCAAACAGGCCCTGACTTGCCGAAACTCCCGGCATCGCAAGTAGCGCGCCTACCAGCAATACGTGGAGCAGGGGTGACCGGACGGAGTGTAATCGAGGGCAGATAAGCATGTTGATTCCCAGAAATTAATTTACAGTGAGCGAGCCTCAGATCTCCGAATCCCTCGGTGAGTGATTCTGGACTAGATGTTTCGCAGTCCCGGCGAGCACCCGTAAATTGCAATATATCTTAAAATTCGATTCAGGAGCTAAAAGAATGATGTTCAAGTTTTATCCTATATGTAGAAATGAGTATATATGCACCTTGTCCGATCAGGAAAGCGTTTGATTAATGCTTAAAAGTACAGGGTGTGGTGCAAATAACCCCTCCTGAAATAGGCAGTTTGCATTAAAAAAAGCTGTGCAGTGTTTACGCTACCCAAATCAATGTCGATCGGTTAGATTTGTTCCTGAAAACCGCTGCAACAGAAGTGGTTTCATGAGGGAGCCGTAATGATAAAAGTCATGCTGGTGGACGATCATGACCTCGTCCGAACCGGAATTAAACGTTTGCTTGAAGATGTCAGCGGCATCAGTATCGTCTGTGAAGCCAACAGTGGGGAAGAAGCCCTGCAATTGGTCAGGACGACCAGTCCTGATGTGGTATTGATGGACATCAATATGCCCGGCATTGGGGGGCTGGAAGCTACCCGCAAACTCATCCAGAGCAAGCCTGATCTCAGGATCATTGTGGTCACCATGCATGACGATGATCTGTTTCCCCAACGGCTGCTCAAGGCCGGCGCTATGGGGTATGTGACCAAGGGCGCAAAGGTTGATGAAATTGTCCGGGCGATTCACGATGTGATGGCAAACCGGCGCTACATAACCCCGGAAATTGCCCAGCAGATCGCCTTGTCGCAATTTGATGGCGAACAAGGGTCCCCCTTCGATAGTTTGTCGGAACGGGAACTGCAAGTCCTGCTGATGCTGATGGATGGCCAAACGGTTAGCGTCATCTCGGAAAAACTGTGCCTCAGCCCCAAGACAGTGAGTACCTATCGTGCCCGTCTGTACAGCAAACTCGGTGTGCAGAACGATATCGAGCTGGCCCGCCTGGCCCTGTTACACGGAATTGTAGAGAACACCAGTAATCTAAACACCTGAGGCGGGTGACTTGCCGGCCCTGCATGGACCCGGAATGTCACGCGCATAAATACTATTCTCGAAACTACATTAACTATAAATAGTATTTGATAATAATAACTTACGTCGTTTACCTAATTCAATATATTAAGACTGATTCATGCCCGTTACCTTCGATGTCGATTGCCGGCAGTGCAAACGCCTCAGCCGTTTCCTCGATTCGGTCAAACAGGAACATCCCGACTATTATTGCCGGCCGGTGCCTCCGTTTGGCACCCGGCAGCCCCGCTTGCTCATTGTCGGGCTGGCGCCGGGCTTGCATGGCGCCAATGCCAGCGGGCGGCCCTTTACCGGTGATTTCGCCGGGATCCTGCTGTACCAGACATTGCACAAGTTCGGATTTGCCAGCCGATCCGAATCCGTCTCCGCTGATGACGGTCTGAAGCTGCGTCAGTGCCGTATCACCAATGCTGTCAAGTGTCTGCCGCCAGCCAACAAGCCGGTGGGCGCTGAAATCAACACCTGTAACGCTTTTCTCGCCACCGAGTTGGGCAGTCTCAAGAAAGGCACTATCGTGCTGGCGCTGGGCAGCATCGCCCACACGGCCACTCTCAAGGCGCTGGGACTGAAAACCCGGGACTATCCCTTCGGTCACGGTCATTTTTACGATTTACCAAACGGCCTGGTGCTCGCCACCTCCTATCACTGCAGTCGCTACAATACTCAGACCCGCCGGCTTACCGCGGCTATGTTCCACGCGGTATTTCGCAAGATCCGTAAGCGGATCGACGCCTAGGGAGCCGGTGTCAATTTGCTGAGCCATCGCGCGTGTACACTGATGCGTCGACCCAAAATCTGTATTGCCTGATTAAATCGCACCGGACAGGTAAAATGGGCCAATGACCCAGTCCTGCGATTTTGATCCGAAGGCCTTTATCAAAACCCTGCCCGGCAAGCCCGGTGTGTACCGGATGCGCGATGCGGACGGCACGGTCATCTATGTGGGTAAGGCCCGCAACCTGAAAAACCGGGTTTCCAGCTATTTCCAGAAAAACCTTACCAGCCCCAAGACCCGGGTGCTGGTGTCGCGCATCTGTGCCATCGACATCACGGTGACTCACACCGAAAACGAGGCGCTGCTGCTGGAAATCAACCTGATCAAGAGCCTCCGGCCGCGCTACAACGTGCTGTACCGTGACGACAAGAGTTATCCCTATATCTTCCTTAGCGACCATACGTTCCCCCGGCTCGGTGTGCATCGCGGCGCCCGGCGCGCCAAGGGTCGCTATTTCGGGCCTTACCCCAGCGCCGGCGCGGTGCGTGAAACACTGAACCTGCTACAGAAAGTGTTCCCGGTTCGCCAGTGCGAAGACAGCTTCTACAGCCATCGCTCGCGTCCCTGCCTGCAATACCAGATCAAGCGTTGCCTGGCGCCCTGTGTGGGTCTGGTCAGTCCCGAGCGTTATGCGGACGACGTGCGTCACGCGGTCATGTTTCTCGAGGGCAAGAGCAGTCGGGTCATCGACGAGCTGGTGACGTGCATGGAGGAGGCCGCCCAGCGTCAGGAATTCGAACAGGCCGCCAGTTACCGGGATCAAATTGCCAGCCTGCAGCGCATCCAGGAGAAGCAATACATCAGCAGTAACGGTGGCGATCTCGATGTTATTGCTGTCGCCGTGGAGCAGGGCGTTGGCTGTGTTCAGGTGTTTACCATTCGTGACGGGCGCAATCTGGGCAACCGGGTCTGGTTTCCCAAGCGGGAAGCCGGACCCCTGGATCAGGACGACAGCGTTACCCTGCTGGACAGCTTCCTGTCCCAGTACTACCTGAGTGATGGCCGACCCGTACCGGCGGAAATTCTGCTCAGCCAGGCACCGTCAGAACCCGAGCTACTGGAGCAGACCCTCAGCAGCGAAAGCGGCCACAAGGTAGGCCTGCATTATCGTCTGCGCGGTCAACGGGCCCGCTGGGTTAAAATGGCATTGCAGAATGCCCAGCACGCGCTTAACAGCCGCCTGGCCAGCCAGGCGACCTTGCTACAACGCTACGAGGCACTGCAGGAGGCGCTGGACCTGGATGAAATGCCGCAACGGCTGGAATGCTTCGACATCAGCCATACCATGGGCGAGGCCACCGTGGCTTCCTGCGTTGTGTTTGACACCAATGGCCCACTCAAATCCGACTACCGGCGTTTCAACATCACCGACATCACACCCGGCGACGACTATGCCGCAATGAAGCAAGCCTTGCAGCGGCGTTACCGGCGACTCAAGGAGGGCGAAGCCAGGTTACCGGATATCCTGTTTATCGATGGTGGCAAGGGCCAGCTGAGCCAGGCCAGTGACGTGCTGGAAGAATTGCAGATTACCGGTGTGCAGCTTGTCGGCATCGCCAAAGGCCCGGATCGCAAGCCTGGCCTGGAGACACTTTACTTGTCTGGGCAGGGCACGGAACTTATACTGCCGGCCGATTCCCGTGCCCTTCACCTGATACAGCAAATCCGGGACGAGGCGCACCGATTCGCCATCACCGGGCACCGGCAGCGGCGGCAGCGCAAGCGGAGCACCTCTCCGTTGGAGGTGATCCCGGGACTGGGTCCGAAACGCCGCCAACGTTTGCTGAAACAGTTCGGGGGCCTGCAGGAAGTGGCGCGGGCCGGGGTAGAAGACCTGGCGCGGGTCAGTGGCATTAGTGCCCGCCTCGCGCAGCAAATATACGACGCATTTCATACTGACGGGAGCTGATACGGGATGAGCCTGAACCTGCCCAATAAACTGACCTTGCTGCGGATCATGATGATCCCGGGCTTTGTGATCCTGTTCTATATCCCCCTGTTTGGTATCAATAACTATCTGCTTACCGGGCTGTTTTTCCTGGCCGGCATCACCGACTGGTTTGACGGGTATCTGGCGCGCCGACTCGAGCTACAGTCCTCGTTTGGCGCCTTTCTCGACCCGGTCGCCGACAAGTTGATTGTCTCGATGATCCTGGTGCTGCTGGTCAGCGTCCATCCCGGCTGGATACTGGCGATTCCCGTCGCAATCATCATCGGCCGGGAAATCACCATCTCGGCCCTGCGCGAATGGATGGCCAACGTCGGTGATACGACCAAGGTTGCCGTATCCATCATTGGCAAGTTCAAGACCGCGTCCCAGATGGTAGCAATCGGCTTTTTGCTGTTTGAGGAGCCCCTGGGCAGTTTTCCAACCCTGCAGGTAGGCTATGTGCTCCTGTACCTGGCCGCAGGCCTCACCCTGTGGTCCGCCTGGCTGTATATGCGCGCTGCATGGCCCAGCCTGAATAATGCTGAAATCGAGGCAGAACAGGGCAAAGACAACGTAACACCTTGACAGAACAGCCCGCGTCGCTAAAATACGCCTTCCTTCCAAGCGGGAATAGCTCAGTTGGTAGAGCACGACCTTGCCAAGGTCGGGGTCGCGAGTTCGAGTCTCGTTTCCCGCTCCAAATTTAAAAACCTCGGCTGCCACACCGGGGTTTTTTTGTAGCAATAGCGCATTCTTTAGTAGAATGTCCGCTTTCTCTGGCTGGGTGGCAGAGTGGTTATGCAGCGGCCTGCAAAGCCGTGTACCTCGGTTCGACTCCGGGCCCAGCCTCCATCAAATTTCGCATCAAAATCGAGCAAGCAGAATTGTTGCAGGGCCAGAGTAATATGGCTGATTCAGGTATTCATCTTCCCTGAAGTGCATGACTGTGATAACTGAGTGACGATTGAGGCAAGCGATGATTCGAACGCTTAATGGCCTGGTCTTTGGTTTACTGCTTACTCAATCCAGTATGGCCTGGGAGGGCAGTCAGGCCCTGGAATCCGGTCTCGATAGTCAAAATATTTTATTCTTTGAAGATTTCGAGGCGCCTGACTATAAAGATAACTGGCGTGTCCATTGGGACAGACCCGTCGGAGCGGGGATTGTAACCGGCCCGGACGGGTATGTGTTTGCCGGTAAACGCTCCGCCTATTTGCAGTCCCTTGGCGGCCAGCACAAAGCGTTAGGGGCGGGTGAATATGTCTCGCTTGAGCCCATCGACGACATGATCTACGCGCGCCTTTATTTACGACTTGATGATGATTTTTCCATGGGCACCGCAAATCAGTTAAAGCTATTTAGCATAAGGGGCGGTGCAACCCTCAAAGACACGTATGGCGGAGCCGGGAAAAGACCCACTGGCAATAACAAATTTTCGACAACATTAGCCATTGATAAATGGAATGAGCTTCATTTATATACCTACCACACGGAGCAAAGGGGTGGGTATGGAGAATGGATCTATTGTGATGGGTTGTTCTGCAGTGCAGAACTGTCCGCCGGAAAATGGCATTGCGTTGAGGTCATGTTAAAAGCCAATACACCCGGGATGGATGACGGTGAAGTAAAAGCATGGTTGGATGGCGTTCTTGTCATCAGCGAGGATGGGCTATATTTTCGGGACAATAACGAGGTCAAGATCCGCCGCTTTTCAATCATCGATTATTTCGGTGGAGGCGGAGCCCGGAATACCTCACCCAGGGATCAGCGTATCTATATAGACAACTTTGTAATCAGTCATAAACCGATTGGTTGTTTGAAGCAAGCTGGTAGTTCGCAGGAGATTACCCAATAAAGTTTTAAACAAGGATCCCACTGTATGCCGCCAAGCGACTCCGGGCCCGACCTGTAGTATTTTCTTTCTTATTGAATATCACACCGTTAGAATATCACCCCGTTGCCCATGCCCGGGTGGCGAAATTGGTAGACGCAAGGGACTTAAAATCCCTCGGTGGAAACACCGTGCCGGTTCGATTCCGGCCCCGGGCACCATTCCATAATATAAATACTCGCAAATATAAATACTCGCAATTACGGCTTAACCGGGTAGACAGGTTATTTGAAAAGGACCCTTTACGCCGGCCTTGTATCTGGCCCGGGAATTCAGCAGCACAAACTTGCCGCAGGGATGACGTTCCAACCCACATCGATTACAGCCCAGGATTACCCCGGTAAGTCCCACTTGTACTTTGTCTCTCCCTGCGCACACGTGACAGGTTGGGAACTGCCATTTCTGACATTCAGGCGAATTCATATTATCCTGATCTGGCGCATTGACATGTAACAAGTTAGGAATAGAATCTGAATCCTAATTTCACCAGTTACCACAGTACTCGGCTTGCTCATGATCCTGGCACGCAGAGTTACGTACCACATTTTTAATAAGAAAATTAAGGAGAATCCACGATGCTACGTCTGAAACGGAATATTTCAGCGCCCCTGTTGACTACGGCATTGTTGCTGTTGGCAGGCACACCGCTGCTCGCCCAGGTGGAGACGACCGGGGTCCCGGGCTCGCCGAGTGCGACCACCACCATCAGCGGCAAACAGCTGCCTGCGCCCCAGCCGAAGTTTGGCGGCGTGATCAAGGACGATGCCCTGCAGTCCAAACCCTGGTGGGCGCCGCGCATCGTACCGCCCAAGGATGCGCCCAACATCCTGTTGATCATGACCGATGACGCCGGCTTCGCGATCAACAGTGTTTTTGGCGGCGTCATCCCGACACCGGCGATGGAGCGCATCGCCAAGAACGGGCTGCGCTACAACCGGATCATGTCCACCTCACTGTGCTCGCCGACGCGGGCCGCGCTGATCACCGGGCGCAACCATCACTCAGTCGGCTTCGGCGTGATCGCCGAGCAGGCAACCGGCTTCCCCGGCTACAACAGCGTCATCGGCGTGGACAACGCGACCATCGGCCGCATCCTGCGCGACAACGGCTACGCGACAAGCTGGTTCGGCAAGGACCACAATACCCCGACCTACCAGGCCAGCCAGGTCGGGCCCTTCACCCAGTGGCCAACCGGTCTGGGCTTCGACTACTTCTATGGCTTCGTCGGTGGCGACGCGAACCAGTGGGGGCCGAATCTGTTCCGCAACACCACGCAGATCTATCCCTGGATCGGACATGAAGGCACCCTGAAGATGGATCGATCCGATCCGAAAGCGAAGATCTGGCCAGTCACCGGCAAAGAGCCCTCCTGGAACCTGATCACCGCGATGGCCGACGACGCCATCGACTGGATGTATCGGATTCACCAGACCGACCCGAACCAACCGATCTTCCTCCACTATGTCCCGGGCTCCTCGCATGCGCCGCATCACCCCACCAAGGAGTGGGTCGACAAGATCCACGCCATGCACCTGTTTGACGACGGCTACGAGAAGCTGCGCGAGCGCATCTTTGAGAACCAGAAGAAGCTCGGCGTTATCCCGCAGGACGAGGAACTCACCCCCTGGCCCGCTGACATCCTGCCGCCCTGGGATACGCTCAGCGACGAGGCCAAGAAGCTCTACATCCGCCAGGTCGAAGTCTTCGCTGCCTACGTGGCTTACAACGACCACGAGATCGGCCGGGTGATCCAGGCCTTTGAGGACATGGGCAAGCTAGACAACACCCTGATCATTTACATCAACGGCGACAACGGCACCAGCGCCGAGGGCGGGCCGGAAGGCACCTTCAGCGAGGTCGCGTTCTTCAACGACGTCCGCCCGCCGGTGGACGTGCAGATGAAGTACTACGATGCCTGGGGCACCGAATACGCCTACAACCACATGTCGGCGGGCTGGTCGTGGGCGTTTGACACCCCGTTTGACTGGTTCAAGCAGAACGCCTCCCGGCTCGGCGGCGTCAACCAGAACATGGTCATCTCCTGGCCGAAACGTATCAAGGACAAGGGCGGCCTGCGCGAGCAATTCATGCACGTGATCGACGTCACGCCGACGCTGCTGGAGGTCACCGGCATCCCCGCGCCGGAAACCGTGGACGGCATCAAGCAGAAGCCCATCGAAGGCACCAGCTTCGCCTATACCTTCGACAAGAAAAACGCCAAGGTACCGTCCCGGCACAAGACTCAGTACTTCGAGATGATGGGCCAATGGGCGATCTATCACGAAGGCTGGCTCCTGAGTACCAAGGTCAACCGGGCTCCCTGGCAGGCCTTTGGCGCTGCCAACCCCGATCCCCTGAATAACCAGGTGTTCCAGCTCTACAACCTGAACGACAACTTCAATCAGTCCGAGGACATCGCCGCGAAGCACCCGGAAAAGGTCAAGGCGATGCGCAAGATGTTCCTCGAGGAGGCCAAGAAGTACCAAGTGCTCCCACTCAACGCATCGGTAGCCGCCAGAGTAGCAGCTCAGCGTCCAAGCCTCACCGCGGGCCTGAACGAGCTGGTCTACACGCGGCCGATGACCGGCGTTCCGCAGGGTGATGCGCCCTACCTGCTCAACACTTCCTATACCGTCACGGCGGACATCACGGTGCCTAAAGGCGGCGCCGAGGGCATGATCGTGACCTCGGGGGGGCGCTTCGCGGGCTGGGGCTTCTACCTGCTCAAGGGCAAGCCAGTGTTTAACTGGAACCTGCTCAACCTCGAATGGGTCAAGTGGGAGGCCCCAGAGGCGCTCACGCCTGGCCAGCACACCGTGGTGTTCGACTTTAAGTATGACGGACTCGGCCTCGGCACCATCAAGTACAACAGCTTCGCTGGCGTCGGTAAGGGCGGCATGGGCACGCTGAAGGTGGACGGCAAGGTAGTTGCCCAGAAGCGGATGGAGAAGACAATTCCCATCATCCTGCAGTGGGACGAGAGCTTCGACATCGGCTCAGACACCATCACCGGCATTGACGACGCCGACTATCTGCCACCCTTCCCACTGACCGCGAAGTTCAACAAGCTGACGATCAAGATCGACCGTCCGCAGCTGTCGCCTGAGGAGATTAAGAAGCTGGAAGAAGGCATGAAGAAGGCCGCCCTCGGCATTCAGTGACGTCATTTTGTTACGAAGGCGCGGGCTGCTCCCGAAAGCGAGCGGCCCGCTAATTCACACTCGAAACCGGGTCACCCGTAAAATCGGGACTCCAGGATAGCTCTAGCGTATCCCCGTTGTTACCGGTGAATTCGGCCACACGCCTTGGTATCGGTGCACAGCGCCAGGAAAGTAATGACTTCTACTGGGGCATCGCGGCGGAGTACCTGTATGGCGGAACTATGGACACCAATGAACAGAGCCCGGTGCCAGTCGCGGTCGGTGGGCGCGGTAAACTTGTTGGCGCGTACGATAATGCGGCGGCGCTCTTTCTCGCTGCGTATTTTAACTGGATAATCTAGGGAGCTGGTTAATCTGGTAGAGGTTCACGTCGCAGAGGTGGTTATTTGATCATAAATCAATCTGTAATTCACGAAACATTTTCAGTATGTGCCACAGTTGCTTTCTTGGTTTTCTTCGCCGGTTCCTTCAGCCAATAGAAACTTGGGATATCGCTGATTTTTCGTCCCTTGTAAAATGAGATCATTAAAATAACAGCCAGAGTGAAAAAATGTATTTCCGGGAATGCCAGAAGAAATTGACCCAGCTCATCAATTCTTAGTACAAAATAGCACAATGCCGCAATAATCATTGTCCAGATTAGGCGTCTGATGGCCAATTTTATCCCATTCTCATCAACGGCACTGTAAAACCGGTCAATTAATGTAGTTAAAATAACAATCGGTAGTAATACAACATGCGCGCCCTGACTGTAATCAAAATAATCCATAAGAGACACACCCATCGCCATGCTCATCGCAACAATGGTAAAAACGATTGACAAGCGTGAGACGCGCACAATTTTTCCAGGTATTATTGTTCTGCCGGTTAGTCCTATCGCAATAACAATTGTTAGCAATACCACTGCAATAACCCAGTCGGCATAAACCGCGGCTAGGGCTATAAGAGTTGGAGTGAAGGTCCCATAACACCTGACACCTAAAAAAGTTATTATTATCGTTGTAATCAATGCCCCAAAGGGTAGAAGCATCATTATTGCAAGCGTGTTACGGACACCGGGACGGAATCTCTCCAGATCAAAGATATCCCGGACCCTCTTCTGCTCGGATATATTCAGTCCTTCAAGATCAAAACGCTGTTCAACATCATAAGAAATCGGTACAGTTTTTTCTGATGTTACAATGTTACCGCCGCCTTTATTAAACGGTAAAAAATTATTTGGCAAAGACTTTGTGTATCCTTTTTCTGGGCCATATGGTACCCATCCTGTATCCTGGAATATCTCAACCCAGTAATAGGGTGCCACCTCAATTGTTTCTTCAAGAATAAATCCAGTCACTACACGAGCAGGAATGCCAGCAGCGCGGCTTAATGCGACCATTGTTCTGGCGCGACCTAATGTCGTTGCATGTCCAGATTTAAGCACATCAGCCGGATCATTTTCTGTGGCCGTAGTATCTTTGATAATCTTGGTATTTACGTATGTAAATATTTCTTCAATCAATCTGGATTTATCGTCTGTGTTTTCACTAATACTATATAGTGTGTTAATTACTATGGGGCTCTCCACATCTATATTGTCATTCGAACCCAGGTATTCCGTTCGCTGATCGAGTGTTAGAGTTAGAGGAAGCACTGGCTCTTTGATATTTTGCTTTGGCGTTGTACGCAAATGAGCAGTAAATTCGGCAGTC
>Ga0316585_10000168_pt1 | contig 13241 bp, 17 predicted proteins | sample S_170502SCrBrC_D_FD_204517 | JGI IMG/M metagenome (GOLD analysis project Ga0316585, IMG submission 204517) | Rhizosphere microbial communities from salt marsh grasses in Alabama, United States - S_170502SCrBrC | ecosystem: Host-associated > Plants > Roots > Rhizosphere | place: USA: Alabama...
CATGATGTTACCGGTCTGACCGTGGAAGGTAATGAGGCCGGAACCGTGTTTTTCCCAGCTGTTGGCCAACTGGTTCAGCATGTCGGTGGTGTAGTAGTTGCCCGGCGCAGGCTGGACGCGCAGGGTATGAAATTCCTTGGATTCGGGGAAGGCCTTGCCCACTTCAGAGAAACGCGGAATGATGCCGCCACCATAACCGAAGACAGAAACGGTGCCGCCTTTCCAGTAACCCTTACGGGTTTCATAGGAGTGTTCAAGTTGTCCCAGCAGGGAGCCCGCGACTTCATTGATACGCGAATCAGGATGTTCGTCGCGCAGGCGTTTGAATCCGGAAATAAAGCTGGGCCAGGGACCGTTTTCCAGTTCATCCAGCATCGGGGTATCGTAAATCTTTTTAGCCATGGCATTCTCCTTAAGGGGTTACCCGGTTAAAGCAATCAGTTAAACATTCTTACGCCCCGTTATTTCGGGACACGACATCTTTGTGATGTTGCGCAGTCTAGGGTGGCCGCCCAGATGTGCCTACCTCACTGATGGGGGTGAAGTACCATATCCCTTTTATCCCTAAATGGATATACGAAACCCACCGCCGTGAGTTCGTGCACAACCCCTTTGGCATAAATAATATGTGGTTATGTACCGAATATGACCAATTACTTGAGCTAATGGACGTATCACCAGCTGGGTATACTGTTCAATCTGCCTGCTGTGATTAAATCTGTCATGTTCGGTTTGCTGACAGCTAACCGGGTTGGTTCCGGTCCCGACTTGAAACAACGCACTTCAGGACACATTTACACAAGATTACCCTGTCCTGAAAAACCTGAGTAAATTACTTCAGTATAACCCTGTAATTGGTGCGCGTATTCTACCTATGACGGTCACAAATGCAACCAGATGACATGACACAGATCAGTTTCCCCGCGATGCCTGCGGCAGGTCCGTTTTGTCTGAATGATGAGACGGCCTACCACCGCTGGCGCGAGAAAAAACTAAGCGGCTACCCGCAAAGGGCCTCCGAGTTGCGGGTGACAATCGCCGATCCGTTTCAGCTCAGTTCGACTGAGCAGGATGCCTTGCAGCGCCGGATCGAGAAAACGAATTTTGTGATTTATCAGCTGGCCAATCCGGGCGCCGACGATAAACGGGCTGTCAAGGCGTTGGGAAAACAGTTCGGTCTGCGTGACACTGACAGCAACTTGTGTGCCGATGAAGACAGTATCACCTCACTTAAAGTGATCCCCGGTGGCCGGCAGCAGCACTATATTCCGTACAGCAACCTGCGTCTCAGCTGGCACACGGACGGTTACTACAACGCGCTGGACCGGCAGATCCGCGCCATGGTGTTGCACTGTGTGCAGGATGCCGCCGAAGGCGGGGAAAATCTGCTGCTGGACCACGAAATCTGCTATATCCACCTGCGCGATACCAATCCGGCCTATATCCTGGCCCTGATGCAGCCCGATGCGATGGTCATACCGCCCAATGTGGAAAACGGTGTGGAAATCCGCGGCGCGCTCAGCGGGCCGGTATTTACGGTCGACCCGGACACGGGCAGTCTGCACATGCGATACACTGCGCGTACTCGCAGCATTGAATGGCATGCTGATCCGACTACCCTGGCGGCGAAAGATTGCATCCAGGACTTCCTGGGCAGTGACTCCCCCTATATATTTCGCCACCGCCTCGCACCGGGACAGGGCGTGCTGACCAACAATGTACTGCATGCCCGCACGGCCTTTGAAAATGAAGAGGGCGGTAAGCAGCGCTTACTGTACCGGGCGCGCTATTATAATCGAATTGCCCACACCTGAATTTAATCACTGAACTGGAAACGAGCATGCTTTGGCTGAGTGAATTATTGATGCAACGACACGACCTTGAAAACTTCGAGGCCTTGCGCAAGGCGGTGGCTGAAAAAGGCCAGGCGGGCGAGATGTTTTTCAGGATGGACGTGCGGCCACCCTTTGGCGACACGCCGGAAAACTGGGAAGAGCAGCTCGAAGCCAGTTTTACCTCGAAAGGATAATGGAGCGGACTATGAGCCTCTTCTGGACAGAAGATACCGTCAAGACCGAATTCGTCGTTCCCGAACGGGTGCTGGATGTCAGTTTCAGCATTCGTTGTAAATGTTTGCCCTATCAACACGCCCATGCCCTGTCAGAGGCCCTGCACCAGGCATTGCCCTGGCTGGTGGAGGAAGCGGCAGTGGGAATCCACCAGATTCATGGGGCCGAGTCGGGCAATGGCTGGGAACGCCCCGACAGCGGAACATTGTATTTATCCCGCCGGCAGAAACTGATCCTGCGCCTGCCCAGTTCACGCCTGGCGCAGGCCGACGAACTGGTCGGCCAAACCCTTGACGTGGCGGGGAACCGCCTGGATGTTGGGGAATATACGGCACGGAAGCTCAGTGATTTACCGACCCTTTTCGCCCGCAATGTCGTGGCGGAAGCGGGGCAGGAGGAGGATGCTTTTCTCAACCAGGCAGCTGAACAACTGGCAGCAATGGGGATCCAGGTCAAGAAAATGATGTGCAGCAAGGAAGGCCGTATTGAGTTGCCTGACGGTACCCTGTTTACCCGCGGCTTGATGCTTGCAGATCTGGACAAGGAGGAAGCGGTTCGCCTGCAGGAGCTCGGTTTGGGGCCGGGCCGCAAACTGGGTTGCGGGTTGTTCCTGCCGCAAAAGGATGTGAAAGCCGTCAATCCTGATTAGCGCGTCGGTATTTTCTCATTCGCTAAAATCTGGTTTAATTAGCATTCATTAATATACGAACTGAATCGTCTGGTTTAATCGATTTACAGCAAAATAGAGGTTAACAATATGGCAATCGAAGTTAATGGCAAAGCTCTCGAACTCACTGAAACCGGTTTTCTGGTTGAACTGTCAGACTGGAATGAAGATGTCACCAAGGCGTTCGCAGCCGATGCGGGTGTTGAATTGACCGACAAGCACTGGGATGTCATCAATTACCTGCGGGACGAATATTTCAACAATAACCAGAACCAGCCCAATGACCGGTCCATGCTCAAGGCCATGTCCGACAAGTGGGGTTACAAGGTGGCATCCAAGGAACTGTATGATCTGTTCCCGGGCAAGCCGAGTAAACAGGCCGGGCAGTTTGCCGGTTTGCCGGAAAGTCGCCGCAAGGGGGGATATTGATCCCGACCTTTGTACTCAAGATAGACCAAAGTGGGTATGGCAACCCGTTGTGGCCGCTGCTAAATTTGCCGCCACGGGTATGAAATCCAACGATTTTGACTATTCCTTTTAATACTAAGGGGCAGAAAATGAGTGAAAAAGCCAAATTAATCCAGGAAATGCTGGAACTGCAGAAAAAGTTCATCGACTACGAACATAAGCACGGTGTAACGGCACATGATTACTATGCCGCTGATGAAAGCCATGAACTGTACCAGTACCGGGAAAGGTATGCCGAGCTGGCCGACAAGGTCAACACACTGGCGCATGAAGAAGCCGGCTCCCACCGGTTCTACTGAGCGCACCCGGAACGACGCGTAAGTTCAACGCGCAAAAAAGGACCGCTACGGCGGTCTTTTTTTTGCCCGGCGCGGCCAGTCTTGGCAGTTGATGTGCGGGGCAGGCAATAACACTGGCTCGAATCCACTTTAACTAATTAAAAATATATAAAATTCATAAAGATAAGAAGAATACTTAAAGTTATTAATTTATTCTGGTATGTACGGTTTTAACGCCTTGCCCGCCCCGCGTTCCCCGCGGTTATTGCTGTTCTTTCAGGTATCCGCCCACATCCTGATCAAATTGACATAGGCTACGTCCACCCGCTTGGTTTGCTCATCGTCCGGGCGGTGCTGCAGCAGGCTTTCCCGCGCGAGGTTCAGCCCGTACAGCAGTTCCCGTCGGTCAGGCTGTCGAATCATGCTCTGGGCCCAGGTAACGGCCACTAGACGCTCACCACGACTGACCTCGGCGACATGGTGCAGGCTGGAGGAGGGGTATACCACAGCATGACCGGCTGGAAGTTTGACCTGCGTGTCACCAAATGGCGTCCGAACGACCAGTTCACCGCCCTCATAGTCGTCAGGGTCATTCAGGAACACGGTGGTGGAAACGTCGGAACGATAGCGGCCCTGGGGTGGACCCATGACGGGATCATCGACATGATCACCATAGGTCATGCCACTGGTATAACGGGCATAGAATGGCGTGGCGACCTTGATGGGCAGGACGGCGGACTGGTATACCGGGTGCTGTACCAGACTACCCATCACGATATTGTTCAACTGCCCCAGCTCCCGGGTGTCTGCAGGCAGTTCCTCATTGTGCTTGACGCGCTTTGCCGCCATCCCGGCAGACAGTTTTCCGTCTACAAAGCGGGCTTTGTCCAGAATGGCGCGAACCAGGTTGAGCTTGTCCTGGCTCAGGACGTCGGGAATGTTCAGTAACATGGCAGGAGTCTCGGCGATAGTTTTTTGAATCGAGTTTGTCTAAATGTCAGATTGAACAATAGCAAAAATCGACATCGACCGGCAGCGCATGTTGAGATATACAGATCCGGAAAATTGAAGGCATGCGATTGCCAGTCTGGAGCACTTTTGGTGTGATGGGCACTGTATAATTGCGTGGTATATTTCTGTGACAACATTCAATACCCGGGTGGAGCAGCATGATTTTGAATATAGTGATTGGAGAAAACACCGTACCGGTTGATGTGCCGGACAATATCATAAATGAAGCAGGGAGTTTTTTTGATCAGATGGATCTGGATCTTGACAAGGGCCAGATGGTGGGTCGGGACTGGGTCGACTCGCCAAACATTGAACAGCGTTGCCAGATAGTGGCTGACCGGCTACTGACCGCACTGGAGACCGAGAATGAAAGTATGCGGGTGATGATGGCTGCTTACATTCTGAATCGGATCCCGGGGATTAAGGGTGTGCGTGTTGCAATCGACGGTGAAATCAATGAATCAGAAGTGATCATGGATGTTTCCCAATTCTGATCCCGGTTCTGATCCGAATTATGATCCGACACGGGACATACCACCCACTTTAAGACTGCCATTATTTCTCAGCGGGCAGCTTTTTTAGAAAATCCAGATACACCGGTGTGTCCCAGGGGCGTCCACCCAGTGCCAGATACCTGATTTGGCCATAGGGATCAACCAGATACGTAGATGGTAGCCCGCGTGGCTGCCACTGTTCGGTTACCTCGCCATGCGTATCAAGCAAGCTGTTCAGGTCCGGGGCAATACCGGCCAGAAAGGTAAAGGCGGTATCTTCTGCTTCTGCCGTATTGACTAGAATAATTTCAAGATGCGTGCCTTTCATCTTTGCACGCATACGCTCGATGGTAGGCATCTCACGCCGGCACGGACCACACCAGCTGGCCCAGAAATGTACGAATTGCCAGTGACCACTGGCAGGTTTGAAGGTATAGACGTTGCTGTCCAGATCCACCAGTTGAAACGCGGATGCCATCCGGTTATCAATCGTGATGATACCCCTGGGCAAGGACGAGGCGATTGCTGTATGACAGAACAGCATTAGGAAGAAAATACAGAAAGAACGGGCGGTGCGGATCATGATGGGTCTACGGCGCAGCTTAGCTTGTCAACTGTCACCTCCAAAGGTGGGTGCTGTTTGTTTCTTCCTCTCGGAAATGATGCGACCAGTGTAATAGGCGTGGTGAGCCGTGGCAGGATGATGTTACCCCCTTCCTCTTCCTGAGGTCTGAAATCCAGGGTTTCCGGTAGTAGTGTCCAGCGAAACGTGGCCTGCAGATTTTTAGGGAGTTCCAGTCTTTTCCAGCGCGCGGGCCATTCGCTGCGATGGATACGCTGTACAAAGCTGTTATTGGTATAAAAATACCACTTATCCAGATTAAGCCAGATAATATCGCGACTCTTATTCTTGAAACCAATAGTAATAAAACACAGATTGCGGAGTAATTGTAAAGCGGGTTTTGGAAATCCCCGGGCTTCGTAGAATGCCGCCATCTGCTCCGGCGTGCGCGGGATCAACACCAGTCTGAAATCAGCATTGTCAATTTTTCTGGCGCTGGCCGGTAAGTTGGCGCCAATTGCTGGCCCAATAACGACCAGCAGGATGGTGGCAAAAAGCGTACGGCTTCGACATAGCATAATCAGGCCACCATATACTGACTAAGGATGGAGTCCTGTCTTTTCAGATAGGCCGTCATCTCCGTTACAAATGTGGCGGGAACACTTTGTTGCACACTGGGTCGTTGCAGCAGGGCTTGCCACCATCTCAGCACTGCGGGGATGTCTTCCAGAAAATCAAATTCATAAAAGTTGTTTATCACCTCGTAGGCTCGAAATATTGGCGCATAGACAGCATCGACGAGCGAAAAAGTTTCACCGTTAAAATAGGGTTGCTGTGCCAGTTCCTCTTCAAGTATGTCAAATCGGTCCGCCAACACCGCCAGGGTCTGCTTGAATTTCAATTCATCGTTCGAGGTATAAAGGGTATAGGAATGATTGAGGATATCGTTGCCAAATTCAATCCAGGCACGGTTCTGTGCCCGGGTATAGGCATCCTCGGGATAGAGCGAGCCGGGCGTAATTTCGTCCAGATATTCGCAAATCGCCATGGATTCGAAAATCGGACGGTCATCAGCTAACAGGACCGGTACTTTTTCCAATGGCGATATATCAAAGAACCAGTCAGGCGGGGCGTTCAGATCAATATATACGATCTCGTGGGCAATATTCTTTTCCAGCAAGGCAATCCTGGAACGCTGTACATAGGGACACAGGGAAAAACTGACGAGTTTGAGGCGGGGTAAGCTCATAAATAATTTCTTCCTGGACTCAGAGTGATTTGCGCATCATGAGATGATGAATGGAATTGTACAGGGTATGACCCTTGGCGACGACCTGGTACCCCTGCCGCAAATAGAATGGCACGCTGTTGCTGCGGGCATTCAGGGTCAGTATTTTGATTTGCATCGCTCTGGCCTGGACTTCAAGATACTCCAGTATCGCGGCACCAATGCCAAGGCCGCGCTGCGGTTCGCTGACTGCCATATAACGAATCTGCCCGGTCTGTTCGTCAATCCGGTGTAACCGGCCAACACCCACGATGTCCCCATGGTTATCTATTACCATGGCATGTACGGCGTGACTGTCATCCTCGTCCTGTTCGCTGCCTTGCGGCTGACCCCAGGGTTTGCGCAACAACTGCCAGCGCAGGGAATAATACTGCGCACGCTCTTCTGCGGTGTGTGGTTCAAGAACCTGATGAGTCATTGCATTGCGTTGTCGGAACCGGAACGAGGTGCCAATACCCTTATCTGGGTGGCGAGGTGTCGGCTTTGTTCACCGCTGCATAAGGATATTGCCCGTCGTATCGAAACCCGTCAGATCAGGCAAACACGACCCAGGTAGTGGCAATGTATTTTACCCCTTGTTTCAGTGACACCGCACGATGTTCATGGGTCCAGAAGGGTGGGAACAGGACCAGCTTGCCCTGTTCCGGCGTGATCTTGATGTCCTGGAACAGGAACTCGGTTTCACCACCGGGGCCGGGAACATCGTTCAGATACCAGAGTGCAACCAACTGGCGCTGGCTGAAGTCATGACTACCGCCGTCAATATGCCAGTGATAGTACTCATTGGGCAGGTAACGCTGGATGCCGTAACCCATATCCTTGAAGGAACCCTTGAAGTAGGGAAAGGTTTCACGGAATTCGAGGATCGCTTTGCCCAGTGATTGAAACAGGGCACGGTCGATATCTTTCCAGTGCTCCTTGCCACTGACTACCAGGTCGGTGGTTTTCTTGACGCTTTGATCCTGATTCACAGTCTGGCCGATGCGGCCGGCGTATTGTTCATCAGTATGCGCTTCGAAGCGCGCGATCATGTCATTACACAGGGCGGGGCTCAAGGCCTGCACCTTTTCGAAGATAAAACTATTCGGCTTGATTTCCCGGAGAGTTTTCAACGGTACGGTCTTCGGATTGGCTTGCTGCATACGGGTGTGCCTGCGGCTACGGGAATATGAACGCGTAGTGTGTTACAGACGGCTGTCTTCGAGCAAGGATTCAATGGCGTGGCGCGCTTCGTGGCCTTGTTGACGATACAGTTCCAGAGCATTGTCCGCCATGGATTGCCAGTGGTCGCGACCGCGATTGACTTGATTTTGCAAGGGGCGCACATCCTTGGATTCATGCCATTGTTGGTAAGCCTTGTGTAACGAGGGATAGAGATGCTTGCGCATACTACTGAGGTTGGCAAAATAGAAATGCAAAGAGGGAGTGTGTTCCTGTTCCAGTAATCTGGGCAGGGTGGAGATAGCATCAGCCAGATGATCACGCAGGGCCCGCAGCATGATTTCCGTCTTGGAGTGGGGTAGTTCGGCAAGCATCTGTTCCCATTCCTCACCCAGATAATGACCCGCTTCCACTTCGCCGATCTCGTGCAGTAGTGCGCTGTTCAGTTCATTTTCAGTCATGGCGTCCAGTGCAGTGTCAAGATTGGCGGCAAAATCGTAGTGGGCGATAGCACGCGCCATCGCATTCTCTGGCCGGTTCCAGCGCCATTCCTCGAGTTTTTCCCATACCAGGCGTTTGAGTGATTCGCGTCGCACGAAGATAGTCCGGTCCAGCGTCATGGCGGGTGGGGCGGCCAGATCCCGGGCAAATTCGTTATCGGATATGTACACCGTGTAACCATCAACCTCATGGCGGTTGTGTAACTTACCCAGGAAAAAATGGGGCTTGGACTTCAGGCCCAGGCCACCGCTGTATACCAGTCCGTGGGGCTCCAGTGCCTGATTGATGTCGTCAGTATCGAACGGATTGAAATTTTGGGTTTCGATTGTCAGCGGGGAGAATTCGACTGTCTCCAGATCTTCCCAGTGTGTTTCCCGGCTGCGTAGCCAGATGCCTACCGCTTCATTATCGAGGGCGCTGCTGAAAGGGAGGTTGTGTTCCCAGCGGTAGAATTCCCGCATTTTCAGCAAGTAGATACACAATGTGTAATCGGCCGCATAGCGAGCATCAGCAATGTGGCAATTTTGCTGCACCGTCTGACACAGTTCAGGCAAGGGGCAGACAGGGTCGGATAGTGATGATTTGGCTTTGTTCACGGCTTGTATCGACAAGTAATAACTTAGTAAAATAGTACAAAATTGTTTAACAGGATGCCAGTCTAATATGTGGCTGCCAGGTTTCTGATTTTCAAGGCATAATCCCGTCCGAACGGCGGGATTAGTTGTTTCTATGAGGTGAAAAGTTGCGCGTAAAAAGCCGTTGGAGTAAGAAGGACAAGACGCACAGTGTGGAAGAAATCGCCGGGGCACTGGCGTTTATTGTCTGGCGTATCGCCGCCAATGCCGTGCTCAGCATGGAAAATGCTGAATTTGCGACGGAAACCCAGCGCCAGCGTTTGGACATTATTGCTGAATTTTTGGCCTTCGCCATTCATATCGCGGATCGTATGACCATCGAAAAGTTCGACGCGAACGAGCGGGATCGCTTCATGACAGAGCTGGCGACCAAGTCTGCCAAGCACATGGAGGACAACAAGCGGGATATCATCGGTCCCGGTGAATACCGCCAGGAATTTATTTCGTTACTCAACCAGCGTATGGATGACTATGCCCAGTTCGGGTATTCCGACACGGACGGGCCGAGTTTCGGCATGAAGCGGTTCTTTGCCGACCAGGTCAAGAAGTTGTTTGGTGATGAGGACCTGAAATGGGTCAGTTCCCAGGTGATCGATGTCGAGGTGCCGGAACTCATGCTGCACATGAGACGTGCTACACCGAATCTATTTAAATAACAATTACTTAAGTCTAACTATTAAAGTAAAAAAAAGGGCCTGATTTCTCAGACCCTGTTTTTCGGTCCGATTAGGCCGGAATTATTTCTTGGCCCACTTGGCGAAATTTTCTTTCGTCCGTTCCTTGCCGTCTGCGTAGCCGGCTTCATACGCTTCGGTCAGGCGTTGCTCTTCGCGTAACGGATTGTGCACATAGCCGCCTTCCCAGCCCTGGATGTACTCAGGATCCACACCCAGTTTTTCCATCTCGGTTACTGCATCATAATATTCTTGGTTCATCGGAGTCTCCTTCGTCAAGCAGTGAATTATCACAGTTAATTAAAATAGGTTCAATCCGGCTCAGCCCGATGGTTGCCCCGTGTATCACGGTTCGCAATTCGAAAAGGGCGCATGGTTGATTCATGCCAGTCAATAAGCCGTATTATATGTAAGGAAAAAAGTGTGCCCGGAAGTATACCTAGGTCGCAGGATCGTCTGTATATCCACATGGAGGTGGGCAAAGACGGGTCAACTAACCCCAAATCGATAATAACCAAGTGGGTGCGTAGGTTATGTATTTCAGGATATACTAACGGGCTTGAAGTCTTACCTGTCGGAGATTAATGATGTCGGAAACAAGTGATGAGGTTGATTTTGCCAGCGCCATGTCGGCTTTCGAATCCAAGAATTTTGGCTATGCCGTTCAATCCCTCAGCCCGTTCGCCGAACAGGGCAATCCCGAGGCGCAACATCGTCTGGCCATCATGTTTCAGAACGGACTTGGCGTCGCGCGCAATGATGCCGAGGCGGTGAAATGGATGCAGGCCGCGGCAGAACAGGGGCATGCACTGGCCCAGCACGGCCTGGGTTTCATGTATCTGGAAGGGGAATGCGTTGAAAAAAACCCGTCTGAAGCCTTGAAATGGTTCACGCTGGCAGCGGAACAGGGCCTGGCCGGCTCCCAGACTACCCTGGCCATGATGTATGAAGAAGGCAATGGCGTGGAACGGGATCCTGAAAAGGCCAGGGAATGGTATGCCCGGGCCGGGTTTTGAGAAGCGATAAATATTTACCCTGTGATCTTCGCGTTGTTTCTAAAATTGTCCTGTTTGAGTCGATAAAGTATGCGTCCAGCCCATCTTGCTACGGTCCTTAACAAGGAATTTACCAGCACCCTGGAAGGCCACCATACTCCAGTGATGATCTGGGGCCCACCCGGCGTCGGCAAGTCGCAGATCATTGCCGAAGTTGCTGAACAGCATGCGGTACCGCTGATTGACATTCGTTTGTCACAAATGGAGCCCAGCGATCTGCGTGGTATTCCGTTTCGCAATGGTGAGCGGGTGGAATGGGCTGTTCCAGCTATGCTGCCCGATGCCGAACGGCACGGCCCGGCAGGGATCCTGTTTCTGGATGAAATCACATCTGCACCACCAAGCGTATCGGCAGCGGCCTACCAGCTGATTCTGGATCGGCGTCTGGGTGAATACCGTATTCCAGATGGCTGGGCCATCTTTGCCGCCGGTAATCGGCAGGGTGATCGGGGCGTGACCTACACGATGCCGGCGCCACTGGCCAACCGGTTTTCTCATTTTGATTTCGAGGTGCACCTGGATGATTGGGTAGCCTGGGCGTATCGCAATGACATCGATGATCGCATCATTGCCTTTGTACGGTTTCGTCCCGAACTGCTGTTTGAATTTAATCCGGCTCATAATCCGGTTGCGTTTCCTTCACCGCGCTCCTGGGAATTCGCACATCGTGCCCTGCAGAAGTTTGAGCATGACAATGATCTCAGACTGGGCGCCTTTCAGGCCTGTGTCGGCCCGGCGGCCGGAATCGAGCTGAATGCATTTATCGTCAATCTGGATCAGTTACCGGATATCAACGCGATTATTCGTGGTGAAGCGGTACCAGCGCCCAGGGAAATCGATTTACAGTACGCGGTTGCCGCGTCACTGGTAGGGCATGCTATTCGTGCAAGGGACACGGCAGAGGCCAAAACTATTCACGGTAACATTCTTGAGTACGCCAGTGTTTTTCCTCAAAAGGAAATGGGTGTCATGCTGGTGTCGGACATGCATCGTGCCATTGGCCAGGATATCTTTTCTGTACCACAGTTTGCTGCCTGGTCGAATCGCGTGGCGGATGTGATGCTTTACAATTAGAAAGCTTGGCACAAGGGTGCGCAGACGCAACGGATAGAGCCAGAATAATTGATAAAAGTCTCAGAGTGTCATTCCAGGTCCCGTTACGGGTCCTTCGCATGAGTTGCAGTAGGTTGCAATGCTGTCACAGTTACGAAAGATTTCGTTCTTTCAATACCGTGTAAAAAACCATTGCCATGAAAAGCGAAGATATTGAAACCAAGCTCAGCGCTGCCCGTACCCGCTTGATTATTGACAAGCCGTTTCTGGGTGCACTGGTGCTGCGTTTACCAATGGAACCAGGCGACCCAGCATGGTGCAAGACCACTGCCACCGACGCAAAAACCTTTTACTACAATCCTGAATATATCGATGCCTTGTCTCTGGGGCAGACCCAGTTCGTGCTGGCGCACGAAGCTCTTCATTGTGCGCTGTCCCATTTTGCTCGTCGCCAGCATCGAATCAAGCATCGCTGGGATCTCGCCTGTGACTTCGCGATTAATCCCCTGTTGGTTAAGGACGGTCTGACACCCCCGCCCAACGCTATCATCGAGCGGAGTTATGATGGCATGACCGCCGAGGAAATCTATCCATTGATCGATGAATTCGACTCCAAGAAGCCGATGGATCAGCATGTCTATGATAGCGAAGATTCCAGTGGTGAAAATCCTCAGGGTGAGTTGCCGCCGGAAAAGGAATCGCCACAACCCAAAGACAAGCCCGATGCTGGCGCGAATGGTGAGACGCCGAAAGATCATCCACAAGGACATGCTGGCAGGCAGAATTCTGAGCGTGAAGCAGGCAGTGGCCAGCAGCAGCAAAGTGAGAGTGATCTGGCGCAACAAGGCAAACCACAGCCGCCACCTTTGAGTCAAAAGGAAAGGGATGATCTGAGTGTGCAGTGGAAACAGCGTATGGCAGGGGCTGCCCAGCAGGCTATGCAGGCCGGTAAGCTGGATGGCGAGATGGCACGTATGGTCGATTTTTTGTTACAGCCGGAATTGCCGTGGCGCAATTTACTGGCGCGTTACATGACCTCGATTGCACGGGATGACTACAGTTATACGCGTCCCTCGGCCCGGCGTGGCGATCCGGCCATTTATCCCAGTCTGCGTAGTACCCAGATCGATATTGTCATTGCCATCGATACGAGCGGTTCGATTTCAGAAGGTGAAATTCAGGAATTCATTTCCGAAGTGGATGCCATCAAGGGTCAGATGCGTGCACGAATTACCCTGCATGCCTGCGATTCTGTGCTGGCCAGCAAAGGTCCATGGGTGTGCGAGCCCTGGGAAGAATTTACAAAACCGGCTGACATGCAGGGC
>Ga0316585_10000169_pt1 | contig 13196 bp, 12 predicted proteins | sample S_170502SCrBrC_D_FD_204517 | JGI IMG/M metagenome (GOLD analysis project Ga0316585, IMG submission 204517) | Rhizosphere microbial communities from salt marsh grasses in Alabama, United States - S_170502SCrBrC | ecosystem: Host-associated > Plants > Roots > Rhizosphere | place: USA: Alabama...
TCCTTTTCCTGTGCGGTCATCACTGGAAAACCATAATATTTATTTTCGTATTTAAACATGTAATTTGTTTTTAACCGATCAACAACAAACTCCATATGTTTGGCAAGTCTCTTCCGAATGATTTGTTTGGACGAGTCAACAACGGCATCCTTAATGCGATCAACAGAATTTTCCATTGCGGGGTCTATTTCATAACCAATGCTGTTTCTGCCGGAAGTTATTGCCGCGGCAGTTGTTGTTCCTGTACCTAAAAAGGGGTCAAGGACCGTATCACCCTTGGTCGAATACATGTTGATCAGTCGATATACGACCTCAAAGGGAAAAGCGGCACTTCTTATTCGGGCGTCTTCATTATTGAGTGCCTGTGGCGTTCCTTTGACATCAAACCACACATCCGAAAACCACCTATTGCGTTCTTCCCAAAAAATAGCGCTTTCACGCCTTATTTTTTTATCTTTCTCTTTTTTGAACTCTCGCTTCGGCCCTTTTCTTAAAATCAAAATGTATTCATGTTCCAAGGTCACATAAGCCCCTGACGGAAGCATGCCTGACCCCATAAACTTGTTGGGGGCGTTGGTCTGCTTTCGCCACAATATACAAGGAAGGGCTGAGAAACCGCGTTCCAGCGTACTTTTCAAAATTCTCATGTGGTTTGGATACAATACAAAATTATTGTTGATGGTCCTGGTCGCATCGCCAATATTAATACAAACAAAACCACCGCGCTTTAACACTCTGTAAACCTCTTTCCATACAGGGTCTAACATTTCATGCATTGACTCAAAAGCCTTGAAACCATCTCCATTCTTAAGAGCTGCCTCCACTGACGATCCTTGCTGGGCAAACATTTCATCCCACATTTCAATCATTGGGTAAGGTGGGGATGTCACCATAAGATCAACACTCTCTGAGGGTACGGCTTCCATGTTTTTTGAGTCGGAATATATAATTGTATGATGTGTTCTCATATTGTCAGCACATCTCTAGTGATAAATTGAAAATTTTCATAACTATTTCGAAATTATTCTTTAATATCAATCGAATAAATTTTTGACTGCCATTGATACAGGGCAGTCCATACCTGATAATAGGCATCTTGACGCAAGTTATCGCCAGCTGGAATGATAGCGTCTTTGACGTTTGCATAATCAATATCATGTGCGCAGTTTGACAAGTAATCCGCCCAATCATGTTTGGAAATTTTCATGCGGTATTGGTAGTCTGCATGCATGATTCCCAAAATCTCAGATTCATCAGAATAGCCGTGTAACTTCTTTGCCAGCCGAACAAGATCATCTTTGCACCGCGAACGGATCATCACTTCGTTTCGTCTGCAATACTTGTCAAACACTACGGAGAAAAAACCGTCTTTTGTGAAAATCCACATGATGTTTCCTTTCGTGTCATGAACTCTGACGTATTCCTGTCTTTAACTTAAATTCTTAGAATAGTTTTAGTTGGTCCTGTTGACCGGCCTTTTTTGAGTCTGTAATTTTTGTATGTGGCTTTGTTTTGCCGGAGTCGTTTGTCTGTGCCTTTTTCATTTCCGGGATTATGGGTTGGGTCTTTTTTATGGTAGATGTGACTGGAGGTCCCTTATCAAGTTCAAAAATTGCACGGTGAATGATTTGAACATAAGGCTCACCTGTTCGGAATTTCTCATTCGCCAAAATAGCCTGGGCTTCCGGTGTTAGCATGACTTGAATCTGCTTACAGCCCTGTGCGAGCTTTCTTTTACGCCAGCGTTCCCGTCGCTTTCGATCTGTTTTTCGTCTTTGCTCTATTGTTTGCATAATTTTTTCCCTTAATTGGTTGTTGCACTCGCTTATTATAAGCGTTTGTTCTAGTCGTTTATATGAAACGCTATAACCACCTTATATCAAGCTGTATAACAAAGGTCAACCCTAAAAAATAATCCCCCAACAAAACATAACACAAAGATGATAAAGATGGTTTGAAACAGGCAATATTAAAAAGAAAAAAATTATAATAATAGATGGTTGTGCACTACAAATCCATGTCATACTTTAAATTTAGATTTGAGATTTAATGTATCATATTCCGTGTCTGATGATTACAAGCTTTTCCAATCCGATCAAAAACATAAATAAATCTTAGATCCGGTTCATTTCCTTAAAAACAATCTGATATAAAAAGAACTTGACATGCCACTTTGTGGTACTATGTTAAAGGTTAAGCTAAGAATCCCTTTTAGCTAATCGCAATCTGATTATTTTTGATTTTCTTGTTTTTTGCCAATTGAAGCGCCTTTTCAGATAGATCTAAAACAAATAAAAATTAGGAGGTGCAACTATGAAAAATCAAAAGAGTTTAGCATTAATTGTTGCAACGGTTATGTTTTTTTCTTTTGTTGCAGTTCCCCAGGCCAATGCATTCGTAGGTCTGGCAGCTCTTTCAGCCATCCTTGCAGCTTCTTTTGCGTCGGCAGTAGTTGTTAATGAAGCTGTCATCAAACCAAACAATGAAAAACCAAACAATGAAGCAATGCCGGAGCATGCAAAAGTAAAAAAGAAAACACAGGATAATATACAGGCGTCAAACGAAAAATAACGTAATACCAATATGTTTTTTACAAACAAAATGCCCCTATGGTTTAACCCACCATGGGGGTTTTTTCTTACTATAGGGGACTTCTTATCTTGGTGAATTTAGATATTCAATATGAATTAACCGATTCCTGGTTTCTCTTTTTATTCAGCTTTTCACACAATTCCTGTCTGTTTGTGCATCAATACCAATATAATTGAAATTTATAACGAAAAATGTTATTGATCGATTTAGAAATCTTCCTTTTGGTTAAAGGATTAACGGGTTGTAGCCCAAATCATTTTTCGCTGGCTCTGAAACATTTTTTGATAAATCTAAGGCTCGTTCCAGGCGATTAAAAAACTCGCCCTTCGGCCTCAACCAGCTGGAATCGCTTTTCTTTCACTTCGCCAAGATTTATGAATAAAAAACGTTTCAATGAGCGCTCAAAAAGATTTGGGCTACAACCCGCCAAGATGTACCTTCATATATGAGGCATAAAAAACAAAAATATTTTTTCCAATACAATTTAATTTTATATAAACCAGGAGCAAAACAATGCAGGAAGAATTACAGACCGTACAAAAACTGATAAATATCTTAATTGATTTTATTGTGAATTACAGTTTCCAAGTGGTGGGTGCTATTCTGGTTCTTGTCATTGGGGTATTGGTAGCAAGGGCCGTGTCTTCCTTTTTCCTGAAGCTCTTTGAGAAAAAAGAAATTGATATTACCCTGTCGAAATTCATTGCCTCATTGATCAAGGGCATCATACTCGGATTTGCTTTTATCGTCGCCATCGGCAAATTTGGCATCACCATCGCCCCGCTTATCGCTGCACTCGCTGCCATGGCGTTTGGTGCCAGTTTTGCCATTCAGGGGCCTTTGGCAAACTATGGCGCAGGTCTTGTAATCATCCTGACACGACCGTTTGTTGTCGGCAACACAATTAAAATCTCCAATGTTAGCGGTATCGTGGAAGAGGTCAAGCTCGGTGCCACAATCCTGACAGATGAGGACGGTGTAAAAATTACGATCCCGAATAAACATATTGTAGGCGAGATCATACATAACTCGGAAGAAAAAAAGATCGTGGAAGAAATAGTGGGGATCAGTTATGATAGCGATCCGGAAAAAGCCATTCAGATCATCAAAGAAGCCCTTGAGTCGTTTGGGGAGATCTCTAAAGACCCCCCGCCTCAAATAGGAATTCAGGAATTCGGCGATTCTTCAATCAACATCGGGTTGCGCTATTGGATACCCACCAGCACCTATTTTAAGATACTCTACCAGGTAAACTTATCTGTGTATCAACATTTGAAAGCTAAAAATATAAAAATCCCGTTTCCGCAAAGAGACGTTCATATTGTTTCACGATCTCATAATGGCCCGTTATGATCACTCATCGATGTTGACAATCTTTGCCTTCATTGAATCCCCATTTACATGGAGTAAAGCCAGCGACGCCGGATAATTTCGGCGCGGCTGTGCGGCACTTCCTGGGTTCAGAAAAAGCACTCCTTCCTTTTCGGAAAGGGACGGACAATGCAAATGGCCGAAGATTACGGCGTCAAAGCCAGCTTTCGATGGTACAATATCGAGCCTGTGGATATTATGAATTACATACAGCAGAACATCACCGACTTCGACTACTTCGGTTTCTGGAAGCTCCCTCAGACCTTCAATCATATCCATATTGCCTCGGACGGCATATACTGGAGCGATAGATTTTAAGTCGTCCAGAACTTCGGTATTTCCTACATCTCCTGCATGTACAATAAGGTCAACGCTTTCAAGGGCTTTTATCGCTGCCGGCAAAAGAAGACCATGGGTGTCAGCAATGATACCGACAACTATTTCTCTATTTTGAGAATTTACCGTCATTAGGCGTCCTCTTGACCGGCATGCTCCCCGCAAGTCCCGCCCTTTAGGGCGGGAAAAGCTTCAATTTCGACTGTTGTCCGAACGTGGAACATAATCAACTATTTGATTTGTTTCTTTCTCTCACGCAATTTATAAATCTTGTTCCGCAACATATCGATGTGCACACGCAGAGAATACAGCTCTCTAGAGAATGCAAGCGGTACAGAAATATTTGACACTTTCTCTTCCAAGTTGTCGAGCGTTAATAAATATTCATCAAGACTGTCGGTCAAATCCTCCTTGTTCATCCCAAGATCGACAGTCTCCAATTCCGAATACCAGCGATATATCTTTGATCGCATCCTCCAACGATAAACGGGCGGCATGAGCTTAAAAAGAGGATATAACAACGCGACCAACGGCAGCAGCATGATTTTCATTCGGCTGAGAAAGGTTGCCACCCAAAAAGGAAGGTAGCGTTGAAGAAAAGGGGGCCCGGATCGATAAAACCGTCTTGCATCCTCATTCAACTCATAGTCAAGATATTTTGGGGCGGGAAATTCTCCCTGACTTTCAAATCCACCACCTGACTTATGAATTTTCTCAGCAGCTTCTAGAAACAAATCGACCAAGGCCGGGTGCAAATCCGACCGTGCCACCAGTTGGGCTGTGGGAGCTACCAAGGTAAGATCGTGAGAAGGGATGTTGTTTTGAAAATCGATCACACCTTCAGGTAATTTGAACACATGGAGGTAATGATAACGGAGCGCATACGCCTCAGCCCTCTCAAGCCCCATGAGTTCTATTGATTTTGATTTAAAAAGCGAGAGAATATATGATGAACGATGCGTGGTCACAAAAAAAGCGATATCTATCTCGCCGTTTAAGAGCTTTTTCACAGCCAGCTCAGAAGAATATGAAAGAAGTTGAGTGTTTTTCGCAGTAATTCCGTTCAATCCAAGTAACCGCAGCGCTAAAACCTTAGTGCCGCTGCCTTCCTCACCAACGGACACGCGCAATCCTTTTAGATCTGAAAGTCGATTTAATGGGAGGCCCTTTTGATGAAAAATCCATAAAGGTTCAAAATAGAGACTTCCAAGCGAAACGAGTTTTTCAGTGTCGGCCAATGTGCTCATGCCGCCCTGAACAAAAGCGATATCTACACCGTCCGAATCCGACTCAAGGAGCTTGAGATTTTCCGCTGAACCTGCGGTTATTTTTACTTCAAGGGAAATGTTTTCTTTGGCAAAAAGTTCACTATATTTTTTGCCAAACGCAAAATAGGCGCCGTTAGGAGAGCCGGTACCAATTGAAATTTTCCGGGGAGGAGCAGGCGCAACAAACTGATATGCCACCACAAATCCGATAAGCACAACAATCATTGCCGGTGTAAATATTTTTAACCTCTCTTTGGTATCGAGTTTTTCTTTTCTGCTTAGCTTGATCATCGCTTATACCATTTTGGTGTCCGTTTTCCGAAGAAGTTATCGATACGATAGTCGTTATAAAATTTTCCATCCGGCAAGTCGTCTATATGTATCATAAAACCAAAAAAAAAAGCAAGATTTAGAGCAACCAAGTCTTCCGCCTTGTTTCGATCATATGAATAGGTGGGCTGAGTTTTAAATGCTGGTAGATTTTCATATTTTTATCTAAATGAAAAATGCGAATTGAGTGTGTGAAACTTTAATAAGAAACAAAAAAAGGCGGCTGATTCAGCCGCCTTTTAAATCCTTATTTTTAACAGGTTTATGTATCTGATTTATGTTTTAATATGTATTAAATCGCATGAGCTCATGATTCGGTCTTACACATGTCCGCCAAAAACGCCGGGCTGTTCATTTCTGGATTTTGCCCACTTTGCGTCCGGATATGATTCTGGAGTTTCAACCTTGGAAGCGCTAATATCATGCTGGCGATCTTCTTCACCTTCTCTAACGCGATCACGGCATTCTCCCTCATCGCAATTTCCTGTAATATCTCTATTTGGTATATCAGTCATTGGAGCTGTCCTCCTTTTTCCATAGTTTTATTTAAAAAACGGCTGATGAAAATTGCCGTTTGTTAAGAGTTATGATAAACATCATTTACACAAAGTCAACTCATAACCAAGTTTCGCACCCATTATTTCCATCAACATCAATGCAGTGTAGGCAAGGTAATTAAAGACTTTTTAGATTTTGGGGGATACGCTTGAGTATTATTTTAGGGCGTTAAATTCAATAAGCTCCGAATACACGTTTACTCCCATCTGGAGAACAATAATGAATCAGCGACATTACATACAACTCGAAGAAGAGTTCGGTGCCCACAACTATAAACCACTGGATGTAGTTTTAACTCGTGGACAAGGGTTGTGGGTCTGGGACGTCGAGGGCAACAAGTACATGGACTGCCTGTCTGCATATTCAGCCGTCAATCAGGGGCATTGCCACCCGAGGATCATGCAGACCATGATCGAACAGGCTCAGAAACTGACACTGACCTCACGGGCGTTCCGAAACGATCAACTTGGGCCTTTGTACAAAGAGCTTTGCGAGTTGACCCATTCTCATAAGGTGTTGCCCATGAACAGCGGTGCCGAAGCTGTTGAAACCGTTATCAAGGCGGTTCGAAAATGGGGGTATAAGGTCAAAGGTGTTCCACATGACAAAGCTGAAATCATTGTTTGTGAAAACAATTTTCATGGCCGCACCATTGCCATTATCGGCTTCAGCACCGAAAGCCAATATAGGGATGGATTCGGTCCCTATCCTCAGGGATTTAAAATTGTCCCGTTCGGAAATGCTGCAGCCATAGAACAGGCAATCACACCGCATACTGTTGGGGTTCTTTTAGAGCCGATCCAGGGGGAAGCCGGGGTAATCATCCCGCCCTTTGGATTTCTTAAAGAGGTTAAAGCCATCTGTGAAAAGAATGATATCATCTTGATTTTAGACGAAATTCAGACAGGATTAGGCCGGACGGGCAAACTTCTGGCAGAAGAGCACGAAGATATCGAAGCCGATGTCACGCTAATCGGCAAGGCGCTCTCCGGGGGGTTCTACCCCATTTCCGCGGTGCTATCGAACAAAGAGGTGCTGGGTGTTTTCATGCCAGGTGATCATGGAAGCACCTTCGGGGGCAATCCTCTGGCATGCGCCGTAGCAAGAACAGCACTTAAGGTACTGGTCGACGAGAATATGATCGAAAATTCCAGAGTAATGGGAGAATACTTTTTGTCTCAACTGAAAACTATACAAAGCCCTTTTATCAAAGAAATCAGAGGAAAAGGGCTTTTGATCGGTGTCGAACTCCTACCGAAAGCCGGTGGTGCCCGGCGGTTTTGTGAAGACCTCAAGACAAAAGGGTTGCTTTGCAAAGAAACCCATGAAAACGTTATCCGATTTGCTCCGCCGCTCGTGATCAACAAAGAAGAAATAGACTGGGCGATGGACAGGATCGAGTCCATTTTAAGAGGGCGATAACCATCTGATTTTGGAGAAGCCAATGATCGAAAACGTCATTATTATGGGCGCTGCCGGACGTGATTTTCACAACTTTAATGTCTATTTCAAGGATAATCGCCGCTACCGGGTGATCGGATTTACAGCAGCTCAAATTCCGAACATTGAAGGACGGATTTATCCGCCGGAACTTTCGGGCGAGCTTTATCCTAACGGCGTTCCCATCTATTCCGAAAACCAACTCGCCGACCTGATTCGCGAACACAAAGTGGATCTGGTTGCCTTTTCTTACAGCGACATCCCCCACACGGACGTGATGCACAAGGCGTCTTTGGCCATGGCATGCGGAGCCGACTTTATTCTTATTGGTGCAACCTATACCATGCTAAAATCTAAAAAAACCATGATAACGGTTTGCGCTGTCCGAACGGGATGCGGAAAATCTCAAACCACGCGTCATGTTTGCAAGATCATGAAATCTTACGGTAAGCGGGTTGTGGCGATCCGACATCCCATGCCTTACGGGGATCTTACACAACAGATCATCCAACGCTTTGCTTCTTATGAAGATATAAAAAATCAGCAGTGCACCATAGAGGAAAGAGAAGAATATGAACCTCTCGTGTCCCAGGGTATCGTGGTCTATGCCGGCATCGACTATGGACGAATTCTCGAATCGGCGGAAAAGGAAGCGGATGTCATTGTTTGGGACGGTGGGAACAACGACACGCCTTTTTATTATCCTGACATGCACATTGTGGTTTTCGACCCTCACAGGGCCGGCCACGAACTGCTCTATTATCCCGGTGAAACCAACATGCTCATGGCGGATATAGCGGTTATCAACAAGGTCGACAGCGCCACCCCCCAACAGGTAGAAACGGTACGCAAAAATATTGAACGCCATGCGCCCAATGCTGAAATTGTTCTGGCGGAATCGGCCATCAAGGTTGACGATCCCGGGCAGATTAAAGACCGCCGTGTTCTGGTGATCGAAGACGGACCCACCCTGACCCACGGCGGGATGTCTTTTGGTGCCGGCATCATTGCCGCTAAAACGTTTGATGCCGCCGAGATTGTCGATCCTAAGCAGCATGCATCCGGAACCATTAAAGAAACTTATCACCAATATCCGAATATCGGTGCGGTACTTCCGGCCATGGGATATAGCAAAACGCAGATTCATGATCTGGAATTAACGCTCAACCATGTCGACTGTGACCTGGTTCTTTGTGCAACGCCAGTGGATCTGCAAAAATTTTTATCCATCAACAAACCTATCGTCAGAGTCAAATATGAATACAAAAATCACGGCAATCCCTTACTGAAAGATGTGCTCATGAGACGCATTCAAAATCTCGATAAAACCTAAGCTTAACTTAGGCAGTGTCCATCCAGAAATGAGGAATTTTGTTCAAGATCAAGGCATGCGAAAAAAATAACCATAGGCATATAAAATTGATATTCCGAGGATTTATCCGCCTCAGGAGGATTATTTTTTGAGCATAACGCAGATATTGGGCAAAAGGTCCATTTATGGATGGACACTAGGTAGAAGTCAAAATGATGAAACCTAACAAACAGACCCTCCTGATAGCGTTGGGCGGCAATGCACTGATCCGAAAAGGCCAAGAAGGAACGGTCCAGGAACAGTTCGAAAATTTAAGAAATCCCATTCAACAGATTGCAAAACTTACCAGAGCCTTCAGGATCATTATTACCCATGGCAACGGTCCCCAGGTAGGGAACCTCATGTTGAAACAGGAAAGCTGTAATGCGGTTCCAAAATTGCCGTTGGAGATCCTGGTTGCCCAGACCCAAGGGCAAATCGGTTATATGATTGAATCGACCCTGGATACGGAATTGATGCATCTGGATAACAGCACCGAACATTATTTTGTTAGCCTTTTGAGCTATGTAGTGGTGGATAAAAACGATCCGGCATTTTTGAATCCATCGAAACCTGTCGGGCCTGTCTTTACAAAAGAAAAAGCACGAACCCTTCCCTATCCCACAAAAAAAACCGCCAAGGGATACCGGCGTGTCGTGGCTTCTCCATTGCCGGTCACCATTGTGGAAAAGCGGGAAATCAAAAAGCTCATCGACATGAATTTTATTGTTATCTGTTGTGGTGGAGGAGGAATACCGGTCATTCGAGAAGGACGACGTTTTAGCGGCGTGGATGCGGTCATCGATAAAGATCTGGCCAGCGCCAAGCTAGCCGAAGAAGTGGATGTGGATATTTTTCTAATTGCCACAGATGTTCAAGGCGCCGCCCTGAATTATAAAAAAAAGACTCAGGAATTCCTAAGATCTTTAACCTCCAGGCAGGCCACCCGATTTTTAGCCCAAGGGCATTTTCCACCTGGTTCCATGGGGCCTAAAATCGAAGCCGCAGTCCAGTTTGTTCGAAAAACAGGCAAGAGAGCTGTCATTACGTCCGTCGATAATATCGAGAGCGCTGTGGAAGGAAAGTCGGGAACCGAAATTATTAACTAGTGTCCATCCATAAATGGTCTTTTTTGATCAATATCCGCGTTATGCTCAAAAAATAATCCTCCTGAGGCGGATAAACCCTCGGAATATTATACATATGCCTGTGGTTATTTTTTTCGCATGCCTTGATCTTAAACAAAAATCCTCATTTATGGGCGGACACTAAAACATATCTTTTCCTTTTTCGGATAAGGATACGAATTTGTTGATGGTCGGAGTGGTTTTCTTTATCGGATCGCTCCATGGATCATGCTTTTTTTCAAACCGTGGAAACTCGTGGTTAAAGGATCGTAAAGAAATATCAGATATCGATATCATCCGAATAGATTCATTTTTAAACGAACATTTTCTATTCAATAAATATTTTTATTTGCGTCTGTTATTTCTAACGATCCCTAAACCACTCAAACAGTCCACGATTTTCAAAAAAGATGATCCATTCCGCTCTTCTGCGTAGAGGCTTGTAGGTACAGTTTTACAAAACTTACTCATCAAACAATCAACTAAATTCTTGCCTCTTTTAACTCTATATTAGGTCAAAATTAAGGTTCCAATGCAGAAATTAGCAATTTTTCGCAAGGTCAAGGAAATCAAGGAATTGCGCGGAGGCGTACAAGTGGTACGCCGCACAAGGAATTACGCAGATTGACCCCGGTGAAATAAGCTCTGCATTTCACAGGGCAAGCGCAGAGATTTGTCCGCCTACGGCGGATTGCGGCCTCTGGCTCGTAGATTCTACGGCTCGGAGAGAAAAGGGGCATTTCTGGGTGGAAACTATAGAAGGTGCATAAACTTATGGTTAGCCTTTGGAAAGGGATATTGATCGATCTCTTTGAGGGTAATCCATCGGAAATCCACCGGACCTTTGAGTCTTATGTCACCTGACAAATACCGGCAAGAAAAAACGTCCATAATTATTTTAAAATGCGTGTAGGCGTGTTTGATTTGTGCAATGTGACCGGTAATCGCCACATTCAGATTCACTTCCTCCTTGATTTCTCTGGCGCATGCCTGTTCAGGACGTTCATGTTTGCCGATTTTGCCACCGGGAAATTCCCATAATCCTCCCAACAACCCTTCAGGTTTACGGCGGGTAATCAGCATATGGCTGTTTTTGTATACCACTCCGACAGCGATATTATGCAGGGGTGTTCTAGGCTTTTTGATACGCTTAGGGAATTGATCCACATGTTCTGCTTGATTGGCGCGACATATGGAACGGAGCGGACAACCGTTGCATTCGGGCTTCTTGGGTTTGCAAACCAAAGCGCCCAACTCCATCAAAGCCTGATTGAATCTGCCCGGATGATGACGATCCAACAAATCATCGGCAATCTCCTTAAATATCTTGTACGAAGACGGTTTGTTAACAGGGGCTGAAATTTCATTGAGCCGCGCCAGAACCCGTTTGACGTTGCCGTCCAAAACTGCATAGGGTTGATTGAATGCGATACTTAAAACCGCAGAAGCGATATAATCCCCTATGCCGGGCAATTTCCGAAGCACGTCCCAGGAGTCCGGGAATATTCCGGCTTTTTCCTCGAGGATAAATATTGCTGAACGATGCATGTTTCGGGCCCGGGCATAATACCCCAATCCCTCCCAAGCCTTTAATACCGCTTGCAAATCGGCATTTGCCAATGCTTTTACATTTGGGAAATCGCGTAAAAACTTTTGATAATAAGGCAAAACGGTTTGCACCTGGGTTTGCTGAAGCATCACCTCAGAAACCCATATCCGGTAAGGATCATCGGTTTCACGCCAGGGAAGTGACCGATGATGACGGCGATACCACTCTGTTAGCATTTTTTGAATCTGCCCGATCTGTTTTGGTGTCATAACATTTAAAAAGGGGGGGTTATTTATATATATCGAGGAATTGAATATTTCTGTTTTTCAATCTTGCTTTGATTATCTTGGCAATTTCTTTCATGAACAAAAAACCCATTTCAAAATCTTGATTAAATAATACCTCCAAATCCGTTGCTTTCCACTTATAAAGTTTTACATCTGTTCGTGCTTTGGCGTAGGTGGTATAACTTTTCTTTTCAGTATCCACTAAAGCAGAAAAGCCGAATGCCATACCTTGAACAATATCGTTGATCGATATTCGTGTGATATATTTTTTGTCAATCTCGAGCCTCACTCTCCCTTCTATAACCGCATAAAGATTCTCGGCATCATCGCCTTCGTTGAAAATGTAAACATTAGCTTTATACGTTTTTATACTCGTAATACTTGAGAGTTTTTCCAACATTGAAACCTTAAGGTTATTGAGCATAACGATTGATTTCAATTCATTGATGTTGGTCATTTTTTCTTCCTTTCTTTTCTTAATTTAATCTATATTTAATCTATGAAAATAAAACTTCAACAGGTTCCCTTTCTCACATCCCTTTTCGACCAGTGATTTAATCACGATTTTCGAGATAAGGCTGTTGAAACCTTTAAAAGTGTTTCAGAAAAAAGAGGCTCAGGTATTGGTTTGGCAACTTAAGGGAAAGTGCTTGACCTCAGGCAATTGATTTCTAAAGAATTTAGCTGCTACTCCGTGGTATAGGATATTCAAAGCAATTAGCAGTAACATTAATATAATACTTCGGAAAAAGTCAACTTGATATTTTAATCATACGGGTTAAAAATAAGGTTTTATCTTAAAACCGGTTCTTGACTGGAGGAGCCTCCGAACAAGTCGCAGTGGTTGAAGAGACTTCTTCACCACTGGATGAAATGTCATCGATGTTCTGTAGAATGCTCCCGCATAAAGCGTCTGCCAGTGCTACGGAAAAAATGGACGCTCAGGCAAGACATCATTCATACCACCATTTCCCATGAATAGTATAG
>Ga0316585_10000170_pt1 | contig 13124 bp, 12 predicted proteins | sample S_170502SCrBrC_D_FD_204517 | JGI IMG/M metagenome (GOLD analysis project Ga0316585, IMG submission 204517) | Rhizosphere microbial communities from salt marsh grasses in Alabama, United States - S_170502SCrBrC | ecosystem: Host-associated > Plants > Roots > Rhizosphere | place: USA: Alabama...
CCGGGCATCCGTGATTTAACCCTGACCAGCAATGGTACCCGCCTGCCCCACTTCGCCAGGGACCTAAAGTCAGCAGGTGTCACCCGCATCAATATCAGTCTCGATACCCTGCGTCCGGACCGCTTTCGTGCTATTACCCGGGTCGGCGATCTGTCCCGCACCCTGGCCGGCATTGAGGCCGCACGGGACGCTGGTATCGGACGCATCAAGCTAAACAGTGTAATCCTGAAACATCGCAACCATGACGAAGTCGCGGACCTGGTCGCGTTTGCAGTCCAGCATGACATGGACATCAGTTTCATCGAAGAGATGCCGCTGGGCGTCATCGGTGATCATGACCGCGCCGAGGCGTTTTACTCCAGTGACGCCATCCTGGCAGATCTGCAATCCAACTTTACCCTGCAGGCCAGTGGCGAATCCACCGGCGGACCCTCGCGCTACTACCGCATTCCTGGCAGCCGGACACGGGTGGGTTTTATCTCGCCCCACAGTCACAACTTCTGCAGCCAGTGCAACCGGGTACGACTCACGGCAGAAGGGCGCTTGCTACTATGCCTGGGCCAGGAACATTCCGTCGACTTACGACGCGTGGTTCGCGCCTATCCCCTCGATGACACGCCACTGCATGATGCCATTCGCCACGCCATGATCATCAAACCGGAAGGCCATGACTTCGATCTCCAATCGCAGCCCGTCATATTCCGGCACATGAATGTCACTGGGGGTTAACCATGCCCGCCCAAATCCGCAACAATCCCGCCCGTCCTGCAATGACCGATGCCGGCCTGGCTGCAGACTGTGCCGTCACTCCGCTGGATGAATTTGGTCAACCGCACGAAGGCCACGTCGCCGCAGAACGTGCGCTGACCTTGTACATCGACAAACGCGAAGTGGTGACCCTGATGACCTTGGGCACCCGGCCGGAATTGCTGGTGCTCGGCTGGCTGCGCAACCAACGTCTGGTTCCGTCCATTGATCACATCAAGGCCATCCAGGTTGATTGGGAAACCGAGTCAGCGGTGGTGACCACAAGGTCCGGTATCGATGGGCTGGATGAGAAACTCGGCCGCAAGACGGTTACTACCGGGTGTGGCCAGGGTACCATGTTCGGTAATCTGATGGACTCCCTGGCGCAGATCCACCTGCCATCGGTGTCCATTAAGCAATCCCTGATTTATGACCTGCTTGCCGCCCTGACCGAGCACAACGAAGTATACCGTCGCGCCGGCGCCGTTCACGGTTGCGCCCTGTGTCACAACGCCACCATCAATCTGTTTGTCGAGGACGTGGGCCGGCACAATGCCGTCGATGCCATTGCCGGTCATATGTGGCTCAACGACACAGGGGGTCATGACAAGATTTTCTACACCACCGGCCGCCTCACCTCCGAAATGGTGATCAAGGTGGCGCAGATGGGGATCCCAGTCCTGTTGTCTCGTTCCGGTGTCACGCAGATGGGACTTGAACTCGCCCGACAAATGGGCGTAACCCTGATTGCGCGCGCCAAGGGAAAGCATTTTCTGGTCTACAACGGGGTCGAAAACCTGCAGTACAACGCGATCCCCACTACCCGGGCAGATGCCACCTCCCGGACTGGCCGGCGGGCAGTTTGAATGGCAGCCCAACTGCAAAACGGAGCGGGCTACATGAGTGTCAAGCAGGTCGCCGCGTACCTGCAACTCAACGAGAAGAAAGTCTATACCCTGGTCAATGAAGGCAAAATCCCGGCCACCAAGATCACCGGCAAATGGATGTTTCCACAGGAACTGGTGGACAAGTGGCTGCTCGATTCCGCCCATGGCGGGGTACTGACCGATCGTCTGATCATCGCTGGCAGCGATGATCCCCTCTTGTTCCGCATCATCAACCAGTTTGCCCGCGACACTGTCGCCCACGCCCTGCTGAGTTATACCCCCACCGGCACCCGACTCGGGCTTGAGTTGTTGCAGGCCCGGCGAGTGGATGCCTGCGGTCTGCACTGGGGGCCCAACAACGAAAGTCACAACCGTCATCCTGCTTTGATGAGCCAGTTCCCGCAGTTTCGTGACTGGGTCTTGATCCGCGCTTTCCGGCGTGAACATGGCCTGATCGTCGCCCCCGGACTGATTGACCGGATCAAGGATGAGACAGATCTGTTTGCACCGGCCTATCGCTGGGCACAACGCCAGCCGGGGGCCGGCGCCCAGCGCCTGCTGCTCGAACTGCTCGGCAAGCAGCGGCTGAATCCCGATGTATTGACGACCTCTCTCATCGCTCTGTCGGAACGGGAAGCCGCCGCGGCCATCGCCATGGACCAGGCCGATGTGGCGCCGGGCGTACGCGCCGCGGCAACAGAATTCGGGCTGGCGTTTATCCCCTGTGGCTGGGAGGCATTCGATATTGCCCTGCCGCGACGCATCTGGTTCCGGCGTCTGTTTCAGGATCTGATTGCCCGCCTCAAATCGGAGTCGTGCGCCGAACTGGCCACGTCTTTCGGTGGTTATGATTTAACCTCTGCCGGGGAACTGGTATGGGGAGACGAATAAACATTTAAAGAGTTAGATTCTGATTGCATCAACGCATGATCTATTGCAGGTAGGCAGATCGGTTGCCTTCAAACAAATCTTTTTTTTCATTTATCGTATTGGCCATGTGATCACGAAATGCCAATACCCGTGCCGTTCGTTTCAGATCCGGGTGCAGTAATACCCAGAGTCCCAGGTTATACGCTGGGTCGGGTTCACTGTAACGTTCAAGTAAAGGATCCGTATCGCCCATAAAGCAGGGCAAAATCGAGACACCCAAACCCTCCCTGAGGGCAGCAAGCGTTAACAGGGTGTCATCGCTAATAAACTGATGAGCTTGCTCTCCACATAGTTGTTTGGTCCAGGTTTTATGGAAGCCACAACAATCCACGCCGATCCATTCCGGCTCTCTGCCCTGTTGTCGAAGTTGTTCGAGATACTCCCGGCTACCATAGACCGCCGATGCCACGGTAATAATTCTTTTCCCGATAAGGGTATCAGTAGGTGAGTTGGTGAGACGGATGGCAACATCAGCCTCGCGTTGGGAGAGACTGGCGTCAATATTGGAGACCATGATGTGTAGTTCAACCTGCGGGTGCTTTTTACTAAAGCTGGCGAACATCGGCATCAAAACAGAAGTTGCCATGTTGTTGATAGCCGTAACCCGCAGAGGACCAGTCAGGGTGGCGTCTTTTCCCAGGATGGCACCATCCACACCCAGAACTTCGCGCTCAATCCGGCTTGCAGCCTCTTTTATATTTTCACCCGCCTGGGTGAGCTCATAACCACTTTTTTTACGTTCGATTAATCGTACAGCCAGTTTTTCCTCCAGCTGCCGCATGCGTCTGGAAACCGTTGAATGCTGTACGTCCAGTTGCCTTGCCGCACCACTGATGGAACCGGTACGTGCCACCGCCAGAAAAAGTCTCAGGTCATCCCAATTCATGATGTCCTCCCCAAGCTGTGCATATTTGCACATTATGTTTCCATTTTTATCCAATTGTAAGCAGAAATAATCAACCTAAACTCTAAATCACCCTGACAACACGACAAACGGAGTGAGTATCATGACCAAGAATCCACAAGTATTTGATGCCGCCAAATACAAACAGACCACTCAGCAACAGTGGGATACCGCGGCGGAAGCCTGGCATCGCTGGGCACCCTTACTATCACGCTGGCTGGGCCCGGCAACGGAAACCATGCTGGATATGTGCGACATCACCTCAGGCAGCCGGGTGCTTGATGTTGCCGCCGGCGCGGGTGAACAGACACTGGCCGTCGCCCGGCGCATCGGAACGACCGGACACGTGCTGGCAACAGATATTTCCCCCACCATTCTCGAGTTTGCGGAAAGCGCCGCTAAACTGGCAGGATTCAGGAATGTACAAACCAAAGCAATAGACGGTGAACAGCTGGCCGATCTTGATGCAGATCCTTTCGATGCCGTCATTTCCCGTGTGGGCCTGATTTACTTTCCGGACCAGCAAAAGGCTTTAACCGGCATGAAACACCAGCTAAAGAACGAGGGAAAAGTGGCCGCAATGGTTTATTCCACCGCTGAGCAAAACCCGTTCTTTTCAATCCCGGTGTCCATTATCCGTCGTCGCGCAAATCTCCCGGCACCTTTACCCGGACAACCCGGTCCTTTTAGCCTTGGGGGTGAAGGAAGTCTTGAAAATGCCTTTGCCCAGGCAGGATTCAGAAATATCGAGATCGAGAAAATCAATGCGCCAGTCCGCGTGTCTTCCGCAGCAGAATGCCTCCAGTTTGAGCAGGAGTCTTTTGGTGCGCTTCATCAGATGCTGTCCGGTTTGTCTGATGGCGAACAAGATGAGGCATGGAATGAAATCGAAGAAGCACTGGGTCAGTTTGAAACAAATGGCCAGTTTGAAGGTCCTTGCGAAATGTTAGTGGCCGTTGGCACGAATTGATTGATCACAGGCGTTGACGATGTAACATTAACCAGAAAGAGGAATGAAAAATGACGCAGATAGCCATCGTGCAAACGCCACCGGTTTTTCTGGACAAACACAAAACCATCCAATTAGCTGTCGAAATGGTTGAAGAAGCCGCAAGTAACGGTGCCGAACTGGTCGTATTCACCGAAGCATTTATACCGGGTTATCCAACCTGGATATGGCGTCTCAGGCCGGGCGGTGACTGGAATCTGTCAGAGGAATTGCATGCGCGTTTATTGAAAAATGCCGTGAATATGGAATCTGATGATCTGACGCCACTGTTTGAGTCGGCCAGAAAGCATCACGTTACCATCGTTTGTGGTATTGAAGAACGGGACAGCAAGCTCAGTCGCTCCACCCTCTACAACACGGTCATCATTATCGGTCCGGATGGCAACGTCCTGAATAAACATCGCAAGTTGATGCCGACTAACCCGGAAAGGATGGTGTGGGGATTTGGTGATGCGTCTGGTCTGAATGTTGTTGACACGCCTGTAGGCAGAATTGGGACCTTGTTGTGCTGGGAAAACTACATGCCACTGGCACGGTACGCACTCTATTCCCAGGGCATCGAGATCTATATCGCACCAACTTACGATAGTGGTGACGGATGGATTGGCAGCTTGCAACATATTGCACGCGAGGGTTGTTGCTGGGTAGTAGGCTGTGGAAATCTCATGCGGGGCAGTGATATCCCGGATGACTTTCCGGAGAAATCAACGCTCTATCCTGATTCGGATGAATGGGTCAATCCGGGTGACTCTGTGGTGATTGCACCCGGCGGTGAAATTGTTGCCGGCCCGATGCGGGAAACGTCGGGGATTCTCTATTGTGATATCGATCGGGAAAAAGCAAGTATTGCAAGACGCGCCCTTGATGTAACCGGACACTATTCACGGCCCGATATCTTTGAACTGCATGTGAATACCCGGTCTCAATCTCCCACCATATTTGAAGACTAAAGCGCGATCGACGCGCCTGGCATTATATCCCGTGGGGGGGATGGCCGGGAGGTGCTTCAGTAGGTTTTAAATGCAGTTGCAGTTGAAAGATGCTGGCATTCGCAAGGCAGCGAGCTTTTGCAGGTTCTCGCCCAGCGGCCCGTTCGGCTAACCTGTTCCCTAAATAATTGCCGCGTTATGATACTTAATCCACATCAAAGGCGTGTAACTGCTCGGAGATGGTTTCCTCGTCTTCCACAAATTCGGGTTCACTCAGCAACCAGATAAAAAATTCGCTACCCTGAGCGGCAACCGATTCCACGGTAATTAATCCCCCATAGCGGCGGATCAAACCGTAGCTGACCGACAGGCCCAGTCCACTTCCTTCGCCCTGCCCCTTGGTGCTATAGAAGGGATTGAAAATGCGGCTGATCTGATCCTCATCCAGCCCGTCGCCGTTGTCCTGCACACATATCACCACACCCTTGTCATCCCAGTCCTGTGTCCGGATCCTGATTTCGCCGTTCTGCTCCGGCAGGGCATGGATGGCATTGGTAAGCAGATTGACCAGCACCTGTTGCAGCTCATGCCGGTTGATTCGGATTGTCCGGCTGGCTTTCAGGTCCAACTGGATGTTAAACGCGGATCGGCTGCGCATATGTTGAATCAGCCGGAGAGTACTATCTACCGTGGCATTGATATCCAGTTTATCGATATAGCCGGAAAATTCATTGGGTCGGGCATACTGCAGCAGATTATTGATGATGTCCTTGATGCGGTAGATCTGTTCGATGATCAGGTTCACCTCATGCCGTACCGGCTCGACCGCCGGCCCAAGTTCGGCCACCAGTACATCCAGGTTACCCAGCATGACGGCAGTCGGGTTATTGATTTCGTGCGCCACCCCGGCCGTCAGTTCTCCCAGCGCCGCCAGTTTCTCTGCCACCACCAGCTGCCGGCGTGTTTCACGCAGGACATTGATCGTAGAACGCAGATCAGTGTTCTTCTGCTTCAATTCCGCGGTCCGCTCGTCCACCTTCACTTCCAGCTGGTCTGCCCATTGCCGGATTTCCTGGCTACGTTGCTGCAACAAGTCCAGCATGCTGTCAAACTCCCGGGCTAGCTCACCGATTTCGTCCTGCGAATCCACCTGACCGATACGCCGATCCTCCCCGGCACGTGTCGCCCGCACCACGTTACTCATGGCTTCGATCGGTTTGAAAATGGTCTTGGCGCCACGCACCGCAACCAGTGCCGACAAGACCATCAGGACCAGGAACAGCAGAACCAGCGCGGCAAGTGCACGCCACAGTTCGGAGCGAAACGGGGCCTCAAGAAATCCTGCATACAACATGCCGATGCGTTGCCCTTCAGGATCAACAATGGGTTCATAGGCCGAAATGTACCAGTCATTCACTACGAAGGCCCGGTCGATCCAGGTGTTTCCCTCATCCAGCACCCGACTGCGCACCTCGTTGGATACCCGGGTACCGAGCGCACGTTCGCCCGGTCGCAAGGGCACATTGGTTGTGATGCGAACATCATCCAGAAATACGGTTACCGTACCGATGCTGCCCTCCGGCAAACTGCCCGCGCCATAGACCAGATCCCGGATGGTATCGACGAACTGAAAATTGTTATTCAGCAACACCCCGCCATCCAGCAAAGCAAGCACCCGGCCTGCTGCATCTTTGACCGGGTAGATGACGCGGATCATCATGCCGCGATCCTCGAAAGTGCGCTGTGTGGGCCTGGCACGCGGCGTTTCGATCAGGGACAGACGATTCATATCTGCGAGGCGGGGAAACTCGCGGGTCAAATCCTCGGCGCTGAATATTTCGACCCCGGCCTGTGGCTGGCCCTGATTGGCGTGCAGCAACATGGCAGAGCTGCGACTTTGGCCAGTGGAATCATGTAACCAGTTGCCACTCGGATCGACAAGATGCAGGTAAGTAAATCCGGCCGCCGTGCTGAGATTCTGTATCTGCTGATGAATGGCCTGACCGTCATCGGCCTCCAGCGCCTTGCGAAAAGAATGGGACTCCGCCAGTCGGCCCAGCTTTTCCAGATAGTCGACGCGGATACGCCTGAAGATATCGTCCGCCACGGACAAATCGGTATTCACCTTGATATACAGCTGATCGTAAGTGAAGTTGGTACCCCAGTAGCTGGCCAGCAACACGGCGATAGGCATCACCAGAAGGATGGGAAACAGGACCAGAACCAGTAGTTTGTAACGGACAGTCCCCTTGACCGCAGCAACGATGCGCCTGAGGCCACCCATGATCGCAACTCAGGCCGTGTCCCAGGCCTGCAACTTGCGTTCCAGCGTTTTACGTGAAATACCGAGCTGCCTTGCCGCTGCAGACTTGTTGTGTCCTTCCTGTTTCAGTACGTGCAGGATGTGCTGTTTTTCCACTTGCTCCAGCGAAAGATCGTTTACCTCATTGAAAGATGGCATAACGGTAGCGGGCATTACCGTGGACCCGGTCAAACACTGGCTGGGCATGGTATTCAGTAACAGACTGCGTTCAAGAACATTTTTCAGCTCACGCACGTTACCGGGCCAGGGGTAGGTTTTCAGCCGCGCCAGCTCGGCCTCGTCCATTTGTGGCACCGGAACGCCAAGCTCGGTTGCTTGCGACTCGGCAAAGTATCGGGCCAGTATTGGCAGGTCTTCAAGCCGTTCACGCAGCGCAGGCATGCGGATACTGAGAATGTTCAAACGGTAATAGAGATCTTCCCTGAACCGGCCCTGCTCCACTTCCGTGGCCAGATCGCGGTTGGAGGCCGCAATGATTCGGACGTCAACCGGTAACTCACGATTCGCACCCACCGGGCGAATCCGGCGCTCTTCGAGCACGCGCAGTAAATGGGCCTGCATGGACAGTGGCATCTCGCCAATCTCATCCAGGAACAGGGTGCCTCCGTTGGCATAGGTAAACAGGCCTTCACGAGCCTGGTGGGCGCCGGTAAAGGCACCCTTGATATGCCCGAACAGTTCGCTCTCCAGCAACTCGGCCGTCATGGCACCGCAATTGATTGGCACAAAACTGCCGACGCGACCGCTCATGGAATGGATGGCATGCGCGGCCAGTTCCTTACCCGTGCCCGATTCGCCTTCGATCAGCACTGTTGACGGCATGGGTGCAATCCGTTTGATAACCTCGCAGACACTTTTAATCAGTGCGCATTCTCCCACCATGCCGGACTGATCGAAGACCTGATCGACCTGACGTCGCAGCACAAAGTTTTCCCGTGTGATGCGCTGGCGTTCCACGCACTGTTCGACCGCGTTTAGCATCTGCTCCATGCGGAAAGGTTTCAGAATAAAGTCAGCGGCACCGGCGCGTAATGCGGCAATGGCAGTATCGAGATCGGCATGGGCGGTAATGAAAATCACCGCGGTATCACTGCCCTGCTCCCTCAGTTCCGTGATCCATTCCACGCCGGACTTCCCGGGCAGGCGGATATCCGCAATGATCAGATCAAAATGGCAGCGTTGGCGCAGTTCATCAGCGGTAACCGCATTTTCGGCCACTTCCACCAGGCCAAAACGCTTGTCCAGGCCGCGTTGCAGAAAACTGCGGATCCCCGGTTCGTCATCCACGATCAGTACCGAAGACAACCGGGGCCGCGCGACCCCGTCTCCAGTATCAGGAGCATGTAAATCCTTCGCCACATTTGCTGTATGGCTATTCATCAGATTCCTCCTCCGAACTGCAATTATTTTTATTGGGGGTCATTCCGGAACGGTACCCACAAGAATGGTTCATTTTGTCCCAGCTTGCCAGTAAAAAACGGGTCGTTTTTTACCGCTATTAACCTTTTACGTGACTTTCCCGGATTTGATTCTTCGCACGATGCATACCAACAGGTCCATTCCGTACCGGTATTGGTTATCACATGTATTGATTTTTAAAATACCAAACCCGCATTCCCTGGTTTTCTTTTGTTGGCACTCGCCTTGCTTGTGGTGTGTATTCAATACAAAAAATTCATCAGGGAATGCCCATGAAAAAATCAAAGATTTACCCCATCATTGTGTCGCTTTGTCTGCTGGCCTGCCATGCCAGTCTTGCACAGGCCGCCGAATCTCAAACCAAAGTGCTACGACTGGCAACCACCACCAGTACGGAAAACTCAGGACTGTTGCGCGATATCCTGCCCCTGTTCGAAGCCAAAAGCGGCTATCAGGTGCATGTGATTGCTGTCGGTACCGGCAAGGCCCTGAAGCTGGGACAAAACGGTGACGTGGATGTTGTACTGGTGCATGCCCCCGCTGCCGAGGCGGCCTTTGTCAAGGCCGGTTATGGTGTGGACCGCCATGCGGTGATGTACAACGATTTTGTCATCCTCGGACCGGCCAACGATCCGGCCGGGGTTCGCAAGAGTAGTTCAGCTGCCGACGCCATGCGGCGAATCGCCACCCAGCAGTCTGTGTTCGTCTCACGCGGGGATGATTCGGGGACCAACAAAAAGGAACGCAAATTGTGGCAAGCAGCCGGGGTTAAACCAGCCGGCGACTGGTACCGCGAGGCCGGCCAGGGTATGGGCAAGGTATTGCAAATCAGCGGTGAACTGTCGGCCTACACCCTCACCGACCGCGGCACCTGGCTGGCGTTCAGTAACAAGCTGCCCCTGCAAATAGTGTTTGAAGGTGACCCGGCGCTGTTCAATCCCTACGGCGTGATTGCTGTCAATCCCAAACGTTACCCCGATATCAACTACGCCGGTGCCACGACCTTCATTAACTGGTTGACGTCGGCGCAGGGCCAGGCACGCATCGGCGCGTTCCGGGTGGCCGGCAAACAACTGTTTATCCCCAATGCCAACAGTGACACCGCGCAGGCAGGCAGCAAACCAAAGACCCATGTCCACTGAGGCGATCCGTCACCCATGGAGAGTTTGTCTGAAGCAACCCGCCAGGCCATCGTCCTGCTGCTCAGCGGCAACACTGAACTATGGACCATCATCGGGATCTCCTTCCGGGTCTCGATGACCGCCATCCTGATCGCCACGGTGCCGGCCCTGCTTACCGCCTTTGCTCTCAGTCACTGGCGGTTTCCCGGTCGACGCCTGTTGATTACCCTGTTCAGCACATTTTTGTCGATACCTGCGGTGGTCGTCGGCCTGACCTTTTATATTCTGTTGTCGCGACAGGGCATACTGGGTGACTGGAAACTACTGTTCACCCAGACCGCTATGATCATCGGTCAGATCGCCCTGTGCTTTCCAATACTGGTGGTCATGGGCCACACAGCCCTGCAATCGGCAGAACGCAGTGCCTGGGAAACGGCGCGCACGTTGGGCGCCGGTTCATTGCGCGCTCTGTATATGGTGATCCGGGAAGTCCGCTTCGGCCTGCTGGCGGCACTGCTGGCCGGATTCGGTCGCATCATCGCCGAGGTCGGCGCTTCAATGATGCTGGGGGGCAACATCCTGAATTACACCCGCAACATTCCGACCGCCATCGCGCTGGAAACCAGCAAGGGTGAATTCAGCCAGGGCATTGCGCTCGGGCTGGTGCTACTAATCATGGCCTTCAGTCTGAATGCCGTGTTGCATCAGTTGCAGGGACGAGGCCTGCCGGTACCATGACCCACGATACCCTTTTACAAGTAAACCGGATCAGAAAAAGTTACGGAAAACGCGTGATCCTGGAAGATGCTGATCTCGAACTACAAACCGGCGAGTGCGTATTGCTGACCGGAGACAACGGCGCTGGCAAAACCACGCTGTTGCGTATTCTGGCGGGACTGGAGCGGCCCGACAGGGCAATGGTCAATGACGGTCGGCATACCCACAGCTGGCGTCAGGCACGCAAGGAACTGCTCAGATTGTCGGTTTACCTGCATCAGACTGCCTACATGTTCGATGGCAGCGTCAGCGACAATCTGGCTCATGCCCTGCCCCGACCATTACAACGGGATCACAGCCGACGGCAGATCAGGCTGGCTCTCGAGTGGGCCGGTCTTGACTCCCTCGCCAAGTCGCCCGCCAAGTCGCTTTCAGGTGGTGAGCGGCAACGCGCCGCCCTGGCCCGGGCCTGGTTGAGTCAGGCCCGCCTGCTGCTGCTGGATGAACCGACCACCAACATGGATTATCATGCTCGACAACGAACCCTGGAACTACTGCATGCCTTGAAAGCTGAAGGTCACACCCTGTTGCTCGCCAGTCATGATCCGGGCCATTTTTTACCGCTCGCTGACCGCCAGCTGGGTTTGCGTGCCGGCCGGATCCAGCCCCTTGTCTGGGACACCCCGCCTGCGGCAACGGCAGATATTCCATTCAATGTCATGCCGATGCGGAGAAAACTGACATGGTAATCACACCCGCCATGATCACCGGGATCATCCTCGCGGGTGGTCGCGGACGCCGCATGGGCGGCATCGACAAGGGGCTGGTGGAGTTTGCCGGCCGTCCTCTCATTGAACATGTCATCGAGGTGCTGTCTCCCCAGGTCGGCTCGCTCATGATCAATGCCAATCGTAACCAGGATGCATATGCCGCATACGGCTATCCGGTAATTACGGATAAACTGGGTGATTATCAGGGTCCGTTGGCCGGCTTCAGCAGTGCCATGCAAGCCGCAAGCACCGACTACATCGTGACGGTACCGTGTGACGGGCCATTATTGTCCAGCGAACTGGTCGAGCGCCTCACCCAGGCCCTGCAAGACAATGATGCGGAGATTGCCGTGGCCCATGACGGCGAACGCTTGCAACCGGTCTACGCCCTGTTACCGACTCGCCTGCTAAACAACCTGCAGGAATTTCTGGACAGCGGCGATCGCAAGATTGACCGCTGGTATGCCTGGCATTCGATGGCCCTTGCCGATTGTTCTGACATCCCGGGCATGTTCCGTAATATCAATACCCCCGCCGAGCGTGACCAGCTGCAACAGGAGAAACTGGCGTGAGCGACTTTCCGCTCCCCTTGCTGGGTTTTTGTGCCTTCAGTGGCACCGGCAAAACCACGCTGCTGCGCAAACTGATTCCGCAATTACAGCGCGAAGGTCTGCGTGTCGGCGTGGTCAAACATGCGCATCACAGTTTTGATATTGATCACCCCGGCAAGGACAGCTATGAACTGCGCAAGGCCGGCGCCAGCCAGATGCTGGTTGCCTCCCGTCACCGTCTGGCCTGGATCGCCGAATCCCCGCATAACGAGACCGAGCCTTCATTGACCGAGGTCCTGGCAAGACTCGATCACAGCAAGCTTGATCTGGTCCTGGTGGAAGGCTTCAAGCATGCCCGGCTGGCAAAAATTGAACTGCACCGGCCTGCCCTGGGCAAGCCCCTGATGTACCCCGACGATACCGACATTATTGCCCTCGCCAGCGACACACCGATCGATACCGGTACGGCTCCCGTTCAGCTGGACCTGAACGACGTCAATGCGATTGCGCAGTTCGTCCTGAAGTTTGTTGCCCAGCAAATCGCCCATCCCGGTGTTCGTCAGGGAAAACCCGCCGCATGCTGATCCCGGTTGACCAGACTGCCGGCTGCGGCTCAGCGGAATCCAGCGAGGGCATACGCAGTGTCAGCCAGGCCCGGCAGGACATCCTCGCAGCGATCCGGCCCGTTACGGCGACTGAAAAGCTGGCGCTACGCGCGGCGCTGGATCGGGTACTGGCCGAGGCCATTACCTCGCCGCTTGATGTCCCGGGTCACACCAACTCGGCCATGGACGGTTATGCCGTGGCCAGTTCACAA
>Ga0316585_10000171_pt1 | contig 13105 bp, 10 predicted proteins | sample S_170502SCrBrC_D_FD_204517 | JGI IMG/M metagenome (GOLD analysis project Ga0316585, IMG submission 204517) | Rhizosphere microbial communities from salt marsh grasses in Alabama, United States - S_170502SCrBrC | ecosystem: Host-associated > Plants > Roots > Rhizosphere | place: USA: Alabama...
GAGAAAATCAAACGCGTCCTCGGCGGAGCGGTTGTCGTCCAACAGCAGCCGCAAGCTAACCCGCAGCGTGACGGTTTCGAGATTGAGAGCACCGAGGTGCCCTATGTGGCTGCAAAACAGCGCATTGCGCGTTGGGCGGCTGACACGATTGATGACGGCGACACGATTTTCCTGGATGCTAGTTCCACGGTGCGCGCTATGGTGCCGCACCTGCGCGAATATACACGGTTGACTATTGTGACCAATGGCTTAGAAACAGCGGGGCAAATAGCGCGCTCTATGTCCCATCCCGTCATTTTAGTAGGCGGTATAGTCAACCGCAGCGGCAAGGCCACGACCAGCTTGATCGGCCTGGAAATGCTGGAAGATTTGCACATTCGAACTGCCTACGTTTCCTGCGTCGGCTTTGATTTAATGGTTGGCATGACCGAGCGCAACATTGAAGAAGCCCAATTGAAGAAGGCTTTGCTGTCATCCATCCCCCGTATCATCGCCCTGGTGGGTTCCAACAAAATTGGCAATGTCAGCACCCAGCCTTTTGTCACCCCGGAACGCATCACCCATGTCTTTACCGACAGCGATATTTCGGCCGATTTTATCACCCAGATGCGGCAGGCGAAGATAAACCTGACGGTTTGTGGTGAAAATACGGTGCGCTCATTTACAGTGGATGGCGAAAAACCGCAGTTCACAATAGGGTTTGCCAATCAAAGCGAAGACCTCCCGTTTGCGATTGATGTACGTCGCAGCCTGGAGCGCGCGGCGACGGACGCGGGCAGCATCGATCTTGTCACGGCCGACAACCGCCTGAGCGGCGAAGAAGCGCTGCGTGTGGCCGGCCGCTTGATTCAAAGAGATATTGATCTGGCCATTGAATATCAAATCGATCATAAAGCCGGCAATCAGATTATGGACAAATTTCAACAGGCCGATATCCCTGTGATTGCCGTTGATATTCCCATGGTCGGCGCTACCTTTTTTGGCGTGGACAATTACCGGGCGGGGCATATGGCCGGGGAAGCGTTAGGGGATTGGATAGGACGCAATTGGAACGGCCGTATTGACCGCCTCCTGGTTTTAGAGGAGCCGCGGGCCGGTGTGCTTCCGGAAGCGCGTATCCAGGGCCAGCTGGACGGCTTGCAAGAAAAAATTGGGGAAGTGCCCGAGGATTGGATCAACAGCATTGACTGCGCCAATACCAGCGCGATCAGTGAGTCAGGCGTCCATGCGCTCCTGCAGCAGTTTCCAGAGGACCACCATATTGCGATCATCTCGTTTAACGACGAAGCGGCCTATGGCGCGCTGCAGGCAGCCCGAAAAAGCAGCCGTGAGGAAGACGTCGTGATCGTGGGGCAGGGGGCGGATCGCCTGGTTCATGAGGAACTGCGTAACCCGCAGTCTCGCTTAATCGGCTCGACCGCCTACATGCCGGAAAGATATGGCCAAAAATTAATGGATTTGGCCCTTAAAATTCTTAATGGCGAGTCGGTGCCTCCGGCCGTGTACATAAGTCACGTATTCATCAACGCAAACAATATTGACCGGTTTTATCCGCTGGCTGACTGACATCCTCGGTGGCATCAGTCCAAATGGAAAACTTCTACCCACTCTTGGAACATTTCATCCGGCCGGGCGTTCGCCTCCATGAAAGGAGCCATGAATTCCTGCCAGCGCGTATTCACTTCTTTGGCTGCCATGAGTGATTGCGCATGCTCTAAGCTGTGCGGCGTTTCAAAGTAACCAAAAACCAGGCCGTCGTCGCGCACAAAAAGCGTGTAATTGTGCCAGCCTGTTTCGCGCAGCGCCGCTAACATTTCCGGCCAGACAGCTTGATGTTGTTCCTTGTATTCCGCCAGCTTATCCGCTCGTACTTTGAATGAAAATCCGACCCGTTTCATATGCAAACCCTGACCTAGATGACTAAGATATCCAAGTGTCAAATCTTACTAGCCATTCCGCTGAGCGACAAGAACGCTCTTGTTGCTTTAGCGCTCGCGATACTTCCCCGGCTTTTGATGCGGTCTATTTCTCGATTGGGAAAAGAAAAATATAGGGCAGTAAAATGAGCGAACCGGAGTCTCCGGTTCGCTCATTTTACTCTCTAAACCTAATTTTAATCATCATTGTTGTAATGATTAACGATGAGGGGCATACGTATGCGAGTTTCTATGAAGGGACCAAAGCGGTCGACGATGATGCTCTCTTCACCATCATCAAGATAAGGGCCGGTTACCCCTTCATCATTTCTGGCCCGTGCTTGAAATGTGTATACACCATCCGGATCATCAAGCTGCAGTTCAAATTCAGCCGATGTTTGGGTGACGTTACTTAACCAGACAATCCAGGTCGAACTGTTGGGGCGTCGGTAGCGGATGTCAAACCCGGTTATTGTTGTCCCGGGCGGTGTCAGCCCTTCCCAGGAAACAGTAAAGCCGTCTCCTACCTGCGGCCCATTCAGATTCTGGAATATTGCTGTCGGGAAGGGGACGATATACGCTAAAGGTTCCAGCCATACCGTGGTAAAGGCCTGGGCATCGCCCCATGGCTGAACATTGCCAACGTTGTCGACACCACGGGCGCGGAATTCGTAGGTGATGCCGTTCCTTCCCTTGTTGAAAATAGTCGAAGTGGCGGTTGTATCGTAAACGAGCTGTAGCCAGGACCCGTTTTCTTCGCGGTACTGCACATCATAATAGCGGATACCGGACGCGTTTGCTTCCTGAGAATCGTGCCAGCTAATTGGGAAAGAAGTGCTCGCCGTAAATTCAGGTAATGGATTCATGGAAACGGCCGGCGGCTGGGCATCGATAACCGTCCAGGTCTGGATAGATGCCGAACCGGATGGCGTGGGGCCTTCATTGCCCGCATTGTCCATGGCCCTGGCATAGAAGCCGATTTTAGCCCCATTCGCCGCGCCGATGACATTGGTTTCAGTGGTCGTCACCTGCGCACGGCCGATCTGCCATGTGACGCCATTATCTGTCGTGTAATAGACATCATACCAGCGGATGCCGCTGCCCGGCGTGCCATCACTGTTTTGCGGATCGGAACCTTCCCAGGCCACGACAAAATTCGCCGGCGACCATACGCCTGGTGGGGAAGGTTGGATCACTTCGGCCTCAGGCGCTTTATCGTCCGTTGACACCACGTAACTGACATAGAGCTGCGGGTAGAGGCCCGTAGAAGATTCTCTGGAGAAGTAATCCCGTTCGTAGTCCTGATCCGGCCGTTCATCGCCTACCAGAATGACGCCATTATTCCCACTGGGATTTTTCAGCCATTCCCTGGCGAGGCTGGTCACGTCTGTCACCTGCCAGCCGGGACTATTGCCTAATGTACCACGGGCGAACTCTGCTCCCCATTGGGGCATGTTATTCCAGGTGACGGAACCCTGCTGCCAGGATTGAGATATATAGTGGGCTGCATAACCTCGACTTGAATCGCTGTCCCGAACATTGGCCAGGTATATGTAGAGCTCAGCTTTTGAAATAGCCGCTTTGTCAGGTAGTACGCTGGCTATATCAAAGAAAAGAAGCGGGCGGGTGGCCCCTAATCCATTTGGTGAAAAACCAAAACTTATAAGGTCTGAAAAACCGAAATTGCGATTTGGATCGTTGGAAGCCACGTAGGCATCCTTGGTCACTTTAATCCAGATCTCGTCGTTTGCTTCTTGTTCGCTTTCTGGCGCATTGGTGGATTTGCTGTCGGCGAATACCAGCGGCGGGATACCTGGTTCTGGTTCCTCCTGACCCGATACGGCAGGAGCACCTGTACCAATTAGAAACAATAACAGCAAAGATAGAAGAAAGGAGGCTTGTTTATATTTATTGCTTTGCTGCCAGATTTTCTTTGTTCTGTTCAAGTTCATGATTAATCTCCTTGTATGATATGTACTGTCAGGAAGCACTAACCTGCCTCCATTGACTAATTTGTAAATCCCTGACAAGCTGGGGGTTAGCCCAGAGGGAAGTGCTGTTTCTCCTTTGTCCTAGACAACTCATTAACTACAAAAGGTGATACGGATTTGACTGGAGACTCACCAATTCAAGAGGGGCGTTATGATGTCATGATTAGCCGTCTTCTGTAGGTGCACCTCTCAGCTTGTTCAAGAAACCTTTGACGGTGGCGGCCGCTTTTTGCCTATCCTCGCTCGGTTCCTCCCCGGTATAGCGCATCAATGCGGCCAGAGTACGGGTCCCCTCAAAATTCTCCATGATGATCAGGACCAGCATGGTCAGAGGCACGGCCAGGATGGCGCCGATGCCGCCCAAAAGATAACCCCAGACGAATAATCCGATAAAGACGACCACCGGCGAGATGCTCAACCTGTTGCCCATCAGCTTGGGCTGGATCAGGTTCTGCACCCCACCGTTGATCAAAATGTAGCCAACCAGGACAATAAGCGCGGTTTCCAGACCGTATTGCAGATAGGCCATGACCACCGGCGGGATCAGGGCAATGATAAAGCCGATAGATGGGATGTAGCCCATAAACCAGGCCAGTAGCCCCCAGAGAAACGCATAATCGACTCCGAGGATCCAGAGCAGGAGCGCGTCTCCCAGCCCCACCATGAGATTGATGCCGGTTAAAACCCCTAGATATTTGCGCACGTCTTCTGTGAGATGCGATACATGGGCAACCATCGGTGTTTGCGGGTTGAGGCCTAAGCGGGAGGGGGTAGGCAGCGAAATAGCGGCGCTGATCATAAAGAAGAAGATCACCAGCGCCCAACCAAGTTGGACAAGCAAGTTTAATACGCTTGCCAACATACTTTGGGCAATGCGGCTGGCCTGAGCGGAACTAAGCAAGCCTGATGTGGAGACTGTCGTGTTTGCTGCATTCGTTGCCGAGATATCCCGCGAGCCTTGGTTGAGGTATTGCGGAATCTGGTCAGCCAGACCGGTGATGGAGAAGAAGGCGGTCATAATCACCATAGCCAGAATGAGAACCACCGTCAAAATCGTTAACACCAGGGCTAACCACCCGGGCAGGCCGCGCTGCTTCAGAAGGCCGGGAATGGGCAGCACCGTTATCGTGATCACGATTGCCAGTAAGATGGGATTAAGGATGTAGGCTGAGGCGCGAATGCCGAAAAGGATAATAAAGATGCAGGCTGCGCCGACCAGATAAATGACCAAGCGACCGGATAATTCTTTCATACATAAACCTCCAGTGAGTCAATCATGTAATAACAGCTCCATATTTCGCTGTGTCCAGGCTGTACTATTCCCAAATGCCTATAAGCTGCATCGGCCGTTTTCCCTAAAACTGTTCTACCATCGCCTGCTCTAATTGCTGTTCCATCTGAACCGCAAATTCGCGCGCGTACTCGCGAATGGCGTTATCGTTCCCGGCAAGATTGTTGGCTTTTAATACACATTCCAGCATTGTGATCCGTGAAATTTTAACCACGTTCTGTTCTGTGAATAATCGTGACATATTCTGGGCGGCGAGAAGGATTGTTTGAAAGGCGGGTAGCATCATCATCAGGCATGCTTTACGCAGACCGAGAGCGTTGAGGGGTATGGTAATCAAAAATTCTACAGAATTAATGAGTTCCGCCAGGACATTAGTGATGACTTTACGCTTCCAGGCGGCAGGTGCGCCGCTTAGCGTCAGCGGTCTATAATTGACCTCGCTCAACCACGCATCCGGCAGATAGCAAATCTGCCGGCGCAGATCGGAGGTGAAATCTTTTACAATGTTTGTCTTCTGCAGCGCACGACCGAAGATCTCGCTGCCAATTCTCATAGACTGTGCGGCGGACCCATTAATGGCGTAGAAACTGATGGCCATATCACTAATCAAGCGGCCGACTGTCCCTGCCACGTAGAAGCAGTACATATCGTAATCGCTAACTCCCACCGGCAGCCGGACACCATGCCGAATTACGAAGAAATCGCTGCCAGCCGGATTGTTACTCCGCTCCATGCCAAACACCATCTGGGAAACCCAGTGGTTTATTGATATGCGCATTTCCCCAGGCATCCCGGCAAGAATCTCCCATAGAGCCAATCCCTCCGACCTGGCCATCATTGCCTGCTCATCGGCCGTTAGACCCAGCCAGTCTTGTTCTTCCCAATCAGTAAGAAGCAGCTCGGCCGTCTCCGGTTCTTTGAGCAGACCCATAAACTCGGCGAAGCGGGCTTGCTGCCACGAATAAGATTGTTGCGCATCTTCGATATTATCGGCTACGCGGCAGATCAAATAGGCAGCAGCCAGGTAATCATCCAGAGGCGTTTCTACGGCCGGCGCGACAAGGGCAAACGATCGCGATACTTTTTGCATCATCTCCGCCAGGTAGCGGTGTTGCACGGCGGTTAAAGACATAAATACCTACATTTTCCTAGAGTGGTGTTGAAGGATACTCCCCAACATCCGCTCTCAAGAGAGCCTGGACAGGATGCCATACCCGACCCCAAGGATCCCCACACTTGAGACAACCAGGCCGGCTATCCATAAAGCTTTCTGATTGATAATGATAGCCATGCCGCTCAAGGTGATACCCACCGATAAGGTGGTAACGGCCACGGCCAAAATAAGGTGCGTGGCACTAACTGACTGCACGCCATTTTCCTCAAAAGTCGCTTCTTCATCAAAGGTTGTGATTTGGGTCTCATAGGCCTTGATCTGGGCCAAATCCGCCGCATCGGGCGTCTCTCCAAGCTCGCTCAAAATCTGCACCTTAGCTTTCAGCACTTCAATACTCACGCGATCGTTTTCGGCAATGGTAGTGTCTATTAGTTCCGTCGTTTTATCCATCAGCGCTTCATGGGCCGTGATGCCGGCCAACAAGGCGCCAACGGCCGTAAAAAGAGCCATGACCAATGTAGAAATGGCTACCATCGTGTGCCAATTAGGCGGCTTGGCTGTTTCCCCACCTGATTGAGCCGATTCAAGTGCAAGCTCGTTCGTTATTTCTGTTGCATCAAATGATTCGGACATGCCTCTCCGTTAAAGTCCCACAATACAGTTAAATCATGCGGACGAATTTACCTGTCCTGTTTCGCTAGAATCAATTCCAGACTCTCGATTTTGGCCTTTAAATCGCTGTTTGTTTGCTGATAACCTTGCAGCATCGTTTTCAAATCTGCGATTTGGCCAGCAAGCTCGGTCAGGTCTTCGGAAGTCATCCCCGGTTGAGCCTCTTCACTGTCGTCTGGCGCGATAAAAATGTTGGCCAGAAAGGCCGTTATTGTGCCGAATAAGCCCACGCCGATGGTCATAATGATGATGCCCAAGATGCGCCCGGCATTCGTTACCGGGTACTGGTCGCCATAACCCACGGTTGTAATGGTCACGTAGACATACCAGACGGCATCAGAAGCGGTTGTTATATTCGCATCAGGTGACTTGGATTCAACATACAGCATGGTCAGACCGCCAAACTCCAGGATCAGAATCATTATGAAGATCAAGACCAATAAGGCGCTTCCACCGCGATTGGAGATAAATTCCTTGACCATGCGCGAGCCGCCATAAGCCTTTCCCAGGCGATAAACGCGTATAATGCGGAACAAGCGCAGGATCTTGAACTGCGGCATAGGCAGGCTGGCCAGTAGATCTGCCCAGCCCATCTCGCGGAAAAAATAGTTGGACTTTGAATCCGTGGTGAATAAGCGGTATGAAAAATCGGCAAAGAAAATAACGCTTAAAAAGCCATCTATGATTAGGACTACAGTCGCGACATTATCATCAGGCAGCAGGTAATAGAGGGCTAGATTGAAGATGGAGAGGACGGAGAGCGCGCCGATAAACAGCTCATAGGAGGTGTTCTTCAATTCTTCTGGCTTGTTATCCATTATCAGCTTTCCCCAATTTCCAAGGTGCTAGGATCATTTTCCCGGAAACAGACCAGTGAAAGATCCAATCCAAGAAAGGAGTATATTTCCAGGATAAAGAAGTAGAGTTAACTCTGATTCTTTTTCCCGCCGCCGAACAACCCCAGGCCGTGACCGACTGTAAAGGCGGTTAGAGCAGCCAGGATGACGGGGAGACTGTTTGCGGCTGTTAATCCCGCGACTGCGATTACGATGACTGCCAGGGCCAGTGGAATTGGCACAATAGCCGCCGGAACGGCAGCCATCAAGCAGCCCACTGCCAGGCCCATCGGGATTTGTGGGAACAATAAATTAACGGCTGAGCCCAAGGTAGCGCCGACAAAAAGCGTTGGGAAAATCGGACCACCGATAAATCCAAAGGAGAGCGCTCCACTCAGAGCCAACAACTTGGCAAAAGCGAAGACGATTAAAAGAGTCACCCCAATTTCCGCAGCCTGGCTCGTTGTTGTCGCCAGCCCGTCTGTGCCTAAGAAGAGTGTCAGTGGAAGGGCCATCCCCAGCAGACCGAGCAGCAGTCCCCCAAGGGTGCCGCGCACGATGGGCTGCTTGTTGAGCGGCGCGACCAGACGGCCGAGCAGACGCAGCAACAAGCCGAATATAATAGCCACGGGAACAGCTAAAACGCCGAAAATGATGCCCAAACCAATATCCCATACTTTCAAATCGTAGGCAGGTGGCTGTACCAGGCCCAATAGAGTAGAAAATGTATCGCCGCCAATCCAGAAAAAGAGGCTGAATCCTATCGCAGCCGCCAGACCGCAAATAAACAACGTGCCGTAATAAGCGACGCTCTGGACATGGCCCGATTCCAACATCATCACCAGAAGCGCAAAAGGGGATGAAAACAGGCCGGCATAGGCGGCAGATACACTGGCAAGAACATTGGTTCGCGTTGTATCCTCATCTAATTTTTGCCGGTCAGACAACCAGGTTCCCAATCCAGAAGCCAGCATGCCGGATGGCACTTCCGGGCCAAGGCTGAACCCGCTTACCAGCGAGATAAGCGATACCAACAGTGATGATGGAACAGGCTTGGGATCCATGCGACCTTTGTCCACCGCTTCAAATACATCCAGCTGGGCAGCCGGTGTGAAGTGATGGATGACGCCGACTACAAACCCGGCCACGGTCATAATGGCAACAATCGTCCAGGAACCGGAGAAGGGTTCCCAGCTTGGCGGATCGGGCCAGATAAGGGCCGTGCCGAGGTTCATGAGACCAAGAAAAATAAAAGCCCCCACAGCGCTGATTAAACCAGCCAGGAGACCCCAGGCCAGACTTTGCAAATACTGCTTTGATTTCAGATCAAAATTTTCTGACATAAATCCTCGTCGTAAAATATGAACTTAGTGATATTCGACGGTATCTTTCGGGTTCTATTGCGACCCGACCACCTCCTCTTGAGCAGGAACCCAGTCCGGACTCCGGAAGTGATAAATGATCTGCGGGGGTACCGCCAGGATAATAATACCGACCAGCAATATAGCTCCATACGCCAGCGGAGAAACCGATGTGCTGAGTTGGGATGGGGGGAAAAACCCAATCAGAATCGCACCGATAGCTGAGAGGGTCCCAAGTGTAGCAAATAATGCCATTGCGGGAACACGAAAACTCCTCTTAACATCCGGCTCCGTCTGTCTCAGACGCCACCCGGATAAAAACATGAGGATATACATCAGCATATACAACTCAACAGTTACGGTCTGCAGAACCCAGAAGGCGTTTGACACACTCGGAATGAGCACGAAAGCAATTGCTAAAATCGAGACAATCACAGCCTGAACCAATAATATCGGCACCTGTACATCCTCTTCATTTACTTTCTGAAATCGGGGCGGTAGGAATCCTTTTTGACCAACCAACAAGAGACCGCGGCTGGGCCCAATTACCCAGGTGGCAGCGGCGGCCAGTGCGCCGAATGCCAACAAGAAACAAAGAATTCTGCCACCAAACCCCCAACCCAGACCTTGCATGTAGGTTACGAAGGTCTGCGCAGCGCCGGCATCCAAATCGAGCGAGGAAGTGGGCACGGCTACCGCAATCGAGATGGTGCCTAAGACGTAGATTACAAAAATGATGATCGTTGCTAATGCGACCCCCTTGGGATAATTACGTCCCGGATCGCGCATCTTTTTGATATGGACCGCATTCACTTCTAAGCCTGCAAAGGCAATGAATGTTCCGATGATGAGAACCAGACTCGATATCCCGTTCCGAGATGGCACGATATCGGATATCTGCAACGGCACTGCCGATGGATTCCCTTCACCAAGCCATATGAACATCAGGATAATTAGAGCAGCGGCAGGGATTATCGTCCCTAAAATGAGCCCAACTGAACTCAAACGCGCGCTGGCGTTCAACCCACGGAAGGCAACCAGGGTAGCCGCCCAGAAGATAACCAGGATGACCGCGCCGGTATAAAGTCCATTATTTGCCAGGCTAGGTTGTCCCAAAGCGTATGCGAGAGAGCCTGCAGCAAAAGCGAGGAGCGTTGGATAAAGGGCGACGCTCTGAATCCATTGTAACCAGATAGCCTGAAAACCAAGGCGATCCCCGAAAGCTTCTCGCACCCAGGCGAAAATACCGCCATCCCAACCTGTTGCCAGTTCCGCGGAGATCAAGGCCGAGGGAACCATAAAAAGCACAGCGGGGATGAGATAAACGGTAATGGCCCCCAAGCCATATTCAGAGGCAGCAGTGAGTTGGGCAATGCTGCCTGTTGTGGCGATGATCAAGAAAGCCATCACCGGCCAGGCTAATAAATTTCCGTCCGGATTGGATTTATCAGAAGAAGATGGATTAGTTGAACTATTGGTTAGATCATTACTCATTTTACTGCCTCCTGAATACCGTAAGCTCAAACCTCTTATTTCACCACAATGGGAGGGCGCCAGGTTTGATCCTTGGATCAAACCTGGCGCCTAAATTGATCTAATCGGAGCTTAGTGTTTGAAACCGCCAGCTTCCTCCTCAGTTAGAGGTGTTGAAACTGGATGTTTATCAAAATGAGCGACCGCAGCGCGATAGTCGTGCATCAGTAAGCTGGCTAGGTCGCGGCTGAATCCGTGTTTCACCAGAATACGCTGGACGGCCAGATCTTCGCGATTCGGTGGCATCGTATAAGCCGGAACCAGCCAACCCCGTGTGCGCAATCTGTCTGCCAGATCAAACAGGGTAAAGCCGTGATCGATTCCTTCTTTTAGTTTCCAGGAAAGGGCAGGGATTCCGTATTGGGGATCGCCGTTGTAGAGGATCTCGAACGGTCCGAGTTTACCTATCTCTTCCGCGAGATACATGGCTGTATCGTAGCAAGCCTGATGAATCTTGCGGTAACCCTCTTTACCCAGGCGCAGGAAATTGTAATATTGGGCTACGATTTGGCCGCCTGGCCGGGAGAAGTTGAGGGCGAAGGTGGGCATGTTGCCACCCAGATAGTTCACATAGAAGATGAGATCTTCGGGCAAATCTACGGCATCTCGCCAGATAACCCAGCCCACACCTAACGGCGCAAGTCCGAACTTGTGTCCGGAGGTATTGATGGATTTTACCCGTGGTAGGCGAAAATCCCATTCTAACTCAGGAGTAACAAAAGGAGCCAGGAAGCCACCGCTGGCGCCGTCCACATGGATGGGAATATCCAATCCGGTATCAGCCTGTAATTTGTCCAACGCGTCACTGACCGCCTTGACAGGTTCATATTGGCCGGTGAAGGTGACACCGAGCGTTGGTACCACGCCGATGGTATTCTCGTCACAGCGCTTAATGACCTCTTCAGCGTTCATAATTAGACGGTCACCTTCCATTGGAATCTCACGACGTTCGACGTCCCAATAGCGGGTGAATTTATGCCAGCATACTTGAACCGGGCCGGTGATCAGATTGGGTTTATCCGTTGGTTTCCCAGCGGCTTTCTGCCGGGCACGCCAGTTCCATAGTAAGGCCATACCACCAAGCATGGCAGCTTCACTCGACCCCGTTGTGGAGGTCCCTAGGGTATTGGCTGCATCTGGCGAATTCCACAAGTCGGCCATCATGTGCACACAGCGCCCTTCAAGCTCGGCCGTCTGAGGGTATTCATCCTTATCGATCATATTTTTATCGATCGTCAGGTTCATGATGTCGTGAATTTCAGGCTCCAGCCAGGTCTGGCAAAAGGTAGCCAGATTTTGCCGGGAGTTGCCATCAAGCATCAATTCATCGGAAACGACCTGGAGGGCGTGGCGTGACTCATGTTCCTTTTCGGGCATTTTGTACTTAGGCATCGCGACTGAGAGGTCATTGGATGCAAACACTTCATCCATCAGCTCATCACGAACTGTATCTTTATGGTGTATCATTAATTTATCTCCTTAAACTAATTCCTTGTAGAAAAAATATCTATGTAGGCCGGCGGCAGCGGGGAAGAGGTCATCGCTCGGGGGACTTCCTCTTCCATACTTGGCCAACCCTGACCTGAAGGGCCGTTTCGTTTCTACGGTATTGTGTTCGCGGTTTTTAGGTTTTGAACAAGGTCCTCGAGTACAGTCAGCTTGTCCGGGCAATAGGTCGAAATTACCGCATTCTGGTATTCGAGTACTTTTGGATCCATGAACACTCGCCGGCCGATGGGGTATGAGCCGAATTCAGCCAAACTAAGTCTGTGTTGTAAATTACCAACGTTGATACATGAGAGGCCGCCGTCCGCGCCATAGAGGGTTATTAAAGTGTTTGTTGGTACCTCCGGCAGCCCGGCCGCAGCCAGGTCAGCATTCAATTGTTGGGCCAGCTGCTGGGCCTCTGGGCTATTCCTCTCGCTCGTAGAAGTCGGGCCGCTACAGCCGCTCAGAAAAAGCGCGGCAAGCAGCAGGGTTCCAAGAAGTAGGATGGCCAACGGTAAATTGTTTTTCCTTCTGTCATTCATTTTTAGTTGCTCCTTCGATATGCTAAGTCTCACTCAGCAGATTAACTCGCATCCAAATTGGCATCTGGTGTATTTTCACCCACCGTTTTCCATTCAGGCTTACGAATAGCATAGAGAATGAAAGGCCCTACACCCAGCACGACGATTCCGACGACGAGGACCAGCGTATAAGATACCTGGCTCACTCCCGTCCCGGTTGGTTCGACAAACCCGATTAGAAACGCCAGGATGCTGGCAATAAGACCTACCCAACCAACAAACCTCATGTATGGGGTCTTGAACCCCCTTTCAACATCCGGTTTCGTCTTTCGTAGGCGCATCGCGGAGAGGAACATGAGCATGTACATGATCAGGTAAAGCT
>Ga0316585_10000172_pt1 | contig 13073 bp, 11 predicted proteins | sample S_170502SCrBrC_D_FD_204517 | JGI IMG/M metagenome (GOLD analysis project Ga0316585, IMG submission 204517) | Rhizosphere microbial communities from salt marsh grasses in Alabama, United States - S_170502SCrBrC | ecosystem: Host-associated > Plants > Roots > Rhizosphere | place: USA: Alabama...
GCCTTCGCGGCCACCGTACAGCCGCGTCCAGATTCGTCTCCCGCCGGGGGTCAAGCAGCCGTTGTGCCAGCTTCAAGATCGACACGACGAATGGTACCCAATCGGACGCAAACCCTTGCGGGCCGCGGCCCGCGCACCCCACCCCAAGGTCCAAGGCCCGGAGGGAGCCTGCGGCTCCAGGGCTCGGCCGGGGATCGATCGGGTCAGAAAGTGACGGAAAGTGTCAACCGCGGCCCGGCGTGATCGCGTAGGGCGGAACGCGATAGCGGTTCCGCCATTCCGGTAGGCGGCAATAGTTCCGCAATTCCGGGAGGCCGATAGCGGTCCCGCCCTTGTGCGAATCGGGATGATGTAGCCGGCATGATGGCGGATCGCCCTTCGGGCATCCGCCCTACGGGATTTTGCGGCTCGGGGGTCGATCGGACTAGGGCGGTGCTCCCCCAGGTGCCGGCGGGACGCCGGCGGTCCCCGGGAGCGGTGGAGCTCAGAGGATGACGTCGTCGATCCGGTCGGCGGTGAGGATGCGCTCGGACCAGACGAGGAGGGTGTCGGCATCGGCCTGCTCGATGCGGCGGCGGGCCTCGTCCGGAATCGCGCCGAACTTGAGTTGCAGCAGGCGCAGCAGGACTAGGACCTCCCCTTCCTGGCGGCCCTCCTCGCGTCCTTCCCGACGTCCTTCCTGGCGTCCTTCCTGGCGTCCTTCCTGGCGTCCTTCCTGGCGGGCCATCTGAAAATACGTGCTCACGGCTCTTGCCTCCGCGGGGTATTCGCTCTCATAGCGTTGCCGCTCATTGTCGTCAAGGACGCTGTAGATGTCGATGAAGTCGGCATATTTGAGCTGGCGCTCGGGATCTGGTTCCAAGCTCGCGAGTCCGCGCACGGCAGCCGCGTAGACATCGATCCGCTCGGCCAGCCGCTCCTGCAATTGTTCCTGACGGATGGGCGTGATCCGCACCTCGGGGGTGATGCGACGGGCCTCGGCCTCGGCAAGGAAGGCAAGCGCCTGCCGCGGGTAATCGAGGATCAGGTTCTTGAAGTTCTGGTCGTGGCTCATGGGCCGATGCTAACGGGTACCCCGTAAGGCGGAACGCGATAGCGGTTCCGCCATTCTGGATGGAGCGTGCGACGCCGCACCCGCGGCGATCTCGAACGGCAACCCGGGGGCCCGCCAACCCTCGACCGGAGCGGCCCCTAGGCCGCCGGCCGCGCCAGCCAGCCGAGCATGAGCAACCCGGCGGCGGCGATCCAGCTCCCGCCCACGCGCACGGCGATGCGCGTCCACCCTGCCTGCAGGGTCGTCACCTGGGCGGACAGGATGGCAAGCAGACAGAAGACGGCGCTCACGGCGCCGCCGAGGCCGAGCAGATTGGCACCGCCCGCCATCATGGTCGCCCCGTTCACGTACCCGTGGGCGAGCCCGGCGGCGACGGCAAAGGCCGCGACGGCGCCCAAGTGGAGGCGGGCATCGAGGGCGACCAGCACGCCGGCGAGGGCGAAGGTCAGCGTGGTCCAGAGGGGCAGATCGGTCTCCGCCGCTGCACGCGCCCCCAGCAGGCCCCCCGCGAGCCAGGCGAGGGGCAGCGCGAGCAGTGTCCAGCGGGCGGTGCGCGTCCCCCGCTGGCCGGCGAGCAGGGCCAGGGCGATGACCAGGAGTAGGTCGGCCGGGGTCAGGGCGAGATGGGCGATCCCGTCGTAGAAGGCGCCGAAGCCCGTCTCCACCAAATGGGCGTGGGCCGGGGCTGCCGCCGTGGATGCGACTGCCCCCAGTAGAAGCGTGGCCCCGCCGATCCTCACGTGACCGATCGCCACAGGAAGAAGATGCCGGCGAGCGCCACCCCGCCACCGGCCGCCCGGACCAGACGGTGCCCGACCTCCCACCGGTGGGCCGCGCCGAGCAGAATGCCCACGCCGTGGAGCAGCCCGGTGGCGATCACGAACCCGAGGCTGTAGAGCAGCGCACTGGTCCCCTCGGGCAGCTCCCGTCCATGGGCGTGCCCGTGGAAGACCGCGAAGGCCGCGACCAGCAGGGCGGCCAGCCAGAGCGGCGGGCGCACCTCCGCCAGCACCAGGGCACCGAGCACGATGGCGGAGAGGGCGATGCCGATCTCGACCCCGGGCAGCGGGAGGCCCAGCAGTCCCATGAGGCCGCCGAGGGCCATCACCAGCGGAAAGGCCACCGGCAGGACCCAGATGGCCGGCGGGCCGAGGACCGCGCCCCAGAGGCCGACCGCGATCATGGCCACGACGTGGTCGAGACCCGAGACGGGATGGGAGAGCCCCGAGACGAGACCCGCCGCCTGGCCGGTCTCCTCATGGGCCAGGGCTGCCGCGCAGAGGCCCCCCAGGACCACCGCGAGGAGGAGCCGCGGCAGCGCGGCGCGCGCACCGTTCGAGCACATCGTCATAGGACACCCCGAAGCAGAATAGCCAGGCGCTGAAAGGTCCAGTAGGCCCCCATGGTGCCCACCAGATAGCCCGGGAGGCGCTGGATCGCCCGCGGCCAGTGGATCTCGAGGATCCGGAAGGCACGCAGCAGCAGGAGCACCAGGATCACGAAGGCAAGCTGACCGATCTCCACCCCCAGATTGAACAAGAGCAGCGCCAGCGGGATCTCGCCCTGGGGAAGCCCCAGGGCCTTGAGCCCGCTCGCGAACCCGAATCCGTGCAGGAGCCCGAAGCCGAAGGCCACCACCCAGGGGTGACGGATGCTGAGGCTGGTCTCCCCGCGCCAGGTACGGACGATCTCGGGCCCGAGGAACAGGATGGACAGGGCGATCGCGACGTTGAGGGGCGCCGGCGAGACCTGGGCGATGCCGAGGGTCGCGACGGCGAGGGTGATGCTGTGGGCCAGGGTGAAGGCCGTGATGGTCTTCACCAGCATCCAGCGGTCGGCCACGATGAGCAGGAGCCCGAGCACGAAGAGCAGATGGTCGACGCCGAGCAGGATGTGCTCGATGCCGAGATAGAGGTAGGCCCCGATGCCCCGCGCCGAGTCGCCGGCCGCGCGCAGGGTCACCACCGGATCGACGGGCTTGAGCACGTGTGTCTCCACCGCCCCGTCCAGGTGCTCCAGCCGCACCAGGACATCGGTGGAGAAGGCCTCGAGTCCCTCCATGGCGAGGGGCTGCCCCGCGAGGCCCCGGTCGCACTCGACCCGCGCCCTGGTGAGCCAGGCGGTGCCCGAGCGCTCGGTGCGGGCCTCCCCGACCTGGCGGCACTGCTCGGGGAAGACCGGCGTGATCCGCATGCGCTCCGCGCCGACCGAGGGCTGCTTCCAAAGGGTCTCGTAGCGGCCCGGCGCCACCTCCTTGAGCTCCAGGAAGCCCGGCTGGAGCTCGTGGGCGCCCAGTCCCTGGGCGAACAGAACCGACGCCAGCACCAGGCAGAAAGCCAGGCGCTGCTTGGCAGCAGATCCAGCGCGCACCAGTGCCGCCGTCGGGCCACGGCCCCAGGAGACCCGGCCGAGGCGATGCGCGCCGCCGGTCACGGGTCCCGCCCTCCAGCCGCATCCGTCAACGACCCGGGGTCCGGTGGTCGTGGACCCTCGGGCATCCGGACCGTCACCTGGTACTTGGAGCGCAGCCGGGCGTAGAGGGCCTCGGCCAGCTCCTTGCGTCGGGCATTGGCCCACTTCCGCTCCACCAGGGGTCGCACGTCCTCGAGCTCGGCCACCCCCCCCGGCGTCTTGGACTCGAGACGGACCAGGTGGGCGCCGTATCCGGACTCGATAGGCCCCACCCAAGGCCCCGGGGGCTGCTCGAAGAGGCCCTCGGCAAATTGCGTCCCGAAGAGCCGGGCCACCTCGGCCTGGCTGACCTCCGCATAGCGGGGCTCCAACAGCAGCAGACCATCGCCCTCCCCGGCCGGATCCGCCGAGGCGCCGTCCGCGTTCAGTCTGGCCCGGAGCTGCTCGGCCGCGGCCTGGACGTCCCCATACCGGCGTGGGTCCAGAAAGACCTGCTCGAAGGTCGCCCGCGGCTCGATTCGGAAGTCATCGGGATGGGCGGAGAGCCAGTCCCGGAGCTCCTGGTCGCTCGGCGTCTCCGGCGCCGCCGCGTCGTCCGAGATGAACTCCATCTTCTGCCGCAGCCGCCGGCGGATGACCGTGTCGTCCTGGTCGAGCCCGAGCGCGACGGCCTCCCGGTAGAGGACCTCCTCGCGGATATGGTCCTCCACCAGTCCATCGAGCTCCGCGCGGGTCGGCGGGCGCTGCCAGGTACGCCGGAAGCCCTGGGCCAGATTGCGGACGCGCCCCTCGCTCACCAGGATCTCCCCACCGGCATCGGCGACCTGGGCCGGGCGCAGCCAGGCGTCCAGCACGAACAGCAGGGCACCGAGCAGCAGGAAGTGGAGCAGCGGCTCACGCAGCAGCCGCACCAGAGGACCATGCCGTTTCAACGGGCTAGATCCCCTTCGCCCAGCCGGTCGCGCGACGCGGGCGCCGGTCGTTCATGCGCCGACCCTTCAAGCGGCCGAGGCGCCCACGCTCTGGCGCAGCTTTCGTGCCGTGAGCCCGAGGAAGATATAGGACCAGCCGTGCATGATCAGCTCCACTGCGACCAGGACGCCGATCACCACCGCGCTGGATTCGGGCCAGCGGGCCAGGATCATCCCCCCGAGCACCAGTGAGACGACGCCGGCCACCACCAGCCAAGGCCATCCGTCGAGGGCCCCCTTCATCTGGAATCCCATGATGATGCGCAGGACCCCCACCGCGATGATGACCCCGCCCAGCACGGCGGTGAGGGTCACCGAGGACAGGGCCGGGTTGCGGAAAGTGATGACCCCGGCGGCGATATAGAGCAGGCCGATCAGCACATGCCAGAACCGCGCGGACCAACCCTGACACTTGAAGGCGTCGATGATCTGGAGGACGCCCCCCGCGAGCAGCAGGACACCGAACAGGACCACGGTCGTCAACGTCATCGCGACGGGCATGCCGAGCGCGACCACGCCCAGGACGACGAACAGGACGCCGAGACCCAGGATCCAGCCCCAGTTCTTGCCGAGGTCCCCCACCACCCGCGCGATGGCGGGCGGAATCACCTCCGCGGTTTGCGGTTGAGTCCCAGGCATGGTGGTTTCTTTCACGACGGTTCCTCCGGTTTTGCCCGAAACGGATCTCGATCGAGGCTTCGGGATTGGTTTAGGCAGGCGACCTTCTAATCGAACAGGTGCCCTTCGAGCAAGTCCAACGCGGTTGGTCGGAGCCAGTGAGCCATCGCGCACGGCTGTTCAGCCGCGTTCCTCCAACCATCATGGGACGCGCCTAGGATAAGGCGTCGGCCGACCAGATGCGGCGACGGCGTCTGATCGGCAGCTGCTCAGCTCGCCAGCCATTCACGCGCGGCCTCGAGCTCCGAATTGCTGAAGATGCGCACTTCACCCGGCATCGCAAAGCCAAACGCCTTGGTGGCAGTGCGTAGCCAGTCGATGTCGGTCACCACGGCAATGCGCTCCCAGTCCGCAAGATGGCTCAGGCCGACCTTGGCGTCCTCCCAGAGCGCACCGACTTCGAAGCCATCGAAGTCTTCTCCAAGGTGATACAGGAGGCGGAGCTTCCCGCTGTTCTGCATTGCCTCGTCGACCGCGGGCACGATGTGCCTTTCATAGTCCTCTGCGGTAACCGTCCCGTGAGCGCTGAACCCGAAGACGTTCTCAGGTAGGCCCGTTAGCATCTCAATCATGGTTTGTCTCCATCGAGTTACGCCCCCAAGGGCAAGCGCCGGCCCACGAATGCGAATTATGCTCGGCGGGAGCCCTTGTCCCGATTGCCCTCGACGAGGGCCGCAGCGGCCGCGGACTGGGCACAGCTCCATCGTCCGCATCTACAGCCCGCATCCGAAGGACACATTGACCGAAAATTCCCACCCGGCCCGACTATGATGACACCGACTCGACACCCAGGTTGCCCTGGGTTGCGCAGGCACCCGTGAGGGTGAGGAAGGGAATACCCAGAAAACTGAGCCCATCGAGCAGCACACGCAACCACGAGCCAGATCCCCTATGAGCCTAGCTCCCCCCGACGTACCCAAACCGGCCCATCCCATGCTTCGACGGGGGCCCCCGCCCTGGGAGCACCCAAACCCAGTGGAGGAGGAGTCCCTGGCCGCGGTGCGGCTCGATGCCCTCATGCGCCATCCAGCGTACCGGGAGGCCGATCGCGACGTCGACTTTCTGCACACCGATGCGACCCGCGGTGTCCGGCTGCAGGAGGCGATCGTGGAATGAGCCCGTCATTGCATGACACCGCCGGGCCCGCCCCGGATCCCGTCGGCCGCGATAGCGTCTGCGTCGGCGGTGCCGCTGTCCCGCACGGCCGCTGGGGCCGGGGCCCCAGCGAGACACGCCAGCGGGCTCATCGGGCCGTGACCGAGACGCCGTCGGCCACCTGCTCGCTCGGATGGTCGATGACCTGGTCCCCGGGCTCGAGTCCGAGCTCGATCTGGGCCCGCAGCCCGGTGCGCTGGCCGACCCGGACCTCGCGCAGTGAGGCGCGGCCCTCCCGCACCCGGAACAGGGCCCAGCCATGGCCATGGCGGAACAGGCTGCTGGCCGGCACCTGCAGGACGTCCTCCTGCCGCCAGAGCACGAAGCGGGCCTCGACCCGGTAGCCGTCCCCCAGCCGCTCCCAGAGCGCCGGCGGCGACGTGAAATCGGCGATGACCAGCACCCGCTGCTCCTCCACGCCAAGGGCGGAGATCTTCGTGAAGCCCACGGGCTCGACGGTGCGCACGACACCCTCCAGGGGCTCCTCGCCGCCCCACTGCTCGAACAACACCGAGGTGCCGGGGTGCACCCGCACGGCGTCCGCCGACAGCAGGTCCACCTCCACCTCGAGCCCCGACGGGTCGCCCAGCACCAGCAACACCTCGCCGACGCGCACCGGGCCCTCGCACTCGCGCCGCACGGCGAGCACGCGCCCGTCGATGGGAGAGCGCAACGGGACCCGCTCCGCGGGCTCGGCCGCCCCATCGGCGGTCGAGTGGGCCAGGGCCGAGCGGGCCGCCTCCAGCTCGTAGCGGGCCACGTCCACGGCATGGCGGGCGGCCCGGAGCGCGGCATCCGCGGCGAGGCCCTCCATGCGAGTCTGATCCAGCGCCTCCCGGGAGACCACGCCCCGCTCCGCCAGCGGCTCCACGCGGGAGAGCTCGGCGGCCCGGTAGTCGGCGCGGGCCGCGGCGGCCTTGGCATTCTCCGCCGTCGACGCGAGGGCGGCCTCCGCGGCGGCCACCCGCGCCTCGGCCTCGGCGCGGCTGCGGGGATCGAGCACCGCCGACTGGAGCGGCGTGATGCCGAGCAGCACCTGACCCCGGGTCACCGGGTCACCGACGTCCAGGCCCACGCGGCAGGTGGAGCCGTCCACGGGGGCCCGGATCTCGTAGCGATCGATGACCCGGGTGCGGCCGTCCTCGTCGACGGTGACCGTCATCGGCCCGCGCTGCGCCGTCACGATCTCCACCGGGACCGGCCGCGGCCAGAACCCCCAGACGAGCAGGCCCGCAACGAGGACGACCGTCGCCAGGATGCCCGGATGTCTGAGCCAGCCCATGAGGATCACTCCTTGCTCTTCAGTACCGCCACCATGTCCAGACGCCCCAGGCTTCGCCACAGCAGGAGCCCGGAGACGAGCGCGGAGAGGATCACCACGAGCGCCGCCAGCGCATAGACATCCCGCTCCAGCACCAACGCGATGCGGTACAGGTCGGTCTGGAAGCGATGGGCCAGGTAGGCACAGAGCCCATAGCCGATGGCGAGCCCCAAGGGGATGGCGGCCAGCGTCAGCAGGGCGAGCTCGCCGAGCAGGATGTAGGCCACCTCGCCGCGCTCGAAGCCGAGCACCCGCAGGCTGGCCAGCTCCCGGTCCCGCTCCGACAGGGCGATCCGCATGCTGTTATAGACGACGCCGAAGGCGATGCTGGCACCGAGCAGATTCGCGATGAAGGTGAAGTACAGCACGCTCTGGGCCAGGGTGTCGTAGAAGGCGCGGATCGCCGCCGCCTGCTCGACGATGCCCGCGATGCGCGGCATCTCCTTCAGGGCCAGGTAGACGGCCCGCCGCTCGCGCTCGTCCACTGCCAGGTAGGCGCCGGACAGGGCGTCCCCCTCCCGCAGCAGCCGGTTCAGCGCGCCGCGCCGCATGTAGGCGCCCACACCCAGGTACTGCTCCGCGGTGGCCACCACCGGCACCTCCAGGGTTTGACGCGGTCCTTCGAGCACCTCCACCACGAGACGGTCCCCGGGTCGGACCTGGAGCAGCCCGGCGAGATAGTCGTTCAGCACGATACCCTCGGGCGGCAGGTCGATGGGGTCGAGCGCCGTGTCCAGCAGCCGAAGCAGTCGCCCATCCGGCTCGACGCCCTCGAGGGCGGTGCGATAGCTGCGGTGGCCGAAGCGCAGCCGCACCGGCACGCTTCGGAAACCCTCCGCAAGCTCCACACCGTTGAGGCTCCCCAGGGAGTACAGGGCGTCGCCCGAGGTGGGCTCGGTGAAGGTCGCGGTGAGGTCCGCCCGCTGGCTCAAGCCGAACTGCACGCCCACCATGTGGTCGATCGATCCCTGTTGGAAGCCACCGATCATCATGATGCCGCAGGCCATGGCGATTCCGAGCGTCGTCAACAGGGACTTGAGCGGCCGCCGCTCGATGTGGCGCAGGATCATGCGCGTGGGCTGCGCGAACCAGCGCTGCATGCCCAGACGCTCCACCAGGGTGGCCCGATAGACCGGCGGCGGCGCCGGGCGCATGGCCTGGGCCGGGGGCAGCCGGGCCGCCCCCCGCACCGCGCTCAGGGTGCCGATCAGCGCCACGGCGATACTGACGGCCGCCGCCGCGGCCACCACCCGGGGCCGCAGCACGTAGTCCATGAAGGGCAGGCTGTAGAAGTGCATGTAGATGCCGCTCATGCCCCGCCCGAGCAGGATGCCCAAGGCGACGCCGCCGACGATGCCGAGCAGCACGATCAGCAGCACGAGCTTCGCGTAGTGCAGGGCGACGGCCGCGTTCGAGTAACCGAAGGCCTTCAGCGCCCCGATCTGCTCCCGCTCCAGCCCGATCAGCCGACTCGCGACCACGTTGAGCAGGAAGGCGGCGACGCCGAAGAAGATCAGCGGGAACACGGTCGCGATGGTGCGCTGCTGCTTCAGCTCCTCGGTCAGGAAGCGGTGGGAGAGCTGGTCCTCCCGGGCATAGGCCCCGGTGCCGCCATAGGGCGCGAGCAGGGCATCGAGCCGGTCGATGACGTCGGCGCCGTTGCCGTCGCGGGTCAGCGTCAGCGTGAGGTCGTTGAAGGCGCCGTCCATGTCGTAGGCGGTGCCCAGGGCCTCGCGGCCCATCCACAGGATGCCGTAGCGGGCCGGGTCCGGGAACATGGCACCGGGGGCGATCTGGTAGATGTACTCCGGCGAGCGGGCGAGGCCGACGATGGTCAGGCGCTCCCGGCGACCGTTGATGGTGGCCCGAAGACTGTCGCCGGGCTCCAGGCGGTGGGCCGCCGCCAGCTCCACGGAGACCAGCGCCTCGTCGTCCCGCCCCGGCTCCGGGAGCCGCCCGCTGTGCAGGCGCACCCGGTTCAGCAGACCGGCCCCCCGACCGTCGCCGTGCTCGGGCAGCGACACCAGGTGGGCGCTGACCGGCTCCGGGAAGCCGGCGATGTCGAGGCTCACGAAGGCGACGACCCGTGTCTGCACCCGCTCCACGCCCGGCAGCGCCTCGACCCGCCGGGCCAGGGCCTCCGGCGCCCGCTTCAACCGGGCGAAGACATCGGCGAACTGGTGCTCCCGGTAATAGCGCTCCCGGGTCTCGAACAGGGAGTCGACCGTGCTCAGGGACATGATGAACACGGCCACGCCGCTGACGATGACCATCGCGATGGCCAGGGCCTGCGGACGCATGCCCCAGAGCTCCCGCCACAGCTTCCGGTCCAGGGCCCGCATCGCCGTCACCAGCTCAGCTCGCGGGGGGCGAGCCGGGTCGCGTTGACGCGCACCTCGGCGATACGCCCGTCGGCCAGCACGATGACGCGGTCGGCCATGCGCGCGATGCCTGCGTTGTGGGTGATCACGGCCGTCGTCGTGCCGAGCTCCCGGTTCACCCGCTCCAGGACCTCCAGCACCACGATCCCGGTGCTGGAATCCAGCGCGCCCGTGGGCTCGTCGCACAGCAGCACGTCCGGTCGCTTGGCCACGGCCCGGGCGATAGCCACCCGCTGCTGCTCGCCGCCCGAGAGCTGCGCCGGGAAATGGTCCAGCCGCGCGCCGAGCCCCACCAGCCCCAGGGCCTCCTCCGGCGTCATGGGGTCGCGGGCGATCTCGGTCACCACGGCCACGTTCTCCCGCGCCGTCAGGCTCGGAATGAGGTTGTAGAACTGGAACACGAAGCCGACGTGTTGGCGCCGGTACGCGGTCAGCTCCCGATCGCCCGCCGCGGCCAGGTCCCGTCCGCCGTAGAGCACTCGTCCCTCGGTGGGCCTATCCAGACCGCCCAGGATGTTGAGCAGCGTCGACTTCCCGCTGCCCGACGGCCCCAGGAGCACCGCCAGCTCGCCGGTGTACAGGTCCAGGTCCACGCCGCGCAGGGCCTGCACCCGCACCTCCCCCATGGGGTAGACCATGGTCACACCCCGCACCCGGAAGACGACTTCCGGGCCTCCGGCGGGCTCTGGTCTGGTGTGAAGCTCAGCCATGGCGGAGTGGTTCCGCTGCGCGCGCTCTCGGGGGAAGGCCGCTCGGGCGCGGCGCCCTGCTCCTTTACCTCAGCGCCAACGGATCTGGCGCTCGGCTCGATCTGCCGGAGCGTTTCTCAGGATATCAGTGTCCCCCATCAGGTGTGGAGTGACGTCCACGGGCCTGAATCTGGCGCGCTCGCGGTCTGCGGGATCCCAGAGCCTTCGGGTTGAGCACCAAGCGATCCCCCAGCGGCGCCGTCTCGTCGAAAAGTCCAGGCCGGGGGACCCCGACGTATCCGAGACCACCGGTGTAGGCCCCTGCGGCGGCGAGGATGCGGCGGTCCCTCGCCCGCTGAGGCACGACATCGCGTGCCGGACAGGCCCCGCCGCAGAACGGAATGCTGAACGGATGCCTCCGAGAGCTACGCTCGTTTCACCCGTACCCCAGCGGGGCCGGAAAAACTTCCATGGCAACCCTGCCTTCGCGCTTTGGTCTAACTTTTGTGTGGTTATTGGTGCTGGAGGGATCTGATGCTCGAGAGCGATATGCTGATCCTGGACATCATCGCCCTGGAATGGCTGATCGCGCTTCTGGCCCTCGCCGTGCTCGTCCTCATCGGCAGCTTCGTCGAGTGGCGTCGCCACCGCGCGCCGCGCACGCCGGTTGCCGCGGAGGGGCGGGTCGGTGGTCTCCAATGGCATCACTTGAGCGCCGAAGAAACGCTCGGCCGAATCGGCGGCAGGCACGAGGGCCTGAGCGCCGAGGAGGCCCGCCAACGGCTGGCCGCCCATGGTCCGAACCGGCTACCGGAGGCCAAGCCCCGCGGCCCCCTCCTGCGCTTCCTAGCCCAGTTCCACAACCTGCTGATCTACGTGCTGCTGGCGGCGGCGGGGGTCACGACGCTGCTGCGGCACTGGCTCGACGCCGGCGTCATCCTCGGCGTCGTGCTCATCAACGCGGCCATCGGGTTCGTGCAGGAGGGCAAGGCCGAGGACGCCCTGAAGGCCATTCGGCGGATGCTCTCGCCCCGCGCCATGGCCTGGCGGGACGGGCGGCTGGTCACGGTGGATGCCGCGCAGCTGGTGCCGGGCGACCTGGTGCAGCTGCAGTCCGGCGACAAGGTCCCGGCGGATCTGCGGCTGCTGCGGGCCAAGGGACTTCAGATCGAGGAGGCGCCGCTGACCGGCGAATCGGTTCCCGTGGATAAGGACATCTCCGCGATGCCGCCGGAGACCCCCCTGGCGGATCGCCGCTGCATGGCCTACTCGGGCACCCTGGTGACCCATGGCCAGGGCACCGGCATCGTCGTCGCCACCGGGGCCGGCACCGAGATCGGCCGCATCAGCGCCCTGGTGGCCGGGGTGGAGCGGCTCACCACGCCCCTGCTGCGGCAGATGGCCCAGCTCGGCCGCTGGCTCACGGCCGCCATCCTGGTCCTTGCCTGCGCCAGCTTCGCCTTCGGCGTCCTGGTCCGCGACTACACCGCCGCGGAGATGTTCCTGGCCTCGGTGGGTCTGGCCGTGGCGGCGATCCCGGAGGGCCTGCCAGCGATCATGACCATCACGCTCGCCATCGGCGTGCAGCGCATGGCCGGGCGCAACGCCATCATCCGCCGGCTGCCCGCGGTGGAGACCCTGGGAACCGTCGGTGTGATCTGCTCCGACAAGACCGGCACCCTGACCCGCAACGCGATGACGGTGGCCGCGCTGCACACGGGTGCGCGGCTGCTGACGCTGACCGGCGCCGGCTACGATCCCCACGGTGCCTTCACGCACGAGGGCGCGTCGGTGCGGCCCCAGGAGGATCCGCGGCTCACCGAGGCCTTGCGCGCCGTGGTCCTCTGCAACGATGCCTCACTGGAGCAGGGGGACGGGGAGTCCTTGCGGGTGCACGGGGACCCGATGGAGGGCGCGCTGCTGGTGGCGTCCCTCAAGGCCGGACTCGACTTGGAGGCCGTCGGCAAGCGCTACCCGCGCACGGACCTGATCCCGTTCGAGTCCGGCCACAGGTTCATGGCGACCCTGCACCACAGCCACGAGGGCGAGTCCTACATCTATGTCAAGGGGGCGCCGGAGGCCGTGCTCGGCATGTGCGCGAGCGAGCGCGGTCCGGACCGTGACCTGCCCATCGACCGCGATGCCTGGCACGAGCGGATGGAGGCCCTGGCCGCGCAGGGGCAGCGGGTGCTGGCCGTGGCGGTGAAGCCGGGCGAGCCCCATCGCTCCGAGCTGGATTTCGACGACGTGGACGGCGGCCTGACGCTGCTGGCCCTGTTCGGCCTGATGGACCCACCGCGGGAGGAGGCCATCGCGGCCGTGCGGACCTGCCGCAATGCCGGTATCCGCGTGAAGATGATCACCGGCGACCATGCCGCCACGGCGCGCGCCATCGCCCGCCAGGTGGGCCTG
>Ga0316585_10000175_pt1 | contig 13033 bp, 6 predicted proteins | sample S_170502SCrBrC_D_FD_204517 | JGI IMG/M metagenome (GOLD analysis project Ga0316585, IMG submission 204517) | Rhizosphere microbial communities from salt marsh grasses in Alabama, United States - S_170502SCrBrC | ecosystem: Host-associated > Plants > Roots > Rhizosphere | place: USA: Alabama...
CCCGCAGCCCAGGGACGGGCGGCCAGACCGAGTGTCTGGATGGGACGCTGCGTCCCTCGATGAGCCGGCAGGAGCAAGTTCCGCGGACCCACCGCGCGCTTAACGACAAATAAGACCTGGAGGATAGAGACAATGGCACGAGTTGCACTCGTAACCGGCGGCACCGGTGGCATCGGCACCGCCATTTGCGTCCGGCTGGCAAAGGACGGCTGCACCGTGATCGCCAATCACCGCTCCTCGGAGGCCGAGGCAGTCGAGACCTGGAGGGCGGAGCGCGCGGCCGAGGGGATCACCATCGAAACCATCGCCGGAGACGTGGCCTCCTTCGAGGACAGCGCCCGTATGATCGCCGAGGTCGAGGCAAGCCATGGGACCGTCGACATCCTGGTGAATTGCGCGGGAATCACCCGCGACAAGTCCTTCAAGAAGATGGAGCCCGCCCAGTGGGAGGCGGTGATCAACGTCAATCTGAATAGTGTCTTCAACGTCACCCGCCAGGTCTGGGAGGGGATGCTGGAGCGAGGCTGGGGCCGAGTCATCAACATCTCGTCGGTGAACGGCCAGCGCGGTCAGTTCGGCCAGGCCAATTATTCCGCCGCGAAGGCCGGCATGCATGGGTTCACCATGGCCCTGGCCCAGGAGGGCGCCGCCAAGGGCGTGACCGTCAACACCGTCTCACCCGGTTACGTGGAGACCGCGATGACGCTCGCCATGGACGACGGGGTGCGCAGCGCGATTATCAGTGGTGTTCCCATGCGGCGCATGGGCACCCCGGAAGAGATCGCCTCTGCCGTGGCCTTTCTGGCGGCCGAGGAAAGCGGATATGTCACCGGCGCCAACCTGCCGGTCAACGGCGGTCTCTTCATGCATTGAAGGAAGCGCGATGTTGCGTTTCCGGTGGGGGCCAGGGAGGCCCCGTCATTTTCGGGGGCCTTGAGCCTCTGAGAGGGGCGCGTCCCGGAACGGGAGCCGATGGAGCGCCAGCACGGCGATTAGATCGGCGTATCGCGAAGGAATGGCGACCAACATAGAGTGGGGTGGCGACCAGAACCTAGAACTCCACCCCCGGACCTCAACTGAGTCCTCCTCGTCTCGTTTACCCCGAGACGTTCAAGCCCGGACCTGCGCCGGGCTTTTTTTCTCCGTCTTCAGAACACGGGGTGCTGGTCGCCCCAAGGGGTCTGGGCGCGCGCCCGACCCTTGGCCACCACCCGAACGGGGTCCCCGATCTTCATGCGGTTGTACAGGAGTCGCGCGTCCTCGTACTGCAGTCGCACGCACCCGTGGGAGTCGGCGTAACCCGGCAGCCACCCCTCATGGACGAAGTAAGGCCCATGGAACTGGAGCGAATAGGGCATGGGGGTGTTCTGGTCGAAGAAGTTCGTGTACTTGCCCGAGCGCTTGTCCTTGTCCTTGCTGAGTACCCGGAAGCTGCCCGTGGGCGTGGGGTGCTCCGCGGACCCGGAGGAGACGGGCCCACGGGCCACCACCTGATCGTCCTCCACGTACTCGAAGGTCTGGGAGCCCAGGTAAATGGTGAGGGCCCTGGATTGGGCCGGGGGCAGGTGGTACCGGGGGTCGCTGTCCGGGTGGGTCGCGGTGGCCTTGACACCCGTGCCCGTCGGCTCGCGTGTCGGGGCGATGCTCGCCTGGCTCACCTCCTCTATCTGGGCGCCCGCTTGGCTGCTCAGGGTCTCGGGGGCAGGCTCGATCCCCCGGTGTGCGCAGCCGGCAAGCAGAGGAGGAATCGTCAGGACCGGCAGGAGCGCGCGTTTAATCATGGTCTGTACCTCGCGACCACAATCTGAAGATGCTGGTGGCATTTCGCAACTGTAGCAGCCGGCGGCGGCAACGCGCAGTCCCCGATGGCGTCGCGTGGCGGCCCCTTTCGGCCTCTCGTCGCGCGCGGCTTTTCGCAGTCAAGCACCGCCTCGGGCGGCTCCCGTCGAGGCCGCTATCGCGGGCTAGAGCCCCGTCGTCAGAGCCCCAGCCCCGGCCGCTGCTCCGCCAGCCAGTAGAAGCGGTGGGGCGGCACGACGAGCCGGCCGTTGAACAGGGCCGGGGTGTGGCCGCTGGCCAGGTCCTGGAGCTGGCCGAAACGGAAGTGCCCCCGGGTATTCAGGCTGTCGAGGTCCAGGTACTGGGGGTTGAGGTCGAAGTTGGCGACCACCAGCACCGCGGTCCCCTGGAGGCCGGGCGGGGTGCGCAGGAAGGCGAAGAGGTGGGGGTTCTCCACCTCGATCAACTCCCGGTTGTTGAAGTCGGCGAACGCGAGGGTGCCCTTGCGCACGGCGATGAGACGCTTGAGCCCGTCGAAGATGCACTGCTCCGGAGTCCCGTGATGGTGCCGCTCCTCGGCCCGTTGCCAGTCGATGCGCGGCCGGTGCATCCAGCGGTTGTCGCTGGCCTTGTTCGGATCCTCCAGGAAGGAGTCGTCGTTGAAGGTCCCCAGCTCGTCCCCGTACCAGAGCAGGGGGATGCCGCCGAAGGCCAGGATCATGCCATGCAGGGTCAGGACGAGGTCGACTGCCTGGTCGATGGCCTCCTGATCCTGTTGCTCCACGGCAGTCTGGAGCCCTGCCAGGGAGGCCAGGGACCCGGCGATGCGCGCGTCTCCCGTCTTGGGATTGAGCCCGAAGGGCCGCCCCCGGCCAGGGGAGCTCTCGAACCGCCCCGTGAACCAGTCCACCAGGAACTGGCGGTGTGCCCTGGGCTCGTAGCCGCAGGCCCTGATGTCCGCGTCATCGAACCCGAGGCCGATGTCGTCGTGGCAGCGGACGTAGTTGAGCCAGGTGGCCCGGTCGAGCTTGTTCGGAAGGCTCTTGAGTCCCTGGGTCAGGAGGCGCGCGTTCTTCGTCGCGACCGCGTCCCACAGCAGGGCCATGAAGGTGGCGTTGTAGGCGATCTCGCATTCCTTCGCGATCACCGCGTCCTCGCCGAAGTACTTGATGATCTCCAGGGGGGCGACGATGGCCTCGGCGATGAAGAGCACCCCGGGTGCCACCACCTGACAGCAGTCCTTCATCATCTGCAGGATCAGGTGCGCCTCCCGCTCGTTCTGGCAGGCGGTGCCGATGCGCTTCCAGAGGAAGGCGACCGCATCCAGACGAATGATGTCCGCGCCCCGGTTGGCCCAGAAGAGGATGATGTCCACCATCTCGATGAAGACCGCCGGGTTGGTGTAGTTCAGGTCCCATTGATAGGAGTTGAACACGGTCATCACCCAGCGGCCCATCTGCTCGTCCCAGGTGAAATTGCCGGGGCTGGTCTCCGGGAAGATCTCGGGCATGGTCTCCTCGAACATGTCCGGGACCTCCCGACTGGAGAAGCAGAAGTAGAAGTCCTGGTAGGTGGCGTCACCGGCCCGGGCCTGCTGGGCCCAGGGGTGCTCGTCCGAGGTGTGATTCACCACCACGTCCAGGGTCAGCAGCATGTCGCGCTTGCGAAGCGCCGCGCCCAGCTCGCACAGGTCGTCCAGGGTGCCGGCCCGGGGGTCGATGTCCCGGAAGTTGCTCACCGCGTAGCCGCCGTCGCTCGCCCCCTCCGGGCACTTGAGGATGGGCATCACATGGATCATGTTGACGCCCAGCTCGCTGAGATAGGGGAGGTGGTCGAGAAGACCCCTGAGGTCTCCCGCGAAGCCGTCGGCGTAGAGGGCCATCCCCACCCATTGCTCCGACAGGAACCAGGTGTGGTCTTCCTCCCGGGCCATGTCCAGCTGCTTGAGGGCCGGCGGACGGTCGATGTAGGCCTGGGCCAGGCGCTCGGTGAGATGCACCATCTGCTCCTTGAAGTCCGGGCGCCGGCCGTAGAGCTGATGGAAGAGGGTATGGATGGCGTAGAAGTTGGCGCCGAGGCGTGTGTAGAAGTGGCGCAGGTCCTCGGCCTCGATCTCGGGGCGGAACTGGTCCAGGACGTCGTTTAGCAGGGCGTGGGAGACCTGTTCGTACATGGGCCGAAGGTGCTTGCTCGCGGTCGCTGGAAGAGGATCGGGGCGGGGTGCGGCCTAGGGGGCCGCGGTCCCCAGGCCCCATTGCTCGATGAAGGGGGCGTAGAGCGCCGTATCGTGTGCGGTGGCGCCGCGCTGGCCCACGATGCGGGCGGCGAATTGCTGGGCGCGTGCCAGGGTGGTCGCCAGGGGCCACCCGTGCCGCAGTCCAAGGATCGACACCGCGGCGAAGGCGTCCCCCGCGCCGACGGCGTCGACGACCTCGATGTTGCCGGGCGGCGTGATCCTGACCGCGGCGCCGGCGGCGTCCAGGCCCAGCGCGCCCTTGGAGCCCAGGGTCAGGATCAGCCCCTGGAGCCCATGGGCCTGGAGGAAGGCCGCGGCCCGAGCGGAGAGGTCCCCGGGGGCGGCCTCGCCGTCCTGCAGCAGGTCGAGCTCGTCGCGATTGAGCTTGACCCAGTCGGCCCGGTCCACCAGCCCCAGGACCTGGTCCCGGCTCCACCAGGGGTCCCGCAGGTTCACGTCCAGGAACACCCGGCCCGCGCCGCCTGACCGCAACGACTCCAGGGCCTGGGCGGACTGGGGTCCCCGCAGGGCCAGGGTGCCGTGATAGAGGAGGCCGCAGCCCAGCCTCTCGGGCGGGGGTGGGATATGGTCGTAGGCGCGGTCCGGGACGATGTCGTAGCTGGGCTCGCCCCCCGCCAGACTCACCGCGACCTCGCCTGTTGGGTGCCCGGAATCGGTCCCCAGGCCGCCGAGGTCCATTCCCCAGTCGGCCATGGCCTCGCGAATCTGGCGCCCGGCGTCGTCATCCCCGACCGCGCTCTTGAAGTGAGGCCGCTCGCCGAAGGCCTGGAGGTGCCAGGCGACGTTGAAGGGCGCACCCCCGAGGACGGAATGACCATCGGGGAAGCGGTCGAACAGTACCTCACCGAAGACGCAGATGTTGGCCTGGGGCATGGAGCGATCTCGCGCGCGCTCGGCGGGGCTCGGCCGGCGCTCGTAGGGAATCAGGTGGATGGCAGGAGATCGGGGTGGAAGTGGGCCACGCCCTCCAGGATGCCGGCGCTGTAGTTCCCGTTCATCCCCCCCCAGCCGCCGACGGCATGATAGAGGCGGTCCTCTAAGCCCCGCTCTTCCACCAGGCGTTGCGCCTCGCTGCGCACCGCAGCGTGACCATTGGCGACCAGGACCGAGGGGATTCGGCTTGCCAGCACCTCCAGATCGTTTCCGCTGTCGCCGGCGAAGAGGGTCGTGGACTCGTCGTGTCCCGTCAGGCCCATCAGAAAGACCACGGCGTGGTACTTGGTGGCCCCCTCGGGCAGCACGTCCAGCAGGCCGACGCTGGCCGCCTCGTCGATGCTCCAAATCAGGCTCGCCCGTGCCTGGGTGGGGGCGAGGCGCTCGCGCATCCGCGCGAGCAGGGGGCCGGGGTCCAGGTCCTCCGGTGCGTAGTAGCTCAATTTATAGCGGTTCTGCTTTTCGGGCTCCTGGAGGCGCAGCTCGGGCAGGTCCTCGAAGAGGGCGGCAAGCCCAGTGCGATCCAGTCCCGCCCAATCCGCACCGATGATCTCCTCCCAATCGGTGACCCGGGACCAGGAGCCGTCGCGCACCCGGTACAGGCTGGTCCCCACGTCCCCGATCACGTAGTCGGGCAGGGGCAGGGCGAAGTCCCTGATGGCCTCCTCCACCAGGGCGCGGTGGCGCCCGGACACATAGGCGAGCGTCACACCCTGCTCGGTGATGAAGCGGCGGAAGTGCTCCCGCGCCCCCGGGGACTCCGGCTCCCGGCCGTTGGGGACCAGGGTGCGGTCCAGGTCCGTGCAAAGCAGCAAAGGGCTCATTCCGATGCCTCCGGCACCCGGCAGGTGCGGAAGAAGTCATAGTGGTCGATCGCCTCCAGGATGCCGAGGGCATGGGGGCGCTCCGCGAAATAGATGCGCTCCATGTCGGCGAGCTGAGAGAGCTCCTCGTGGTGCCGGTTCGCCACCACCACCGCCAGGGTGTTCCCGCGCATCATGTCCTCGTCCGCGCCGCTGCCGCCTGCCACCAGGATGTGCTCCAGGGGGATGCCGAAGCGGTGGGCCACGTAGCGCAGGGCCTGGCCCTTGCTCGCACGGATGGGGATCAGGTCCAGATACTGGCCGAAGGAGTGGACGACGTTGGCCGTCAGGTCTCCGGTCCGAAGCAGGGTGCTGATCTCTTCCACCGACGGGGCCACCGAGGGGTCGTAGAGGTAGGAGACCTTGAAGCGGCTCTGCTCGGCCTTGGGCTGGCGGCTGAGGCCCGGCAGCTCTGCCAGGACGCGGCGAATGGCCGCCGGCTTCCAGAGGTGATCGATGTGCTCGCTCCAATGGTTGTCCGGGTTCAGCTGGGCACCGTAGTGGATCTGGGTGCCCAGACTGGAGATCAGGACGTCCGGCGCTGGCAGTCCGTAGCGCTTGAGGACGCTCAAGGCGGAGTCCAGCCGCCGGCCCGTGGCGATGCCGAAGTTCGTGCAGCGGCGGTTCCGGCGCATGGTCTCGGCGAATTGCTCCACACCCTGGGGGTCGCCGAGCAGGCTCTGATCCAGGTCGGAGAAGAGGGCCCGGTCCCGGTAGACGAGGCTCCGGCGCAGGGGTCGGGTGTCCGGGATCGGGGCGTGGCCCTCGGGCAGGGGACGGACCCGCTCCAGGTAGCTCTCCGCATGGGCCTCCCAGGAGTAGTGCTCCCGAACCTTGGCGAGCCCATGGGTGGAGAAGCGCTTCCATGTGTCGCGCTCCGTCAGGATCCGCAGAAGCGCCGTGGCGATGGCCTCCGTGTCCAGCGGGTCCACCAGCAGCCCGTTCTGGCAGTTGCCGATGATGTCCACGGGACCCCCGTTCTCCGTGGCCACCAGGGGCAGCCCGCTGGCCGCGGCCTCAAGGAGCGTCAACCCGAAAGGCTCAGTGAGCGCCGGGTTGATGAAGACCCCCGTGGAGGCGCTGGCCAACCGGTAGATCTCGGGGACCTCGTCGGCGCTGTGGTGCTTGGGGACGGCCACGCGCCCGTAGAGGTCGTAGGCATCGATCTGGAGCAGCACCTCGGTCAGGACGGCGGCCGCCCCTTCGTCCAGCTCTCGGATATCGTCCCGGTTGCCGGCGACGATCAGCAGATTCGCCTGCTCCTGGAGCTTGGGGGACTCCCCGTAGGCGCGCACCAGGGATCCCAGGTTCTTGCGCGGGTCGGCCCGGGAGAGGGCGAGGATCAGGGGCCTGTCCGGCTCGTCGAGGAAGCGATCGACCTCGGCCCAAAAGGGAGGAGCGGGGTCGTCCGGGGTGGGAGGGCGGAAGCGGTCCAGGTCCGTCCCCGGTGGAATCGCGACCATGCGCTCCGGATGGTAGTAGTCGTAGAGCCCGTACTGCTCGTCGATCTCGTTGCGGGTGCTGGCGATCACCAGGTCCGCGCTGGCCAGGACCTCCTCCTCCGCGTCGATGCGCCGCACCATGTTGTACCGGCGGTCGATCTCCTCCCCGTCCACCCCGGCCGCCAGAAGGCGCTGACGTTTGTCGCGCCCGAGGGAGTGGCCCGTGTGCACCAGCGGGGTCCCCAGCAGGTGGGCGAGGCGGACCCCCACGTAGCCCGCGTCCGCGTAGTGGCTGTGGATCAGGTCCGGCCATCGGCCCTGCTCCCTCAGCCAATCGTGCAGGTTGTCCACCAAGGCGTCCAGGTGATCCCAAAGCTGCTCCTTACGGATGTAGCCCTCGGGGCCGGACTCGATGCGGACGATGCGTGCCTTCTCCGACAGGGGCTCGATGGGCACGCCGTAGTCCTCGCTCACCGCGGGGTCGAGCACCCGCCGGGTGACCAGGTCCACCTGGTCCACGTCGGAGCGTGCCCCCAGGGCGCGGGCGAGGTCGACGACGTACTTGGTCTGACCGCCGGTGTCAGGGTCCCGCCCCAGCTCCAATTCGTGGCCCCGGATCAGGCCGTGGATGCTGAGCAAAAGGATGTACATGCTAGGTCCCCCATACCACTTGCACGCGATGGTACCACGGCCCCGATGGGGCCCCGTTTTTCGGGATGGGGCCTGTCACCCTGAATCCGTGGCCTTCGGCGATACTGTGACCGTGGACCCCGGGCTCGACGCGTTCCTTTCCCGCTGCCTCCTGCTGGACCTGGAGACGGGTCCCAATGGTGAGATCCGCAAGATCGGTGCCCTGCGGGGCGGGCGGGAGTTCCTGCGCCAGGGGCGGCTCGACGAAGGGACGGCACTGGCTGAGCTTGAGCGTTTCGCGGGTGATGCGGAGCTGGTGCTGGGCCACAACCTGCTCGGGCACGATCTCCACACCCTGCGGGCCCATCAGCCCGCCCTGGACCTTTTGAATCGGCCGGTGGTGGATACCCTGTTCCTCTCGCCCCTGGCCTTCCCCGAGAATCCCTATCACCGGCTGGTGAAGGACTACAAGCTGGTTCGGGACACGGTCTCGGACCCGGTCGCGGACTGCCGCCTGGCGGGTCGGGTGTTCCGGGAGCAGTGGGTCGAGCTCGCCCGGCGTGCCACGGGCCGGGACCTCGGATTGCTCTCCCTCTACCGCTTCTCCTTCCGGGGCGCGACCGATCTGGAGTCCGCGGCGACCGGCGGCAGCGGCGTCTCGCTGGTCTTTGCCGCCCTCAGCGCCGAGCTTCCGGACGTGCGTGGGGCCCTGGATCTGGTGCAGCGCCTGTGGGAGGGGCGTGTCTGTGCGCGCGTGGCGCGTGCGCTGGCGATGCGCCACTTCGGCGAGCCGCGATTGCGACCCGCCGTCGCCTTTGCGACCGCCTGGCTCCAGGTGGCGGGTGCCCGCTCCATCCTGCCGCACTGGGTCCGACGTCGTTTCCCGGAGAGCGCCGAGCTGATCCGGCTCTTGCGGGACCTGCCCTGCGGTGACCCGGGGTGCGCCTGGTGTCGTGCGGTCCACGACCCCCGGGCTCAGCTCAAGCGCTGGTTCGGCTTCGACGCCTTCCGTCCCCTTCCGGCGGCGGCAGACGGGGGCAGTCTTCAGGAGGCGGTGGTCACCCACGGCATGGGCGGCGGCTCCCAGCTCGCCATCCTTCCCACGGGTGGCGGCAAGTCCCTGTGCTTTCAGCTCCCTGCATTGGTGCGCAACCTCCGCCGAGGCGTGCTGACGGTGGTCATATCGCCCTTGCAGGCCCTGATGAAGGACCAGGTGGACAACCTCGCGCGCAAGACCGGGACCACCGCCGCTGCGGCCCTCTACGGCATGCTCACCCCGCCCGAGCGGGGGGAGGTGCTGGAGCGGGTGCGTCTGGGGGACGCGGCGCTCCTCTATGTCTCGCCGGAGCAGCTGCGCAACGCCTCCTTCCGGTCCGCCCTGGAGACCCGGGAGATCGGCTGCTGGGTCTTCGACGAGGCCCATTGCCTCTCCAAGTGGGGACACGACTTCCGTCCGGACTACCTCTACGCTGGGCGCTTCATCCGGGAGCTGGCCGAGCGTCAGGGGGTGCCGGTGCCGCCGGTGGCCTGCTTCACGGCCACCGCCAAGCGGGACGTGACCGCCGAGATCCTGGCCTATTTCCGCGAGCACCTTGGCCTGGGGCTGCGGCTGTTCCAGGGCGGGGTGGAGCGGGATAACCTGGCCTTCGAGGTCCAGGTCGCCCGGGTCATGGAGAAGCCCGCCCGGGTGCACGCGATCCTCGAAGGTCATCTGGCCCGGGCTGGCGAGCGACGTGGCGGCGCGGTGGTCTATGCCTCGACCCGAAGGCGCACCGAGGAACTCGCCCAGTATCTGCGCGCCCAAGACTGGTCCGTGGATGCCTTTCACGCCGGACTCCCGGCCCCCGAGAAGCGCCGCATCCAGGATGCCTTCGTCGCCGGGGAGGTCCAGGTCATCTGCGCGACCAACGCCTTCGGCATGGGGGTGGACAAGGAGGACGTGCGCCTCGTGGTCCATCTGGACGTCCCGGGCTCCCTGGAGAGCTACGTGCAGGAGGCGGGGAGGGCCGGGCGGGACCGCGACCCGGCCCTTTGCGTCCTGCTCTACGACGAGCAGGACGTGGAGCGCCAGTTCCAGATGGAGGCCCTCTCCGAGCTGACCCGCCAGGACATCGCCGAGATCCTCAGGGGACTACGACGGGCGCGGCGCGGCACCGAGGACACGGTGGTGCTGACCAGCGGCGAGCTGCTCCGGGACGAGGAGCTGCGCCTCGGCTTCGACGCCGAGGACCGCCAGGCGGACACCCGGGTGCGGGTCGCCGTCGCCTGGCTGGAGCGGGCGGGCATGGTGGAGCGCAACGAGAACCGCACCCGCGTCTTCCAGGGCCGACCGGCGGTGGCGAGCCTCGACGAGGCCCGCCGGCGTATCGCGCCACTGCGCCTCTCCGCCGCCCAGGAGGCGCGCTGGCTCGCGGTGCTGGAGGCCCTCATCAACGCCGATCCGGACGAAGGCTTCACGGCCGACGAGCTGGCCCGGCTGCCGGCCTTCGGGCGCGTCGAGTCCGAGCGGTGCAGCTGGGATACGGGCGAGACCGCTTCGCTGCGTGTCCTGCGCACCCTGCACGACATGGCCAATGCGGGGCTGTTGCACCAGGGTCCCCAGCTCAGCGCCTTCCTGCGCCACAAGGTCAAGAACAGCTCGGAGCAGATCCTCGATCGTGTGTGCGCCCTGGAGCGGGCCATGCTGGATGCCCTGCGCCGAGAGGCCCCGGACGCCGAGACCGGCGATTGGCAGTCCCTGTCCCTGCGCCGGCTCAACCAGCATCTCCTGGACCTGGGCTACGACAGCAACCCCGAGACCCTGCGAAACCTCCTCGCGAGCCTCGCCCGGGACGGGCGGGGGCTTGCCGGCGAGCGGGGGAGCCTGGAGTTTCGCCAGAGCGATCGGGACCACTATCGGGTCCGGCTCCATCGGGACTGGCGCACGCTCACCGCGACCGCCGAGCGCCGGCAGGCGGTGGCTGGTGTGATCCTGCGTGCCCTCATCGCCAAGCTGCCGGCGGAGGCCCCCGCGGGGGCCGATCTACTGGTCAGCTTCGGCACCGAGGAGCTGACCCGGAGCCTCCAGGCGGACTTGACCCTGGGGGGCAGCCTGCGCGATCCACTCGCGGCCGTGGACCGCGGCCTGATGTTCCTGCACGAGCAGGGGGCCATCGTGCTGCAGCGCGGCCTTGCCGTCTTCCGGCAGGCGATGACCATCCGCCTGCTGCCCGAGGGCAAGGGCCGGCCTTACAGCAAGGCCCAGTATCAGCCCCTCGCGCAGCACTACGGGGAGCGGATCTTTCAGATCCACGTGATGAACGAGTACGCGCGCCTGGGCACGGAGAAGATCCGTCAGGCGCTCGCCCTCATTACCGCCTACTTCACCCTGGACAAGGCGAGCTTCGTCAAGCGCTATTTCCCCGACCGTCGGGAGATCCTGGAGCGGGCCACCACGGCCGAGTCCTTCCGGCGCATCGTCGATTCCCTCGGCAATGCGGCCCAGACCGAGATCGTCGCCGCCCCGGACGAGGGTAACCGCCTGGTCCTGGCCGGGCCCGGCTCCGGCAAGACCCGGGTGGTGGTCCACCGCTGCGCCTACCTGCTGCGGGTGCGCCGGGTGGACCCGCGCGGGATCCTGGTGGTCTGCTTCAACCGCGGCGCGGCCCTGGAGCTTCGCCGACGTCTGGTGGACCTGGTGGGGGAGGACGCCCGGGGCGTCACCGTCCAGACCTATCATGGGCTCGCCATGCGGCTCACCGGCTGCTCCTTCGCCGAGCGTCTCGAGGGCCGGGCGGACGTCGGCGCCGACCTGGAGACCCTGATCCCCCGCGCCTGCGACCTCCTGGAGGGGCGCACCGAGATTCCCGGGATCGAGCCGGACGCCCTGCGCGATCGGTTGCTCGCCGGCTATCGCCACATCCTGGTGGACGAGTATCAGGATATCGACGCCGATCAGTACCGCCTGATCTCCGCCGTCGCGGGGCGCACCCGGGAGGAGGGCAAGCTCACCCTGCTGGCGGTGGGGGATGACGACCAGAACATCTATGGCTTCCGCGGGGCCAACGTCGCTTACATCCACCGCTTCCGGGAGGATTACCAGGCCGAGGTCCACCATCTGGTGGAGAACTACCGCTCGAGCGGGCACATCGTCGCCGCCGCCAATGCCCTGATCACCCACAACCGGGACCGCATGAAGACCGACCGGCCGATCCGGGTGGATGGACGCCGCCGCAAGGACCCGCCGGGGGGGCGCTGGGAGGCTTGCGATCCGGTCACACGCGGCCGGGTGCTGGTGCTGGAGACGGCGGACGCCGGCCGCCAGGCCGCCGCCCTGCTCGCGCGTGCGACGGAGCTGCGCCGGCTCGGGGGCGGGGACTGGAGGGACTTCGCCATACTCGCCCGCACCCGTGCGGTCCTGGAGCCGATACGGGCCCTGTGCGAGGCGGCCGGGGTCCCCGTCGCCTGGAGGGAAGAGCTGCCGCCGCTGCACCGGGTGCGTGAGGTCGCGGCCTTCCTGGACCGGCTGAAGGGGTTGGGACAGGAGGGGGTGAGCGTCCGGGATCTTCTGGGGCCAGAAGGCGAGTGTCCGGCGATCGAGCGGGAGGGCGCACCCTGGATGGACGGAAGCGGTCCCTGGGGGCGCATCGTCCGGGACCTGATCCGTGCCTGGTCGGACGAGGCAGGCGATGCCGTGGTGCCTGCCGTCCAGGTCCTGGAGCTCTGCTACGAGACCCTGGGGGAGCAGCGTCGGGAGCACAGCCTCGGGGACGGCGTCCTGCTCGCCACCCTGCACGGGGCCAAGGGGCTGGAGTTCCCCCATGTCCTCATCGCCGATGGAGGGGGGAGGCCGGGGGCATGGGGCGAGGAGGAGCGGCGGCTCTTCTACGTGGGCATGACGCGTGCTCGGGAGACGCTGACGCTGGGCCGGGTCGACGACGGGTCCATGACCTGGACCGGCGAGATCTCGGGCGACTGGCTGCTTCGTCTTCGGCCGAGCCTGGAGCCGCCGCCGCTCGAGGTCCTGGGTCGCCGCTACAGGCTGCTCGGCCCCGCGGACCTGGACCTCGGCTATGCGGGGCGTCTGCCTCCGGGGCACCCCATTCACGCGCGCGTCGCGGCCCTCGATACCGGGGACCCACTGTGGGCAA
>Ga0316585_10000176_pt1 | contig 13032 bp, 13 predicted proteins | sample S_170502SCrBrC_D_FD_204517 | JGI IMG/M metagenome (GOLD analysis project Ga0316585, IMG submission 204517) | Rhizosphere microbial communities from salt marsh grasses in Alabama, United States - S_170502SCrBrC | ecosystem: Host-associated > Plants > Roots > Rhizosphere | place: USA: Alabama...
TCCTGCTGCTGTTGCTGCTGATCCTGCTGCTGCTGATCCTGCTGCTGCTGATCCTGCTGCTGCTGATCCTGCTGCTGCTGATCCTGCTGCTGCTGATCCTGCTGCTGCTGTTGCTGCTGATCCTGCCGCTCTTTCCGCTCGCGAGCCTCCTGTTGCTCCTGTTCCTGCTTGGCCTGCTCTTCTGCCTCCTGGCGGGCCTCTTCCTCCTTCTTCTTCTGGTCATAGGCCTGCTGCTCCAGCCGGGACAGCATGGCGCGCGCGAGGGACAGATTGTAGGCGGCGTCCTCCTGGGTCGGATCGGCGCTCAGGACCTGCTCATAGGCGGCGACGGCGCCTGCGAAATCGCCGAGCTGGAAGCGGGAATTCCCCAGGTTGTATTGGGCCGCCTCCGCGTTGGAGCCATGGTCCGCACGCTCGAAGGCCCGGGCGGCCTCCTCGTAGCGCCCGGCGCGGTAGAGTGCAACGCCCCGGCGGTAGGGATCCTCGAACGTTTCAGCCGCCCCGACGTAATCACCCGCCCGGAGGCGGTCGAATGCCTCCTGCTCGCTGTTCTTGAAGAGTCCAGCCTGGGCGCCCGTCGTCATGAGCCCCAGAACGACCGCCAGACCGGTCAGCCATTGCGTCATTTCGCGGACCTCCGGCGGGGCCGGCCCCGGAACTGGGGAAGGAGCAGGCCGACGACCGCGAGCACGGGGATCCAGTAGCGCTCGTTCCAGAGGCGGGTGCGCTCGTCCCCCGCCTCGGGCGGGAGACGCATCACCGCGGCCGCCTTGAGGATCGCGCTCGTATCGCCCTCCCGATAGTCGGCCAGCCGATAGATCCCTCCGCCCGCCTCGGCGAGGGACTCGAGCAGGGGTTCGTTGATGGTCGACACGACGGGCGCCCCGGTCCGGTCCAGCACCCAGCCGCCGCGGGGGGCGGGCACCCGGCCGCCCGGCTCTGTGCCGATGCCGAGCACGTGCAGGCGGACCCCCTTCTCGGCCAGCTTGCGCACCCGCTCGACCAGGTCCGGCTCGTCGAAGTCCCCGTCGGAGATGAGCAGGATGGACCGCGCGCTGTCCTCTGGCAGCCCGGCGAACAGGGCCTCGGCCCGATCGAGCGCCATGCCGACGCGACTGCCCTGGAGGCTCACCAGATCGGTGGAGAGTGCCGGCAGGGAATTCAGGATGGTGTAGGTGTCCTCGGTGATCGGGGACATCACCACGGGCACCGAGGCGAAGGAGATGAGCCCGAGCCGCACGGTCCTGTTCTGCAGGATCAGGTCCTGGAGCTCCTGGCGGGCGCGTCCAAGGCGGCTCGGGGCGACGTCGTCCACCTCCATCGAACGGGAGATGTCGAGCAGCACCAGGAGGTTGTTCCCGGGATGAAACAGCCGGACATCGGTGGCGTCCCAGCGTGGGCCCGCCATGGCTGCCAGCAGCAGGGCCCAGAGCAGGGACCAGCGAAGGAATCGGCCCCAACGCTCGTGGGTCTGGAGGTCCCGGGTCCCCGTCAGGTGGGGCAGCAGGTGGGGGTCCGCGTAACGATGCACCGGCCCCTTGGCGGCCCGGGACGCGCTGACGATCAGCCACGCGGCGACGGGTAGGATGGCGAGCAGGCCCCAGAACCAGGCGGGTTGGGCGAAGTGAAAGCCGGCCTCAGGCACCGCTGGCACCCCGCACGAAGCGCTTGCGCCCCTCGGGAAAGAGCCCGAGCCCCAGCAGGGCCAACAGGGCCGCCGCGAGGGGCCACCGGAACAGGGGGTCCGGCAGGAAGGCGGTGCGCGCCTCCGCCTGGGTCTTCTCGAGCTGACCCACCCGCTGGGAGATCTCCTCCAGGGCGCTGGTGTCCGTCGCGCGGAAATACGCGCCGCCGGTGACTTGAGCGACCTCCTGAAGGGTGTCCTCGTTCATGGTGAGGTCGTCCCTGTACTTGACCTGCCCGTCCTCGTAGATGGGAATCTTGTCCTGCTTGCTGCCCACGCCGATGACGTAGATCCGAACGCCTGCCATGCGCGCCAGGCGGGCCGCCTCGACGGGGGCAAAGTTCCCGTGGGTGCTGTCCCCATCCGCGATCAGGATCATGACCCTGGATTGAGGTGGACGCTCGCGGAGCTTCTTGACCCCCAGGGCAATGGCATCGCCCAGCGCCGTCCCCTGGCCGGCGATGCTCGAGACCACGCCTTCCAGCAGCTGATGCACCGCGTTGCGGTCCATGGAGAGGGGCGAGAGCACGAAGGCCTGGCTGCCGAAGACGATGAGCCCGATGCGGTCCCCTTCCCGCGAGTCGATGAAGCGCCCCATGACCCCCTTGACCACCTGCATGCGCGTGACCTGGCGCCCGCCCACGGTGAAGTCCAAGGCATCCATGGAGTGGGAGGCATCGACGGTGAGCATCAGGTCGTAGCCCGGGGTGCTCACCTCCGTATAGGGGGTAAGCCATTGGGGCCGCATCAGCGCCAGAACCAGGCCGATCCACAGGAGCCCGAGCAGGGACTTGTGGATCCAGCCGCCGAGCTGGCGGCGTAGCCGACGCGTCTGGTAGGCGGCCTGCAGGTCGTGCAGCCTAGGGTGGAGCAGGGTATGACGCTGCCCTTCGAGCTGGTCCTCCTCATGGCTCCCGGGTCGCGGCCAGAGGTAGGGTAGCAGCAGCGGCAGCGGCAGTAGAACAGCGGCCCAGGGCCAAGCGAACTCAAACATGGCGTCTCTCAGGCACCGGTTGCCTCGCCCCGGGCGGAGCGTCCCCAGGGGAACAGGTCCGCGATCCGACCAATGGCCCACGGCCCCTTCCCGGTCGCCGGCTTGGGGTTCGGGGCGGAGACCCAGGCGTAGGCCGCGTCGACGAGGGCCAGCAAGTCCTCACCGCCCCGGGTGCCGGGCGGACAATAGGGGGCGGTGAGAAGGATCTGGCCTCGGACCTCCCAGGGGAAGCCCGCGGGGTCCTTGGCGGCGAGCCAGGAGAGCCATTCCTCGCCGTTAAGTCCGGCGCAAGCGTCTCGTCCCCAGCGTGCCATGGCGATGCGCCGCAGTAGCTCCGACAGCTCGCCGACCGTGGTCTTCGCCTCCTGACCCTCCCGGGCGCGTCGGCGCAGGGCGCGTAGCTGGGCGGCCGCGTCCCAGCGCCAGGTCCCCAACGTGATGCCGGGGATGGGAACCCGCAGCCGCAGGATGGTGCGCCAGTGATAGGCGGCGAAGGCAAGCGCCGCCACGGCGGCAATTAGCATCCACCAGCCGGGCGCGAGGGGCCACCAGGGGACACCCTCGATGCCCCGGATATCCCGCAGTTGGTCGAGTCCTGGCTGCATCATACGACCCGCTTCTTCGCCCGCTGTTCCAGGGCGTGGATCAGGCTCAGATGGATCTCGTGGTCGGTGCACACCGGCATCAGGATGATGTGCAGCCGGTGGGCCATGGCCTGGAGCAGGTCTCGGCGGGCCTCCCAAGCGCTTCGGTAGGCCCGGTGGGCCTGGGGATCATCGGTGTCGATCTCGATCAGGGTTCCATCCGTCCCGGTGAAGGTGGCCACTCCCATGGAGGGGATCTCCCAGTCGGCCGGGTCGTCCACCGGGAGCAGGACCACGGAGTTTCGCTGGATCAGCCCGCCGAGCACCCGCTCCAGGCTCATGGCGTCCCGGTTGAGATCCGCGATCACGAATACCAGGGAGCCGGTGGGCAGGCCCGAGGTGGCCCGCCGCAGGGCCTCCTCAAGACAATCGATGGATCGGTCATGCTCGGTGGCCGGCTCCGTGAGGGTTCGCAGCAGCTGCCAGAGGGCGCGTCGGCCCCGGGAGGGTCGGAAGTGCTGGAGTCCCGCCTTCGGGTCTCCGAAGACCAGGCCGCCGACGCGGTCGTTGAGGCGACTGGCGGCCCAGCCGATCAGGGCGGCGGTGCGGGCCGCTTGAACCGACTTGAAGGTCCCGCGGGTGCCGAAGGCCATGTGCGGTCCCCGGTCCACGCACAGCACCACACTGCGCTCCCGCTCCTCGCGGAACAGCTTCATGTGAGGGCGGTTGGTGCGGGCCGTGACCTTCCAGTCCATGTAACGGATGTCGTCTCCCTCCCGGTATTCGCGCACCTCCTCGAAGTTGACCCCGGCGCCCCGGAACACGGAGGCGTAGAGGCCGGCGAAGGTGGAGTTCACCAGATGGTGGGAGGGCAGGCCCAGCGTGTGGGCCTGGTGACGCAGCTCCAGAAGGTCGTCGAGTCGGGGATAGAGGCTCATGGCGGGGCCTTACTGCGGCCCAATGACGGAAAGGACAGGATTCACGGGCGATCGTTCCGGCAGACTGGCGAACCTCCGGCCCGGCTCAGGGGATGGCCACCAGGTTGAGCAGCCGGTTGACGAACTCGTCGGTGGTGATCCCCTCTGCCTCCGCCTCGAAGGTCAGGAGCAGGCGATGGCGCAGGATCTCCGGGGCCACCGCCTGGATGTGATGGGGGGCGACGAACTGGTCCCCGTCCAGCCAGGCGCGAGCCCGCGCGCAGCGGGCGAGCGCGATACTGGCCCGGGGCGAGGCGCCGAAGCGGCACCAGCGGCCGAGGTCCGTGTCATAGAGCTTGGGGTTTCGGGTGGCCTGGACCAGGTCGACGATGTAGTTGTGCAGCTTGGGATCCAGGTACAGGTTGGCCACGTCCCTGCGCATGGCGAACAGCTCCGCCTGGGTCAGCTGCTTGACGGGCGCGGCATAGTTCTGCTTCTGCTGCTGGCTGTCGAGATCTAGGATCTTGAGCTCGTCGTCGCGGGTCGGGTAGGTGACCACCGCCTCCATCAGGAACCGGTCGAGCTGAGCCTCGGGCAGGTGATAGGTGCCCTCCTGCTCGACCGGGTTCTGGGTCGCCAGCACCATGAAGAGCCTCGGCAGGGGATAGGTCCGTTGACCCACCGTGATCTGGTGCTCGGCCATGGCCTCGAGAAGGGCCGACTGGACCTTCGCTGGGGCCCGGTTCACCTCGTCGGCGAGCAGGATATTGTGGAACAGGGGTCCCTGACGGAACTCGAACTCGCCCTTTTCGTGGCGGTAGATGTCGGTGCCGATGAGATCGGAGGGGAGCAGATCGGGGGTGAACTGGACGCGGTGGAAATCACCCTCGAGGGACTCGGCCAGGGCCTTGACGGCGGTGGTCTTGGCCAGTCCAGGCATGCCCTCCACCAGCAAGTGGCCATCGCTCAGCAGGCAGATGAGCATGCTGTCGATGAACTGCTGTTGGCCGATGATGCGGGCGGCGATGTGGTCGCGTACGGGTTTTAGGTCGGCAGGCGTCATGCTTGACTGTTACGGCTCGAGTTCTTGGGGGGTAGCCCCTCGGGGGGCCTGGAGGGTGTGCCGCCGAAACGGGGCCGGCGTGTTCTGACCGACTATGCTCGGGCTTTTCCCCGCCGAGCGCAAGCCTATTGCTTGCTCGACGAATGGATTCCCGCCCAAAGAAATGCATTGTTTTATCAGTACATTCGAACGTATCGATTGACTCGGCGCCGACGAGGCTGGCCGGGCGACTGACGCCCTGTTCCGCACGAGGCGCGAGGGACAAGCGCCGCGCGGGTCGTCGTGTCTGGGTCGGGCGGCGCTCGGGCTGGCTCGGGGCGTCGGAGAATGCTAGCCGATCCTGGCTAGTTCCCTGTCCAGGCTGGCGATTTTTAGGGTGACCAAGAACTGACCAATCTGAGTCCGGGCCAGTAACCGTACAGCCCTGGAGCGCCTCCGCAACGCTTGCCCACAGAGTTATCCACAGGGTCTGTTGGCATCTCGGAAACCCTCTTTGGTCTTGAAGTGTTACCGTATGGTTTCCATAGTCTGTCAAAAAAAAACACCTAATATATTGTAAATAAATGTATTTATTACGAAGTGGGCGTCATGGGCCTGTTTTCAGCTCCAAGATGATCCAGCACCAGCGCGCGTGCTCGCCGCTCGGCATATACTCTGCGCCTCGTCGGTTATCCCCAGCCGGACCTGGGACCACCCTGCCGATTTCAGCGTCTCCCGGAGCACCTCGGCCGTGATCGAGAACCTACGAAACATCGCTATCATCGCCCACGTGGACCACGGCAAGACCACCCTCGTGGACAAGCTGCTGGAGCAGTCTGGAACCCTCGGGGAGCGATTCGGCCCGGTCGAGCGGGTCATGGACTCCAACGACCAGGAGCGCGAGCGCGGGATCACCATCCTCGCCAAGAACACGGCCCTGCGCGTGAAGCTGCACGGTCGCGACTATCGGGTCAACATCGTCGATACCCCGGGCCACGCGGACTTCGGCGGCGAGGTGGAGCGGGTGCTCTCCATGGTGGATTCGGTGCTGCTCCTGGTGGATGCCCAGGAGGGGCCCATGCCCCAGACCCGGTTCGTGACCTCCAAGGCCTTCCAGCATGGGTTGCGCCCGATCGTGGTCGTCAACAAGATCGACAAGCCGAGCGCCCGTCCCGATTGGGTCATCGACCAGGTCTTCGAGCTGTTCGATCGGCTGGGGGCCACCGACGAGCAGCTCGACTTCCCCATCGTCTATGCCTCGGCGATCAACGGCTACGCGGGCCTCTCGGACGATGTCCGCGAGGGGGACATGACGCCGTTGTTTGAGGCCATCGTGGAGCATTGCCCGGCACCCGAGGTGGATCCCGACTCCCCCTTCCAGATGCAGATCTCGACCCTGGACTACTCGAGCTTCGTCGGGGCGATCGGGGTGGGACGGATCCGTCACGGCAGCGTGCGGCCCAATCAGCAGGTGGTGGTGGTCAAGTCGGACGGTACCCGGCACAAGGGAAAGGTGGGCCTGGTGTATGGCTATCTCGGCCTGAGCCGATACGAGGTGCCCCAGGCGACCGCGGGGGACATCGTGGCCATCACGGGGCTGGAGTCCCCCAACGTCTCCGATACCCTCTGCGATCCGGAGCACGTGGAGGCCCTGCCGCCCTTGGCGGTCGACGAGCCGACGGTGGCCATGACCTTCCAGGTCAACACCTCGCCCTTCGCCGGACGGGACGGCAAGTATCTGACCTCCCGTCAGCTCAAGGAGCGCCTCGAGCGGGAGCTGATCCACAATGTGGCCCTGCGGGTGGAAGAGGGGACGGACCCCGAGAAGTTCCGGGTGTCGGGGCGCGGTGAGCTGCACCTCTCGGTTCTCCTGGAGACCATGCGCCGGGAAGGTTATGAGCTGGCGGTCTCTCGGCCCGAGGTGATCTTCCGGGAGGTCGATGGGGTGATCTGCGAGCCCTACGAGCTGCTCACGGTGGATCTGGAGGAGACCTCCCAAGGGGCCATCATGCAGGCCCTGGGGGAGCGCAGGGGAGAGCTCAAGGACATGGTCCCGGACGGCAAGGGACGGGTCCGCCTCGATTATGAGATCCCGTCCCGGGGGCTGATCGGCTTCCAGACGGAATTCATGTCGCTCACCTCCGGCACGGGGCTCAAGTACCACGTCTTCGACCATTACGGTCCAGCGAACCCCGGTGGCATCGCGCCCCGCCGTAACGGGGCCATGATCGCCAACAGCCAGGGCAAGGTCCTGGCCTATGCCCTCTTCAACCTCCAGGAGCGGGGGCGGATGCTGGTTGCCCCCGGGGACGAGGTCTACGAGGGCCAGGTGGTAGGCATCCATTCCCGGGACAACGACCTGGTGGTCAACCCCCTGAAGGCCAAGCAGCTCACCAATATCCGTGCCGCGGGGTCGGATGAGAACATCCTGCTCACCCCCCCGATCCGCTTCACCCTGGAGCAGGCCCTGGAGTTCATCGAGCACGACGAGCTGGTGGAGATCACCCCGAGCTCCATTCGCATCCGCAAGCGTTTCCTCAAGGAGCACGAGCGCAAGCGGGCTGGCAGGCTGTGAGGCCCGGGCGCCGAGGGAACGGGTCCGAGGCCCGCGGGTCGGGACACGGCTGGGCCCCAGCCTCCGCTCCCGCCGACGAGTCGCCGAGCCCGGAGCTGCTGAAGGCCCTGCAGGGGCTTCGGGAGATCCTTCACGGCGTCGGGCACCCGAGGTCCGCGGACGTCGACGCGGCCTTGCTGCTGGCCGATCGGGACGCGGCGGCCTTCTGGCGCGCCATCGACGGCAATGCCTTGTGGGGCGGGGCCGGATCGCTGGCCGCCGAGACCCTGGGGGACAATCCGGGGTTACCGAACGTCGAATGGGAGGCCACCGTGCGGGAGCTGCGGGCCTGCCTGATCGAGGTCGGCGAGACCCTGATGGCACGCAACCCCCATAACCCGGGGATCTCCTCCTGGGTGCTCGCCTTCCGAAACTGGAACGAGTCCCAGGTCTGAGGGGATGCTGATCGAATGCCATCCCGGCATTCGATTCAGCTCGCGCGTCGCGAGGCGCGACTCTCGACGTGCTCCAGCTTCGTTGACTTGTCGCCAACCGAAACCGCCGGGCGATCCCTCGCCGGACGAGTCGCACCAAGTCAGCGCCTCTGTAAACCATCTTCGACAGTGACCCAGGGGTCCTTCCCATCGGACCGACGCGCGAATGGAAGACGGCAGGCTGGATGTCAAAGGGCTAAACTTGCAGAGCGGCCGTACGCCTACGCGCGCCGTTGGACCCACCCAGGGGGATCGAATCCGATGCCGCACCTGCCCCTCAGGTACCGCGTGGTCGGTCAGGACGATTACATGCTGGAGATCGACGTCGGCACCGACGCGTGCTTCGTCGTCAACAGCGGTGACCACACCAGCCACGAGCCACGGCGAGGTACCTTGACACCAAGCCAGGGGGCCAAGCTCAACGGCCTGCTCGATCAGCTCGGCGAGCCGCGGGATCACCCCGCCCCCGAGGGGGCGTCGGGCTTCATGGCGGTCCTGACCCTGGGCGAGGGTGGGCGGACCAGGGTCTTTCACTTCTGGGAAGGTGCGCTGGCCGAAGACCCGGGCCTGGAAGCGGTGGTCCGCGCCCTGGAGGTCCTGTGACCCCGGGCTGGGTGACATCTGACAGCGATCGGCGGCCGGGATCCAGGCGGGACTCGGCGGCGCAGCCGAGGATCCAGCGCCCCCAATCCACGGCTCGGCCGGCGCCCTATCTGGAGTGGCGCGAGACCTGGACCCTGGAGGTGGGGTTCATGGATGAGGACCACCGGGCCCTCGCCGTCATGCTCAACTGCCTCGCCCGCGATTATGGCGTCGACCCTCCGGTTCTCGGCAATCCGATGCGCCGGCCCGATGCCCCGTCCTTGCAGGAGGCCCTCGAGGAGCTCGTCGGGTACACGCGCGCCCACTTCCAGCGGGAGGAGGAGGTCATGCGCATCGACGGCTACCCGGGCCTCGCGGACCACAAGAGCGAGCACGATCTGCTCTTGGCCGAGCTCAGCATGCTGGCGCGGGGACTTCGCAAGTCCGGTCGCCAGTGGCTCGACAGGGATCTGCTCGATTCGCTTAAGGACTGGTTCCTCGGCCACCTCCTGGAGCAGGATCGGGAGCTCGCGGACTTCCTCAAGCGCCCGGGCCCGCCTGGAGACGGGGGACCTGGCCTGTAGCCGGTCGGGGCGGACGGCCCCGCCGCGGGGCTGTCGGGTGCCAGGCCAACCCCTGGTAGACTCCAGGTCCCGATACTCGTGCTGTCCCACGCGATGCCTGAAGCCAGCTCAGCCGAGACCTTGCCCCGCGCCGGTCTGCCCGTGCCGTCACTTCCGGCCGACCCGCGGGTGCACGGCATACCGGATCCGTTGCTCCTCCGCCGGACCCTGGCGGGGCAACCTGGCGCTACCGGCGAGCGATGAGCGTCACCGAGGCCCGGGCCTTTGACGACTCCCAAACCGCCGGATCAGCCCCTCCAGCGGAGGGGCTGGCCGACACGGTGGACGACCTTGCCTGCCGCGATCCATCCGCTCACCCCCGCGCGCTGCGACGGGTGTTTCTTTGGGCGGGTCGGCTCGTGGGTGGTGCCGTTATCGCGATCGCCCTGGCCTCGGTGGCGGCGGTCGGGATTCTGCGCTGGGTGGACCCGCCGGCCTCCTCCTTCATGCTGCGGCATGCACTGGTGATGGTCGGGCTTGGCCGTCCGCCGCCCTACTACCATCATCGGTGGGTCCCCTGGAAGGAGATTCCGGCCAGCGTCCGTATCGCCGCGATCGCCGCCGAGGATCAGCGGTTTCCCGTGCACCACGGCTTCGACCCGGTGGAAATCCGCAAGGCCTTGGCCGAATACCGACAGGGCGGGACCCTGCGCGGCGCCAGCACCATCAGTCAGCAGACCGCCAAGAACCTCTTTCTCTGGCCGGGGCGCTCCTGGCTCCGCAAGGGGCTGGAGGCCTGGTTCACCGCGTGGATCGAGCTACTCTGGTCCAAGAAGCGGATTCTCGAGGTCTACCTCAACATCGTGCAGCTGAGCCCGAGCACCTACGGGGTGGGGGCGGCGAGCGAGCGTTACCTCCATCGCCACGTCTCGGAGCTGTCCCTGGAGCAGGCGTCCCTGCTGGCTGGCGTGCTGCCCGCGCCGGGGGCCTATCGGCTGGACAAACCGTCCGATCGGCTGCTGCGGCGAGCCGCTTGGATCGCGGATCAGAGTCGCCGGCTGGGCGGGGTCCGGTATCTAAAACGGCTCTGAGCCCGGGAGAGTCCCCGAGGCCCGCGCGCGGTGCGCTCAGCCGGTGCGGGCGCTCGAGGGCGCCAAGTCGGTCTCACCTCGGGCCCCCTCTCCCCTGAGCTTGTAGGCGAGCCAGGAGGCGAAGGGCATCAGAAAGGACCAGCCCCCCGCCAGCACCGCGAACCCCGCAACCGGATCCGGGATACGGACGCCGCCGAGCCTCATTCCCGCCCAATAGGCCAGGGGTCCACCGACCGCGCCGAAGAGCAGGGCCCAGTACCAGCGGCCCTGCAACCAGGCGAGCGAGACGTTGAGGGTGGTCGCGAACCCCACCCAAAGGGCGATGATCCAAACCGGGGCGAGCCATGGCAGGAACATGCCGGATGGAAACTCCAGAAAGCCGAGCCGCGCAAGCAGACCATCCCAGAGGGCGCCGATGCAGCCAAGGGAAAGCATGAGCACGGACTCTCGGGCGGGCGAATCGCTCGAGACCAGGTGCAGCAAGGCCACCAGCCCCATGACGCCCACACCGAGCCAGGGCCATCCATGGGCGCCGCCGAGGACGCAAGCCAGCCAGCCCAGCTGGAAGGCGACGAGATTGAAGAGGAGGTAGCGCACAGGGTTTCGATGAGTTGCTTCGGGCTTCCCGGAAGCTGACGACCCTCGAGCCGAAAAACAAGCCGCTTGCCTGCGGGCCTTCAGCAGTCGGGGCCGCGGCTCATTTGGGCGCGCAGTAGCGCCCCACGAGCAACTGGTGGTACTCGAGCATGTGCTCGTCGTGCTGCTTCTCTTCCTGGGTGCGGTAGCCGTTTCGGACCTCTTCCTGCCAACGGGCGGCCTGCGCCCTGTGCTTGGCGCACTTGGCCCGGTCCTGGCCGTTTCCCCGCGACTTGTCCCGGGTGGCCTTTGCCGCGCGCGCCCTGGCCTTGCGCTCCTTGGCGCGTGCCGACTCAAGGGCCCGGAGCTGGCCCTCCACCGAGAGGTCCTTGCCCCCGGGGGAGGCATTCGAGCCCCCGGGCCGGCTTGTGTCCACGCGCAGCTCGCCGCCCTGGCTCGATTCGGCGCAGGGTCCCTGCTGGTAGAGGATCGCGCCGTCCGGCCGGACGCACTTGTAGGTCCCCGCCTGAGCCGGCAGGGCGATCAGCGCCAGGAGGACAAGGTGTAGTCGGCCCATGGGAGTCTCCCTCCGTTGGAACGGACGCCGAGCCTGGCCCTTGCGGGCCTGCTTGTACCCCGGGTTTAGGGCTCCCGGCGGCGGGCAGCGGCCTCCGCCAGCTCCTGCAGCATGGGAATCGTGTCGGTCCAGCCAACGCAGGCGTCGGTGATGCTTTGACCGTAGACCAGGCCCGTGGGGGTATCGAGGTTCTGGCGACCCGCCACCAGGTGGCTCTCGATCATGACCCCGAGGATCCGGCGGTCGCCGCGGGCGATCTGTCCCGCGACGTCCCGGCAGACCTGGACCTGCTTCTCCGGCTTCTTGCGGCTGTTGGCGTGGCTGAAGTCGATCATGATCTTGGGGGTGAGGCCAGACTCCTCGATCTGCTCGGCGGCGATGTTGACGCTCTCGGTGTCGTAGTTTGGCCTGTGTCCGCCCCGCAGGATGATATGGGTGTCCAGGTTTCCGGCGGTGGAGAAGATGGCGGAATGCCCCTCCTTGGTGAGCGACATGAAGACATGCGGCCGGGCTGCCGCGTGGATGGCGTCGATGGCCACCTTCACGTCGCCGTCTGTCGCGTTCTTGAATCCCACGGGACAGGACAGACCCGAGGCCAGCTCCCGGTGCCCCTGGCTCTCGGTGGTGCGCGCACCGATGGCCCCCCAGCTCACGAGGTCCGCGATGTACTGGGGGCTGATGAGGTCCAGGAACTCGGTGCCCGCGGGCATGCCCATCTCCGCCAGATCCAGCAGGAGCTTGCGGGCCAGGCACAGCCCCTTGTTGATCTCGAAGCTTCCGTCCAGGTTGGGGTCATTGATCAGGCCCTTCCAGCCAACCGTGGTGCGGGGCTTCTCGAAGTAGACCCGCATGACGATCATGAGGTCTCTTTCCAGTTCGGCGCGCAAGGGCAGCAGCCGGCCCGCGTACTCCAGGGCCGCCGAGGGGTCGTGGACCGAGCAGGGACCAACGACCACCAGCAGCCGGTCGTCCTCGGCCTGCAGGATGCGTTGGATCTCACGGCGGGCCTGGAAGACGGTGGCCGCCGCGCGCTCGGAGACGGGAAACTCCTCGTGGAGTGACTTGGGCGAGCGCACCTCCGTGATGGCGCGGATGCGAAGGTCGTCTGTCTGGTGAGGCATGGCGGGGCCGAGGATTGCACGAAAATTGCGCAGTATAGACGAACGGATGATCCGGAGGCTCGCGCCACCACGAGACTGAACCGCGCCCCTGCGCCCGATCAGGGGCGCATCAGCGCCAAGATGACCGGGATCACGATCAGGCTGGCCAAATTGCCCCAGATCACGATCGAGGCCACCAACTCCGGCTCCTGGCGGTACTTCTCCGCCAGCATGAAGTTGAGCACCGCTGGGGGAAGGGCCGCGAACAGCATGA
>Ga0316585_10000177_pt1 | contig 13026 bp, 11 predicted proteins | sample S_170502SCrBrC_D_FD_204517 | JGI IMG/M metagenome (GOLD analysis project Ga0316585, IMG submission 204517) | Rhizosphere microbial communities from salt marsh grasses in Alabama, United States - S_170502SCrBrC | ecosystem: Host-associated > Plants > Roots > Rhizosphere | place: USA: Alabama...
CCGGCTGTTATTGCCGGGGATAAAGCCTCGCTGACCGGCGCTTATTTGAGCGGGCGAATGAAAATTCCCATCCCGTCAAAGCGACGTCAGGGGACCGGCGAAGAGCTGGTTATCTACGGCGCAGAGGAAAACAATTTAAAGCAGCTTGACTTACACATACCTTTAGGCAAGTTTGTATGTATCACCGGCGTCAGCGGAAGCGGCAAAAGCTCGTTTCTAATCGAAATTTTGAGCAAGCGGCTCAATCAATACTTTTACGGGTCAAAGGTGACGCCCGGCAAGCATGAGCGCATAGAAGGGCTTGAACACCTGGATAAAGTCATCGAAATTGACCAAAGTCCTATCGGCCGTACGCCGCGATCTAACCCAGCCACATATACCAATCTTTTTAACCCGATCCGCGAATTATTCGCCAGCATGCCGGAAAGCAAGGTGCGCGGGTACAAACCCGGTCGCTTTAGCTTTAATGTCAAAGGGGGTCGCTGCGAGGCCTGCCAGGGGCAGGGTCAAAATCGAATTGAGATGCAGTTCCTTCCTGATATTTATGTCCCTTGCGATGTGTGCGGTGGCGCGCGCTACAATCGTGAGACATTGCAGATCACGTATAAGGGGCTCAATATCGCCGAGGTATTGGACCTGACGATTGATGAAGCGCTCGAGTTTTTCGCCAACGTGCCCAAGATCCGCCGTAAGTTGAAGACGATGGTTGATGTAGGCCTGGGGTACATTCACCTGGGGCAACCCGCACCGACTTTGAGTGGTGGAGAAGCACAGCGCGTTAAGTTGAGCCGTGAACTCTCGAAGATTGCCACCGGGCGCACAATTTATATCCTTGACGAACCGTCGGTTGGCCTGCACTCCCATGATGTGGCCAAATTGATTCAGGCCTTGAACCGCCTGGTAGATAAAGGCAATACCGTTGTTATTATCGAGCATAACCTGGACATCATTAAGGTTGCCGACCATCTCATCGATTTAGGCCCGGAAGGGGGTGATCGAGGAGGGCAAATCGTGGCTGAAGGCACTCCGGAAAGCGTTGCCGGAATCCCTGCTTCCTACACGGGCCATTATCTCAAAGAGATGCTGAATGGTAGAATAACTTAGAGCCGTACGCCAAAACTAACTTTTCCATTAGGCTGACCCATTATTGAAATCAGATAAACAAAACGGCCGTTTCCGATTCGGAAACGGCCGTTTTTCATAAAAGGAGAAGAATAGTCTTTACGACTCCTTCTGTTGAAGCCTTGCGCTTACTTGGCTCAAGGCATATTATGCGGCTTCAAATTCGCCTTCAATCACATCCTCATCCGCACTGCTGTCCGAATGGCTGGCAGCTGCGCCGTTGGCGGATGCGCCGTTCTGAGCGGCAGCCTGCTGCGCTTGATTAAGGGTCATGGCAACCTGCTGCAGTTCTTCGGTCAGCTGCTTGATGCGCTGTACATCTTCGCTGTTGACGGCATTCTTCAGGTCAGCGATCTTGGACTCTACCTGCTGGCGATCCTGCGGCGCGACCTGACCGTTCATGCTAGCCAGACTCTTTTCAATCTGGTAGACAACCTGGTCAGCCATGTTCCGCGCCTCAATCAGCTGGCGCCGCTGGCTGTCCTGAGCCGCATTTTGCTCCGCCTCACGGACCATGCGATCGATATCTGAATCATTCAGATTCGTGCTGGCGGTAATCGTAATCGCCTGACTTTGTCCCGTCGCCTTATCCTGCGCTGTTACGTTCAGGATACCGTTGGCATCAATGTCGAAGGTAACTTCGACTTGCGGGATACCGCGTGGCGCCATGGGAATACCTTGCAAGCGGAATACACCCAGCGTATTGTTATCCGTGGCCATTGGCCGCTCGCCCTGCAAGACGTGTACATCAACCGCGGTCTGGTTGTCTTCAGCGGTGCTGAAAACCTCAGACTTGCGCGTGGGGATGGTCGTGTTGCGCGGGATAAGCGTGGTCATCACGCCGCCCAAAGTCTCCAGGCCAAGGCTTAGAGGCGTCACATCTAGCAGCAAGACGTCGCTGACGTCGCCGGCCAGAACGCCGCCCTGTAAAGCAGCGCCCATCGCTACAACCTCGTCCGGGTTCACGGTTTTATTAGGCAATTTGCCGGTAATTTCCGCGACAAGTTCCTGAACCATGGGCATACGTGTAGAGCCGCCTACCAGGACGACTTCATTCAAGTCGCTAGCTTTCAAGTTGGCGTCTTGCAGTACCCGATTCACAGGTTCTTTGACCCGCTCGAGCAGACCTTCAGTCAGCTGTTCGAACTTGGACCGCGAAAGTGTCATCTGTAAGTGCTTGGGTCCATCGGCATTGGCAGTGATGAACGGCAGATTGATCTCTGTTTCCATCACACTGGACAGTTCGATCTTGGCTTTTTCGGCCGCTTCGCGAACGCGCTGTAAAGCCTGGCGATCGCCTTTCAGATCGATACCCTGGTCGCGCAAGAACTCGCTCGTAATCCAGTCTACAATCGCCAGATCCCAGTCGTCGCCACCCAGGTGTGTGTCACCATTTGTGGCCACAACTTCGATTAAGCCTTCGCTAACATCCAGGATGGAGACGTCGAAGGTCCCACCACCAAGGTCAAAAACCAGGATGGTCTCGTCACCTTTGCTGTCCAATCCATAGGCCAATGCCGCAGCAGTTGGCTCATTGATGATACGCAAGACATCAAGACCGGCGATGCGCCCCGCATCTTTGGTAGCCTGGCGCTGGCTGTCGTTGAAGTAAGCCGGTACTGTGATAACAGCCTTTTCAACAGACTCACCCAGATAATCCTCGGCATCTTTTTTCAGTTTGCCCAAGATCATGGCAGAGATCTCTTGTGGCGTATAGGTGCGATTTTTAACTGGTACGCGAATTAATATGTCATCGTGCGGCCCACGCTCGATGGGATAGGGCAGGCGTGTGCGATCCTCGGTGGTTTCTGCATCGTCAAAGTGACGGCCGATGAAACGCTTGACCGAAAAAATAGTGTTTTCAGGGTTAATAGTCGCCTGTCGTTTGGCCGTCTGGCCTACGAGGCGTTCTCCATTTTTATTGAAAGCAACCACGGATGGTGTTAGCCGCCCACCCTCTGAGGTGGTAACAACCGTTGCCTCGCCGCCTTCCATGACGGCCAGCACAGAGTTAGTAGTTCCGAGGTCGATTCCTACGATTTTGCTCATTCCGAATTCTCTCCTAAAGTCAGCATTTTCGAGATGCTGAAGTTTAAATTTATCTAATTACCTAGAACTAAGGGAGTTAATCGCCCATGCTCCAGGCGAGTATTGATAGGATAAAGGACTTATATTAGAACTGTATATACTTTATGTATATTTTGTATTAGTAATGGTTTCTCTCGCCTTGAAGGACGCTGATTTGCCGGGGATATCAAACACGATATGATTCAAACTCGTTATCTTACATTCTAACAAGGCTTTATCATTATTGTGATTACTACCAGACAAAAAACCGAATTATCCCAAGCCGAGTTTGTGATTATCCTCTCCTTGATGATGTCACTGACGGCGTTGGCTACCGATGCCATGCTGCCCGCCCTGCCACAGATAGGCGCAGATCTGCAAGTCCAAAGCGCGAACAGCCGGCAGCTTGTTGTTTCGTCATTATTCTTAGGCCTGGCCTTAGGCCAGTTGTTCTTTGGTCCCTTATCCGACAAGACAGGGCGCAAACCGGGGATTTACGGCGGACTATCTCTGTTTGTTTTAGGCTCCTTGATTTCTGTGTTTTCGGTTAGTTTCCCGATGATGCTTGCCGGGCGTTTTTTACAGGGGACAGGTGTCTCTGCGCCGCGCGCAGTTGGACTTGCCTTAGTACGTGACCGCTTCGAGGGGCGGGCCATGGCGCGCGTGATGTCCTTCGTAACCACTGTCTTCATCCTTGTGCCTATGATTGCACCTTCAATGGGTCAGGCGCTGTTATTATTTACCGGCTGGCGCAGCATCTTCGGTGCTTTTGTTCTGCTGGCGATCATCACTTTGCTTTGGTTTGGTCTGCGTATGCCGGAAACATTGGCCCCGGAAGACCGCGCTCCTTTTTCTCTAAGGCGTATCCTCACCGCTATGGGTGAAATATTCAGAACTCGTCCCGCATTGGGCTTCACCGTGACCGCCGGTTTTATCAGCGGCGCACATCTTGGCTATTTGAATTCTTCACAGCAGATTTTTCAGGAGGAATATGGATTGGGAGAGCTCTTTCCAATTTACTTCGCGGTAATTGCCTTATCAATTGGCTTGGCTTCCTTTTTAAATGCACGGATGGTCATGCGCTTTGGTATGCATTTTCTGGTTAAGTGGGCCTTGATTACTATGTTGGGGCTGGCCATTATTTCCGCTGCAGTTTCCCTGGTTACCGGAGGCCAACCACCTTTGTGGTTCCTGATGATTTATCTGATGATGACCTTTTTCACAGTTGGCGTTCTTTTCGGTAATCAGAATGCTCTGGCCATGGAACCGCTCGGCCGTATCGCCGGGGTTGGCGCAGCAGTCGTTGGTTCGCTCTCCACGTTCATTTCCGTTCCTATTGGGACGCTAATCGGCCAGAGCTACAATGGGACAGTCCTGCCGCTGGTAATCGGCATGGCCGCTATGGCTGGGTTGTCACTGATCGTCTATTATTGGATTGAATCCGGCTCTTAATTCGACGAATTTCAGCTTGAGGAGTAGTGGAAATGGAAAGCCAATGGCAGCCACCCGCAGAATGGCAGTGTATCACAACCATTGAAGCGCACACGGCCGGTGAACCATTGCGCGTGTTGACCGGGGGATTCCCGGTGCTGCCAGGAGACAGTATCCTGGCTAAACGGCGCTATGCTAAGGAGAATTATGATGAACTGCGCACGGCGTTGATGTGGGAACCGCGTGGGCATGCTGATATGTATGGCTGTATCGTCACCGAGCCGGTGACGGCCGACGGCGACCTGGGCGTCCTCTTCCTGCACAACGAGGGTTTCAGCACCATGTGCGGGCATGGCATCATTGGCCTGGCCAAGGTGGCGTTGGACACGGGCATGATCGAAAAACCTGGCGATCGTCCGGTAATCAAAATGGATACGCCGGCCGGCCGGGTGACAGCCTATGCCCAAAAAGAAAATAATTTTGTTAAATCCGTTTCATTTCACAATGTACCCTCTTTCGTTTATGCGCTGGATCAGGTTGTTGAAGTGCCGGGTCTTGGACTGCTGAAATATGACCTCGCTTTCGGCGGGGCTTTTTATGCCTTCTGCCGTGCCGAGGACGTAGGGGTCGATCTCAGCCCCGTGGATTATCGCAAACTCATTGATCTGGGCATGTGCATAAAACGAGCTGTTATGGACAGCCTGCCCCTGGCCCATCCTTTTGAAGAGGACCTGGGATTCCTTTATGGCACCATTTTTATCGGCGAGGCTGAAGATCCGGCACATCACAGTCGCAATGTGTGTATTTTTGCTGAGGGTGAAGTAGATCGCTGCCCGACGGGAACAGGTGTCAGTGCTCGTGCAGCCATCCATTTTGCTCGTGGGGAATTGGGCCTTGATGAGCCGTTTGTTGTAGAAAGTATTTTAGGCACGACATTTACCGGCCGAGTCATACAAGAAGTCCAATTTGGACCCTACAAAGCCGTGATTCCCGAGGTAACCGGATCGGCGCACATCTCTGGGCGTGCCGAATGGTTGATTGATCCGCATGATCCCCTCCGGCAAGGTTTTATATTGCGCTGAACGGGATTTTCCATCTCCTATAGGTCAAACCTGCACTTCGCCAAGTTAAATTTCCAGGTTACTTCACCATTTCAACGACTGATCTGATACCTATATAATATCTTAATTTCAGTTGACGATTAGCGATAAGTTTACGACAATAAAGACGGTAATAGTCGTACAAATGTCTCTTGTACGTTGAGCCTGAAATAAGCCCTATAAATTTAGTTAACAAGAAGGTATAAAATGAAGCTTGCCAAACTGGTAAAAACACTGTCCCCCGCCCAAGATGTTGTCGAAGCACACTGTGACGGCCCTTGTGGAGTTTATGATCCCTCATCGGCGCGTATTGCTGCTGAAGCCGTTCTGTCTATGACTAAAAAGCTCCTGGCCTTGAGCCACCCCGAGCACGATGATGAGCAGGCTCTTATCGAGTACCACAATTCGGCCTGCCGTTTCATTGCCATTAAAGAAGAGCAGGCACACCTGGCGAAAACCGAAGTGCTTGTTTTATGGACTGATTACTTCAAGCCGGTACACCTGGAAAAATACCCCAACCTGCATACGCTTATCTGGGAAACGACCAAGCTTTGCTCAACCACGAAGCAGCATGTTGATTTAGACGCAGCCAATCAGTTGATGGCTAACATCGAGGAAATCCACAATATCTTCTGGGCGACCAAAGGGCGTGACGTTGACTGGTATGTAGCCAGCTAGTCGAGAACGAGGCGAGCAAATATGCTTGCTGATCCATTACCCGAAAGCGGCACTTTAGAGCTGCTGCGGTGGATTTTGAGGCTCCGGCGGCGTATGCGCGTTTCCGGAGCCTCAATGATCCCCACACTCGCCGAGGATGATGAAGTACTCGTTGATACACGTGCTTACGCAAATCGCTTTCCGAATGTGGGGGAGATAGTCGTCGCTCACAGACCGGATCGCCGAAATGTTGTCCTGGTTAAGCGCGTTACTGAAGTGCGGCCTAACGGCCGGATATTACTGCTGGGAGACAATCCGGCGGCGAGCACCGACAGTCTTGAGTTTGGCCCCATAACTCTTGAGCATTTAATCGGCAAAGTGACCAGCCGCTTTGCCTGACCTCCTCCGCGCTTTGATCTGAATCCTTTAGGACTAGGCCTGGTCCAAGCTTGCTAAGAAGACCCCGGCTAGGATGATGATACTTCCCCCCACCACTAACAGACTTGGGATTTCCCTAAAGACGATAATTGCCAGAATTGTAGCCCCCACCGGCTCGCTGACAGCTACGATAGCCACATAGGCTGCCGGAAGAAAGCCAAGCGCCCAATTCAGGGATGAATGGCCGATCAATTGGGGAAAAATAGCAATTGCCAAAAACAAGGCAAAAACTTGCGGCGCATAGCCCAGTAAGTTCGTTCCGCTTAGCAAGTTGAATAGAAGTAATGTCAGGCCGGCCATGCCGTAGACAATCGTCGCATAGCTGAGCAGCGAGAGATGCGGCCGTAATCGACGGCCGATGAGCAGATAACCGGCTGCGGCGATCCCGCCTAAAAGGGCCAGGGCATTGCCCAATAAGGGATTGCTGTCCGAGCTCGATCCCGAAAGTGCGCTAAGGCTGATGATGATGGTGCCCACCACTGCCAGGGCTATTCCTTGTTTGACTCCACGCGATATCGATTCTTGCAAGACGATTGGCGATGCGAGGGCAACCCAAATTGGGACCGTATCCACCAGAACGGTGGAGCTGGTGATTGAAGTTAAGGCCAGGGAACTGATCCAGGTGGCAAAGTGGAGTCCGAGAAACAAACCCGCGAGCATCGCCAGCAGCCAGCTGGGACCTGGCAGGGCTCTGACTTCATCGCTTTTTCCGAGTAAGGTGAAGGGTAAAATAATCAAGGCCGCCAGCATTGTGCGCCAGAAGGCGATGGCTAATGAGGGCGCTCCTTCACCTTGGGCCAGGCGAATAAGTATTGAACCGGAAGAGATAGCCAGGATACCCACTCCCAGGACAAGGTACTGCAATTTGGGAGATGGAATGTTATTTGTCGAACTGCTCATAAACAATCCCCATCATATCAAGCATGATTTCTGCAATCTTTACCACTGATTAAAAAGCATCAAACCAGGTATGGATTTTGTACTGTACTAAATTTAATAAACTGACTATAATGGTAGCGGATTTGGTGACATTAGCATCTATTGGCTGCATGCGCCAAGCATGGTCAGGGTGTGTATTTTGTATTTTTCCTGCTGCAGCTGGGATGCGTAAATTATCGTGAGATAAAGGAGTAACCTTATGACACATATCGTTACCAGACTATGTTTACGTGACACAGCCTGCGTAGAAGTTTGTCCGGTCGAATGCATGGTTTTGGGCAAGCCCGAGGAAGAGTGGCCCTGGCTTTACATCGATCCTGACACCTGCATCGACTGCGGTGCCTGCGTACCGGAATGCCCATACGAAGCGATCTTCCCCGAAGAGGAAGTGCCCTTCGATTATGAAGCGCCGGCAGGAGTCTGGATTGCCAATACAAAAGAACTGCTGCCTGACGGGGCACCTTTTGAAGGTGAAATCGATGGGCATCCGGTCGTGCTGCTCAACGCCAAGCAATTGGCAGGCGGAGAAGTCCTTGACCTGACCGAAGACATCCCACCAAACTACGATTTCTATTCCGAAGGGCCGGGGTACGACGCATTGGATTGAGGCTAAAGCCTTTCTATCCGTGCGGCCTCGTTCCAATCCTGGGATGTGGTCCCCGGTAAATAAAGCGAATCCGGTTAACCATTCCACAGGAGTGGTTGGCCGGTTTTGCGTTTTAGTAATGTTTACACCGGCTTTGCCGGCTATATAGAGGGAAAAATGACTGACTATCGTATCGAAAAAGATTCATTGGGTGAGGTAAAGGTTCCGGCCGGTGCTTATTGGGGTGCGCAGACCCAACGAGCCGTCTTAAATTTCCCCATAACAGGGCTAAAACCTTATCCCGCATTTATATGGTCTATGGCCATAATCAAACGTGCGGCGGCGGAGGTCAATTCCGATCTCGATTTGTTCAAAGATCGCCAGATTGGTGATAAGGTGATTTCTGGAGATGAAATTGCCAAAGCGATTATTGTGGCGGCCGATGAGGTGATTGAAGGGAAATTTAATGACCAGTTCGTGGTAGACCCCATTCAAGCCGGCGCAGGTACCAGCCATAATATGAACACCAACGAGGTTATCGCCAACCGCGCCAACGAGATCCTTGGTTATGGCCTGGATGTGAAGGAAAAGCCTATTCATCCCAACGACCATGTCAATATGGCCCAGTCGACTAATGATACTATTCCGACAGCCATACGTCTTGGTTGTCTATGGCGTATGAATGAGCTGTACACCGCATTGGATACACTTATGGCGGCCTTATATGCCAAAGCGGCCGAATTCGACTCCATTGTCAAAAGCGGGCGTACCCATCTGCAAGATGCTGTCCCCGTGCGCCTGGGGCAGGAATTTGGCGCTTACGCCCGGGCAATAGAACGCGACGCAGAGAAGATTTGCCTGGCCGCGGATGGCTTGAAGCGTCTGGGTATTGGCGGGACGGCGACGGGCTCCGGTCTCAATGCCCACCCGGAATACCACAGCCGTATGATCACCGTACTCAGCCGTTTGACCGGCATAGAATTACAAGAGTCGGACAATCTCTTTGAAAGCATGCAGAGTATGGGCGATCCGGTGCATTTCAGCGGGGCAATGCGAACTTTTGCGCAAGATATGATTCGTATCGCCAACGATTTGCGACTGCTCTCCTCCGGTCCGGCCACCGGTCTGGACGAAATCCACTTGCCCGCTGTACAGCCTGGATCCTCGATTATGCCCGGAAAGGTCAATCCGGTCCTAGCGGAAATGATCGATATGGCCATGTTCCAGGTCCTTGGCAATGATTTGACGGTGATGATGGCCGGGCAGGCGGGGCAGCTTGAATTAAACGTGATGATGCCCATTATGGCCTACAACCTTTTCCAGAGTATGGACATTATCATCAATGCCACCAACGCCTTGACCGAGAAATGTATTGTCGGCATCGAGGCGAATGCGGAGAAGGCTACCGGCTGGCTGGCGAAGAATGCGATCCTGGTTACGGCTCTTAATCCGGTAATCGGTTACTCAAAAGGCGCAGAAGTGGCCAAGCAAGCAATGGCCAGCGGGCGCACAGTACGCGAAGTTGTATTGGAGAAAGGGTACTTGACGGCCGAACAGGCGGACCAGCTGCTGGATGTACGGGTATTAACCGAGGGCGGCATTCGCAAATAATGCCGTCAAAAGACCGTCGAGGTTTTTAAGGTGATTTTTCTTCATCCTTGTGAGGAAGAAAAACTCGAGGGTTTAAAGTTGTTTTAAGATCGCCTCTGTGATGGCGGCGGTGCCTATTGTCAGGTCGATATTCGATGCCAGCGTGTCGGATACGGCCGATTCAATGCGCTCCGCCGCCATTTTGTTTTGCCACACCAGCCGTACCAGGAGAGCGCCGCTTAAAATAGCGGCGATTGGATTGGCGATCTCTTTTCCGGCGATATCCGGGGCCGATCCGTGAACCGGCTCAGCGACTGCAATTTCATCCCCCCAATTTAATGACGGCGCCATACCCAAACCGCCGCCCCAATAGGCGGCTGCATCAGAGAGGATGTCGCCGAATAAGTTGGTGGTGACGACCATGTCGAAACGCTGCGGTCGAGCATTAAGCTCCAGAGCCGCGACATCAACGAGCAGTTCATCGACTGCCAGGGGCTCGCGGGTATTTTCGTTATAATGCTCAATGACCTCGCGCACACTGTCGCGGAAAAGGCCATCGCTCAGGGGGAGAACATTTGCCTTGTGAACAATGGTCAAGCACTTCCGTCCCAGCAATTGGGCAAGCATTACGGCGCGCTTGGCGATGCGCTGTGACGCTTTTCTTGTGATCACCCGCTCAGCAACGGCCGTTTCTCCATCACTTCTTTCTCGACCGCTGTACAGCCCTTCACTGTTCTCGCGGACGATGATCATATCCACATCATCACGTGGAGAAACATTTGGCCAGCTTATGACTGGACGGATATTGGCGTATAAGCCAAGCGCCTGGCGCAGCATGAGGATCGTGCTGCGATAACCTTCTACCTTGTAACTTGGTGATGAAACAGCGCCAAACAATCCGGCGCCACAGGCGCGGACAGCTTCTAAAGATTCCTCCGGCAAAGAAGTGCCATACTGTCTAAAGCATTCCCAACCCGCTTCGGCCGTGACAACCTCGATATCGGGAATTACGGCTTGCAATACTTCAACAGCAGCGGGAATAACTTCCTGGCCGATTCCATCACCAGGCAAGACACATAACTTGGGCATAGCGCTTTATCTCCTTAAATAATGAAACAGATACCCTGGCTATTCACCTGGGAAGTGCCCATGTTCTTTCACGTAGACGGTGATCCCGCCGGAATCAACAATCTGTGCTGCAAAGTCGGGGAGTGCGGGGAGAGAATAGATAGTTTCGCCAGTGCTGATTTTTGATTGTCGGAAATCAAAATCGACTTCCTGACCATCATCAAGCGCCCGAGCAATATCGGCGGATTCATAAAGAGGAATTCCCAGATTGATGGTATTGCGGTAAAAGATGCGTGCAAAGCTGGGGGCTATGATTGCCGCGATCTGTCTGCGGCGCAAGGCCTCAGGTGCGTATTCGCGGGATGAGCCACAGCCAAAATTTGTACCGGCGACAATAATATCACCGGCGGCAGCAGCGGCTGCGAACTCAGGCCGCGCTTCAATAAAAGCATAATCTTTCACATCTTGCCCCTCTTTCAACATGTAAGGGGCGTAGCGGCCGGGAACAATCTGGTCTGTATCCACATCCGCGCCAAATTTCCATACTCTGCTCATTTACCCTTCTCCTTGATTATTTTGAGCAATGGGTTGTTTCATTGAAAACGATGACATTGTTATAAATCACGTGGATCAGTAATTTGACCCGTGATGGCGCTGGCCGCAGCGACACCGGGCGAGGCCAGGAATATTTGAGAGGTCGGGTGACCCATACGCCCCCGGAAGTTGCGGTTGCCGGTTGAAAGGCAGACCTCGTCTTTGCCCAGGGTTCCCTGGTGCCGGCCCATGCAGGGACCGCAGCCGGGTGTTGTCAGCGTAGCCCCGGCATCTAGAAGAACAGCCAGGGTATCGTCAGTGATTGCGCGCTGCAGTTCCTGGCGTGAGGCCGGCGTGACAATCAATCGAGTGCTTGCTGCGATCTGGCGGCCGCATAGAATATCTGCCGCCTGACGCATGTCCTCATAACGGCCGTTCGTGCACGTGCCTAAAAAGACCACATCGATTTTCTGGCCGGCTATCACTGAGAGATCAACCACCTGGTCCACGCTGTGCGGCAGCGCAACCTGTGGTTCAAGTTCAGCGAGATCGATTTCAATCCGCTTGGCTGCTTTGGCTTGGGGATCGAATTTCAACCACTCTGGGACCGCGAAACGCTCAGCCACAATTCCCGATGGCGGGAAGATACCCGCCTTAGCGCCTAATTCAATTGCCATGCTGGCCATTGTCTGGCGGTCTTCGAGAGGAAGCCATTCCAGCCCCAGGTATTCAATAGCCATATAAGTTGCGCCGTCAATGCCCAACCGTCGCGCCAGGAAGAGCGCCAGGTCCTTGGCCTCAACACCGTCGTTAAAACGGCCGTTCACAAATACTTGCAGTGTTTCCGGCACCTTGAACCAAACTTTGCCTGTACCCATGGCCAGTGCGATATCAGTGGATCCCATGCCCGTGCCAAAAGCCCCTACCGCTCCATAACTGGTGGAGTGGGAATCTGAACCAATGACAATCGCTCCGGGTTTGGCGATGGCTTCTTCGATCAAGACCTGGTGGCAAATGCCCCGGCCAACTTCGAAGAGACGAATTCCTTCTTCCCTAGCGAAGGCGCGCACCAGGTTCTGATTATCGGCCGTTCCTACGGTTGAAGCCGGGGCGACGTGATCCATAACCAGTACGCACTGATCCGGGTCAGCGACATGCTGTAACCCCAGGCGTGTTTGAAGGATAGATATCACTGAGGGGGCGAGCGAGTCGTGGGCCATGATCACGTCCGGGCGCAGCGTTACCAGTTCGCCAGGTTCGACCGGACGGCCGACGGCATGCGACAAAATTTGTTCAGCGATAGTTTGAGCCATTTAAATTCTTCATATTTACTGCTGTTTCGTAGAGCATTGAGTCAACATCATCAAGCGTCAACTGGCCAGAATCGGCCGCTGCTTTGATGTCATTTGTAAGCCGCTTGATTTGCTGGTCATTTAACTGAATATTAAGCTGTTGCACCCGGTTCTTAATTGCGTTCCAACCTGTCAGACGATG
>Ga0316585_10000179_pt1 | contig 12932 bp, 5 predicted proteins | sample S_170502SCrBrC_D_FD_204517 | JGI IMG/M metagenome (GOLD analysis project Ga0316585, IMG submission 204517) | Rhizosphere microbial communities from salt marsh grasses in Alabama, United States - S_170502SCrBrC | ecosystem: Host-associated > Plants > Roots > Rhizosphere | place: USA: Alabama...
TTTTACTAAAAATCATGATTTTGTGGTGATTGTTCAAAAAGGCACAATTGCATTTTAGATGATTAAGTAGTAAGCTTATTGTGGGTAGTTTGGCTATTTATGTCATGCTCTATAGGCTTGTAAATGGACAGAGGACATAAAACCAAAATTTCCAGTGAGTAATGTACTGTTATGCTAGTTTTGGGGATGTCATCACTTTCTGGTTCCAATAAATATGGTCCACGCAATGTAGCTATTGATGGATATCCGGTTTTATAGTAACCTAGAATTTTTGTTGAGTGTAAAGGTTTAGTAGAAAGCATGATCGCACAGAACAACTCTGACTATATCGGTCAGCAGTTAGGCAATTATGAATTGGAAACGCTGCTCAAGCATCGTACGATGACTGATCTTTACCTTGCTCATGACGTAAAGCTGGACCATCCTGTCTTTGTTGAGGTCCTACGAACCCCGGTCAGTGATAATCCCGACCTTGCCGACCAGTTCCAAAAGCGCATGGAAACAGTCTCCAAAATCAAAGAAGATAATATAGCTCCCGTCATTGAAACGGGAATTTCCGACGATGGCATCGCTTATGCCGTGATTGAGTACATCCAGGGCGTCTGGATGAGTGATCTGTTGGCGGACTGGCGCAAGGATGGCACCATTCAACCGGTGGGCGATTCCCTGGCGCTGGGGAGATCTATCGCCGAAGCCTTGAGCGCCGGCCATTCAGCAGGACTCATCTTCAACGATCTGCGCCCGGAAAACATCATAATCAGCAAAGAAGACGGCCATCCGGTGATCACCAACCTCGGCGTCCCTATAACTTCAAATGCCCGCAACGGCGTCTTGTCTGAATCGCGCACCACCATGCTGGATTATACTTCCCCGGAAGAACTTGAAGGGAAGGCCATAACCCGGCGAAGCAATATTTATTCTCTGGGCATCATCCTCTACGAACTTCTCACCGGCCATCGCCCTGAACTACCCACCTCTTCCTGGGACATTTTTGAGCACTCTACGATGCCCAAGGAAGTACCGCTCGAAGAAGCGCGCGAAGGTTTATCAGGCGAAACGTATCGCCTTGTGCGCAATTGTTTATGGCGCCAGGAATGGAGCCGCTTTGAAACGGCCGATGAAGTCATTTCCGCCATTGAAACAGCGACGTTGGCCGAACAAATCGAGCCCAATAAACCCGCTATATGGCCGGAAAATAAAAATCGCCGTGCTTATCTGATCGTCCCCATTTTAGCCCTTTTGGTTATCATCGCCGGCGTCCTGCTGGTACGGACGTTTGCAAATGGAAATTCCTCGAGTGGGGATACAACAATTCCCGCCGTTGGTGATACAACAAAAGAAAGCGAGACTTCCTTAGTAGAAAACAATGGGGAAGAAACCGGTATTGTCCAAACCCCGGCGGAAAGCGGACCTACAGCGATCCCAACGGCAACATTGACCCGTGAAGCACCGCCCACTTCGGCTCTGGATACAACGATTCCCTTATTTAATCCTTTGTCCGACCAGGTTTTTAATCAGAAAGACACGATCAGTTTTGCCTGGATATGGCTCAGTGACCCTGAAGAGGATGAATTATTTACGGTATACATCGAACCTGAGGATACCTTAGGTGAGCCGGTTGCTATCGGAACAGTTACTGAACCAGAAAGTGCGTCGCTCTACCGGTTGGATGCCAAAGCCGCTAATTTGGGTATAACCTCCGGTTCCTACTTGTGGCAGGTCAGATTGGAAAATGTGAGCGATGGATCAATGCTCGTCGAGAGTGATGCGCGGAGATTCATCATAGCCGTGGAGCCCACGGCAACACCGTCGCCAACAAATACACCTGCCCGGGCAACGGCTACAACCACGATAACATCAACTCCAGCTGAAACTTCAACAAGCCAACCTACGGCGACAACCGTCGTGGCATGTGTTCCTGAGCGGCCGTTTGGTTGGATTGAATATCACGTTCAAGCGGGTGACTATATCACTCAATTTGCCCTTGCTGCCAATGTTACTGTTGAGCGCGTCCTGGCCGCCAACTGCTTAACCCGCAACTCTGTCTTAAGTATCGGCCAACTCTTGTATATCCCGGCCCCTCCGGCAACACCGACTTATACACCATCGCCAACAGCCACACCGGGCCCGGTTGTTCCACCCAGTTCTGGTGGTGGCGGCGGTGGAAATAACAATCGACCTGAACCCACTACCCCAGTAGAGCCAACCCCAAGGCCGTCAAAGACACCGGTCCCTGTGGGCTAGCTGCCGTTGAAGAAGCTCAAGAGAAATGGCCGTAATTATTACGGTCTTTTATTCTCAATCGAGGGTCATGATTGAAGGGTTTGGTAGTTCGATTGGAATTCAGCGGGTTTTCGTCTTTCAAGCATAAAGCCGGTCTCACTATCTAGAATGTATAATTCGAAGTCAGAAAGTGAGTTTACAGCCAGGAGACTCATCAAAAAATAAACAAGATAGGTCAGATTATCCAGGAGTGGTTGAATGGCTAAACGCATAATAGTTACAGTTTTATTTGTAATCATCATCCAACTTCTGCTTGGTACATTTGCTCAATCAGGCACGAAGTTAGACGGCAATCTCCTTACCGGGCGAGATTTATTTGCTCAAACTATCCAAGAAACCACCGCCGCGGCGATCTCTATTAGCGTGGATCCCTTGAGTCAGGGAATCCTATCAGGAGAATCGGCCGTATTTTCGATCACAATAGAAAATATGGGCGATGTTGCCTTGACCAATGTCAACTTCACCGATTCATTATCCCCCGGCTGCGATCAGAATATCGGAACACTCGATCCTGGCACTGACAGCACATTTTCATGTACTAAAACGAATGTTACGGCAGGATTTAACTACGTTGCGACCGTTAGTGCAGACGATGATTTGGGGAATACACTGACCGCTAACTTTACGGCGTCTGTACTCGTGTTTAATCCGAGTATCACAATAACAAAGACCTTAAAAACCGCGGTAGTTGTTAACGGCGAAGATGCCACATTTAACATCGAGGTAGCGAACACGGGTGATGTGACTTTGGACCAAATCTCAGTCACAGATGTAGAGTCAGCTGATTGCGCTAGGAATTATGCAAATCCACTGACCCCCGAGAGTACCTTTTCCTATGAATGTGTTGAGGCGGGAGTAACTGGATCATTCGACAATGTGGCTGTTGTCGCGGCGGTTGGCGAGTACGGCACCAATGTAAGCGCGCAAGATACAGCATCTGTTCTAATCGTCAATCCCAAGATCGCGATTACAAAGACCTTGGATACCGAGGTGGTTGTCAACGGCGAGGATGCCTCCTTTACGATCGCGTTGGAAAACACGGGCGACGTAACTTTGAACGGAATCACGGTTACAGATGCAGAATCTCCCAATTGTGATAAGGCTGATATCGGCTCACTAGCCCCGGCTGCGACCACTTCCTATTCATGTACTAAAACAAATGTAACTGAACCTTTCGACAATATAGCTGTTGTTACGGCCGTGGGTGAGTATGGCAACAGTGTAACCGCGCAGGATACGGCATCTGTGGCAATTGTTAATCCCAGCATCGCGATTACAAAGACCCTGGATACCGAGGTGGTGGTCAACGGCGATGACGCCTCATTTACGATCGAGATCGAAAATACGGGTGACGTCACCTTGAGTGACATCGCGGTTACCGATGAAGCATCCCCCAACTGTTATAAGCCTGATATAGGCTCACTCACTCCCGGAAGCACTACATCTTATTCATGTATCAGGGAAAATGTAGCCGAAACATTCAATAATGTGGCCGTTGTCACGGCCGTTGATCAATATGGTCACAACGTAACCGCGCAAGATACGGAAACTGTTCAAGTAATTAATCCGAGTATTGCGATCAGCAAGACCCCGGATCCTCTCATCGTTGTTACAGGTGACTCCGCCAAATTTACAATCCGCGTCGAAAACACGGGCGATGTCGCATTGAGCAGTATTATTATTACCGATGAAAAATCTGCTGTCTGTGACTACGAATATGAAGGATCCCTGGATCCCGCCAGCGCATTTTCCTATCCGTGCGAAAAAACAAATGTGATTGAATCATTCGAAAATGTAGCTGTTGTTACGGCGGTTGATGGATATGGCCACAGTGTATTTGCGGAAGATACGGCATCTGTTCAGGTCATCGATCCGGACATAACAATTACGAAAGAGGCTGACAATTGGGAAATTGCCAAAGGAGACGTAGCCTATTTTACAATTGTGGTCAAAAATACAGGCGATGTATCCCTAAAAAATATCGTTGTAAAAGATGAGCAAGTCTCAAGTTGCGAAAGGGACTTCGGCACCGAAGTCTTTGCACCAGATCAAGAAAAAACAATTCACTGTTATAAGACGGCCGTTCTCGCCGATCTAATTAACAAAGCCTCAGTTACAGCGAGAGATAATTACGGCAACGTGGTCGCCGACATAGATTCCGCCTCGGTTGAAGTTCAGAGTCCAGACATTCGCATCGTCAAAGGTCCAAAGACGCAAGCAATCCTCAAGGGAGGAACAGCGAAATTTTATGTAACCGTTGTAAATCCCAGCACGACGGTGATTTTGACCGATGTTAAGGTTGTAGATCCTCTAACTCCAGACTGCAACAGAAATTTCGTTAGGCTAGGAACAGGGGAAAGTAAGTCTTATTGGTGCGTAAAAGAATCCGTTTCCGAACCTTACACGAACTACATTGAAGTTTCAGGTCGTAATATATTAACCAATGATCGTGTTTCGGATACCAGTACCGCTGATGTGGAGATCCTGGATATGCAGGCCGCGATGCAGATCAGCCCACCTGTGCAAACTGAACCTGGTGGAGCGGCTGATTTTACGATTACAATTAACAACAGTGGAAGTGTGTCTTTCAAACTCCAATCCCTTATCATCGATCTCTTGGGATCTCTCATCGATCCGAACAATTCAAAATTAGAAGATAACAGTTGTTTAGGCGCTGGTGACAGTGAAGTTGATCCAGGAGAGATCTTTGCCTGCTCGTTCACGGCCGACTCCGAGATGGCTACAGGCGTATATCTTTATAACCTCACAGCAAAAGCCAAAGATGAACATGACCTTCTAGTAACCAAGAGTACGACATCGAGTCTAATTGTCGCCGATACGAATTTGTTACGGGTGACCCTGGAAGCCAAACCTGACAAGCTGCCCGCTCCGGAAACAACGGCAAAGGTCGAGGAATGGCTTACAATTACCAACCTTTCAACAACGTCAACACTCACCCTGGACACCCTGGTCCATTCAGAACTTGGAAATCTGAACCATGTAGGAACCTGTTCGCTGCCGCAGATCATCCCCCCGGAGGACAGTTATCCCTGTATATTTGGAGTTAAGGTTTCCGGTGAAACAGGAGATGTCATTCACCATGAAGTTTCTGCCGCGGGGTTAACAACCGATGACTTGACAGCAGGAAACATCGCTGAAACTTCTATTTATTTTATTAATGAAGACAATCTGATGAGTTGGCTCCCTGTTGTCCTTCAACCCAGCCCCTACGAAGAAGAAAATGACGGAAAATGCCAGGCATTCTTGATAAAAACAAACGTCAACTATACTTTTACCCTCGACGATCCAGTCGATTGGTTCAAATTTAATGTTGAACGCAGCGGCCAGGCACAACTTCTGATCAATCATCTTATTTCTACTAATTCTCAGGTTACCCTTTTTGATCAAGAGGATTGTACAAAGATAACAGACGACGACCGCATTGCCTATAATGGCGACGTCACTCCTGATAAACTGCTGAAATTCTCTGCGGAAAGTGGTACTTACTTCTTGCGAGTCCTCAATTATGACACCGGTGCAGTAAATTCAACCTATTCGCTATCTGTTAAGTCACCGTAGAAAGGAGGATCAACGTGCTTCTTCGCCGCCTAATGCTTTCCTTTTTAACACTAACCGGCTTTCTAGCGATCGCCCTTTTTTCACGCTCCGGTGTTTTCGCGGAAAGTTTAATTTTCGACAAACCAACAATAGAAGATGGGATTGAAGAACAAGGGACCTGGCTGTTAATTGTTAAATCGCCAGATCCTGTCTATGTAGAACGTGGTGACTCCGCATTTTTTAGCATTATTGTTTGGAACCTCAGCCCCAATTTTGCGATTGAGGATGTTCAGGTTGAAGATGTGCTTTCACCTTCCTGCAACCGGCCTATCGGCAATCTTCAACCAGGAAAGTCTGACAATTATCTTTGCGAGCATAGCAATGTTCAGACAGCATTTACCAACACGGCCGTTGTTACCGGAATAAATGCAACAAATTCCCAACCGGACAGCGCGAGCGATTCAGCGCGGGTTGAAGTGCTTGAACTCTTAACCTCAATTGTTCCGGAAACGAATGAAGTCCCCTACCCCGGAGGGAAAGTCGTCTTTAATGTCTCTCTGGAAAACACCAGTTCCGTGGCGATAACGCTGAATTCAATTACCAGTCCGGAACTGGGCGATTTAGGCGACTCAAATAATTTAAATGTTGAAGATAACGATTGTCCGGAAAAGATCGGCCAATCCATGGACGCTGAGGGCGGATCGGTCAGCTGCTCTTTCAAAGCGAATGTCATGGGCGCGGCAGGAGATAAAATCTTCGATATCACCGCGACCGGCTCTGTTGATAGCGCCTCGATCTCCGGCAGTGCAACCGCTGTTGTAAAGATATTTAAAATCATTTCCGCTTCATTGGCTGCTCACAAAAGTGACTATCCACAAGGCAGCATGGCTACGTTAACAGCTACAGTTCAGAACTTAAGCAATACGAAGTCCGTTAAAATTTTGACCATGGAAGATTCAGGTCTGGGAGATATACAGGATGATGGTAACTGCCAATTACCAAAAACGATTTCTCCCGGCGGCGCATATTCCTGCTATTACAAACAAAGAATAATCAATGGGCCCGGCCAACAATCCTTTATTTTGGATGTTACTGGCGAAACAAATGACTCGCCTCCCCGGGCTGTGAGTGATCGGGCAGCAGTAACCATTAATGTTTATAAACCAACAGTCTACCTTCCTTATACAATTAATATTGAACGGCCGACTTCCTGTGAAACCGCTCTAAATATTGAGACAAATACCCCCTACTATTCTAAGCCCAATGTTAATATTGAGTATTACAAGTTTTCCCTGGCAGATAGTAAAGCCATTACTGTAAAAATAAAGAATTTTGTTGTCAAATCCGAGAAGGGACAGGTACAAGTATTCCGCTATGTGGGGGAAGAATGTTCCTCCAATATACAAATAGTACTCTATGATGAAACGAATAATATAGATCGAACGCTAGGTCCGAAGGTATTGCCTCCTTTAGCACCTGGTAAATACTATTATATTGCCATTGTCAATACAGGAATTACATCAGTGGATGAATATTATTCTTTAATCGTTGAGGCTGAGTAGTGAATCCGGCTGCATTCCAACTCATGACCCACTAATTTACCAACCATTCCAGGTTATTTATGTAAATGCTTAAGTCATTTTGTTACTTATCACCGGTACAGTTCAGGCGTGGGGTATTTATAGACCTTAAAACAACAAAAACCGGGATCTAAGGGAAAACCTCATTATTATTATGGCAGGCTCTATAGAACGCGATCAGATTATCGATCAATACAAAATTCAGAACCTTGCCGGTCAGGATCAGTTTAGGGAGTATTATTCAGCCTACGAGATCGAGACGGGGAAACATGTCACATTGACCGTTTTGCGGCCGGAGTACGTGGAGTTCGATCTATTTAAAGAAGATTATCTTCATCGCACTCAAGCGCTGACTCAAATACGCCATCCAAATCTGTTAACCTATCTGGATACGGGTTTATACAATGGGTATCGACCCTTTGTAACAGTAGATGCTGTGAAGGGTTTCCCACTCGCTGAACGACTGGAACGCCTGGCTAGAGGGCAGGAGTTCGCTCACGCTGCCTATGCCCTAACGCTGATCAAACAAATCGCTTCCGGATTGGTGCTCCTTGAGCGGCTTAACCTTTTTCACTACCAGTTAACGCCCGATCACGTATTGCTAAGATCGGTGACACTCAAGAATGAAGAATCTATCGTCATCACCGATCTTGATATCCCCAGTAAATTTACGGCCGAAATCAGCGAGGACAGCGAGGTTAACCCTGCTTATCTCTCTCCCGAACAACTGGCCGGCGATCCAATAGACGGCCGCAGCCATGTATATTCCCTGGGTGTTATGCTCCATGAATTATTGTGCGGCCAGGTCCCGGAACGGCCGTTAACACCCTGGCGAAATATTAGGTCAACTTTGAGCGGTGGTTCAACTTTGGCTCAAATAAGACCCAACCTGGCTCCTGAAACCTATTCTTTGGTTGAACGATCCCTCTATAAGAGCCGCAGGCGGCGAACCCCATCCCTTGAGGCATTCCTGCTAGATATAGAAAAGGCATTGGCTGCTGAAGAAGCGCCTGTTCATGCTGTACCAGCCGACATAGATCCTCATTCCCGGCGAACTTTTATGATTCCGATAGCCCTCTTGATTCTTTGCATCTTCTGTGGCTTAATGGCAGTTTGGTATGTACCTGGATTGCGCAATAATCCGGCACCTACTGAAGTGCTTGCCTCTGAATCACTACCGGAGGCTGTAAATGCGGATGAGACGGCAACATTACCTGCCTCGCCCACTGCCGGACCCTCTGCTACCCCCGTACCAAGCTGGGCACCGACCGAGCAGTTTCTGCGACGGACAAGCGCTGCCGGCGAAAGTCCTACTGAACGAGCGCCATTGGTGACCGAGTTATACGAAACCGCTACACCGGAAGAGACACCCTTGTCCACAATGACAGCCACCCCTGAGGCGACTATCCCAGCTACAGCCACAGACACACCTTTCCCGACAGAGACGCCACAACCAATTTTCCGTATTGTGCCAGACTCGGCAAATGTTCGGATAGGCCCGGGAACGATATATGATGTCACCGGATATGTCTATCAAGGAGATGGTTTAGAAATTCTTGGCCGCAGCAATAGTGAATTTGTCTGGCTCAATATTCGTTCAGAAAATGGGACCCAGGGATGGGTCGCCGCCGACGTAGGCCAATTGGAATGGGACCGGGAGTTAATGGAGATCGAAATTGCGGCGACAATTCCACCGCTCCCCACACCAACCATGACACCCACCCCAACCAATACCCCGATACCACCGACACCGCTTCCTACCACTCCCCCGGAAAACACCGGTGGCGGTGGAGGCGGAGGAAATTCTGGTGGAGGTGATAATGGAGGAAGCAGTAGTCCACGCCCAACACCGACCCCTGCCATTTAAATTGAATATTAAACAAAAGAGTAACCTTCCAGCGAAGAACCCACTTTTTCGCAATTTAGTAGAGAGAATGAGATTAAATACCCACTCGAAAAAGCTTTACGCGTTTAAATTAGAAACCACTTTCCGATTGATTATTTCCGGGTTTATTTGTTTTATTGCAGCAGTAGAACTGGCCAATGTGGCGGCAGCCAGGCCGCTTACTGCGCTTGATCTGAATGAAATACCCAGCCTTGATCTGAATGGTCCGGGAACCGGTACAGGATACGCGGCAATGTTTACAGAGGATGCCGGGCCGGCATCAATTGTGGCAAGTGATTTAACAATCCTTCCCGACGATATAACCATCTTATCAGCGACAATTACGCTGCAAGCAACCTTAAATGATTCGCAAGAGTTCTTGGACGCAAATATTGGAGGAACATCTCTCGTCCAGAAAAGCTACAATTCAACAACAGGTATTCTTGAGCTGATTGGTCCTGCTCCCGAATCAGATTTCGAATCGGTTTTAAAAACAATCACTTACGAGAATAAATCGCAAGCACCCGATACAAGTATCGATAGAGTTGTCTCTTTTGTTGTCAATGGCGAAACAGCCGACAGCGAAGCAGTAAACAGCGTTGTAGCGATTAAGGCCAATAACGATGCGCCGGTTCTGAGTAATGCGGTTAATTTTCACCTTGATCCAATCAAAGAAGGTGATCAGACTCAAATTGGTAATCTAGTATCAACGATCATCGCCTCGGCCGAACAAAATGGAGAGGACCAAATTGATCCAATTACTGATCCAGATGATCCAAATGGAACCGGTCCGGAAGGAATTGCCGTGATCGAAGTAGCCGATAGCAATGGAACCTGGCAGTATTCGATTGACTCCGGATCCACCTGGCTTCCATTCAACGAAGTGAGCGGTGAAGAGAATCAGGTCTTAAGGGAAAAGGTAAACGAAAGTTCGGCCGTCTTGCTCGATGAGACCTCACGGATACGCTTCCTTCCTAATGCCAATTACAATGGTATCTCAAGCTTCAACTTCAGGGCATGGGATCAAACCACCGTTGAAAAAGCGGGAGAACGGGCAAATGCTTCTATCAATGGAGGCACCTCAGCTTTTAGTATTGCAAGTGCCTCTGCATCGATTGAGGTGGAGGCGGTTAACGATCTTCCACTTGTCGATCTAAATGGACGGCTACCCGGCGAGGATTATATATACAGCTACCTGACCCAGATCAACTCAACCCTGGTACCTCTGACAACTGGCGATGCTTTTATCTTTGACGCTGATAGTTTAGATATTGAATCCTTAACTGTAACCTTAACCAACCATCCAGATGGCGTGAATGAGTATCTATTTTTAGAGAGCTCTTCAGATGGCGCTTACGATCCGGACACAGGTGTAATTACATTCTCAGGTAAAGACTCGCTCGAAAATTATAGTACCACGCTGCAAAAGTTACATTATGCAAATAATGCGGAAAGTATGAACACTGAGGATCGGATTATCGAATTCGTTGCTAATGACGGAACAGGCGACAGTCTACTTAGAACAACGACACTGAAGTCAATTGAAACCAATAACGCACCTAACTTAAATCAAGACCTCCCCATGCAGTTCAATGATATCGATGAAGATGACATGGACCCGGACGGAAATGCGGTCAGTGCACTGTTGGAATCGACCGAGTCCGATCCAATTCAAGATGAAGATTCAAACGCGCTAAGCGGATTTGCTGTTGTCGGGGTGGAGAATCTAAATGGCGAATGGCAGTTTAGTATTGACAATAGAACGAGTTGGATCCCCTTTGGTGAGGTATCCGATCAGGCAGCAGTTTTACTGAACGAACAGGCAATAATCCGCTTTGTACCTGAAGCGAATTTCAGCGGTGAAACAAGAACTATAACCGTGAGGGCCTGGGATCAGACAGAAGGTGCGAATGGTTTAAATAATGTTAACATAACCAATTATTTAACCAATTATGAAGCAATCATGCCGTTTAGTAAGGATACATCATCTATATCTATCACCATAAACCCCATCAATGATGCTCCTGTTTTGACAATCACGGCTGATACAACTGCACAGTTCATCGAAGGAAATGGTCCGGTGATTATTGCCGGACCGACTATACAAATCATGGATGTCGACAGCGCCATGCTGGAATCGGCAACGCTCACGATAAGCAACCTGATTCCAAACGAACCTGATATCCTGCATGTGGAATCAAACGGATCAGGTATTGTCGTAAATTATAACAAGGAGAGCGGCACGCTCCAGCTAACCGGGCAAGGAAGCCTCGCCGAATATCAACGCCTGTTGAGATTAGTGACTTTTGACAATCTTTCCCAGGATCCGGCAGTCGAGGATAGGACCATAATCTTCAATGTCAATGACGGAGAGAGTGCCAGCAACGATGTTACGAGCACCGTGCTTGTCGAAGCAGTAAATGATATGCCTGTGCTGGATTTAAATGGCGATACTGCCGACGGCACCGATAACACGGTCTATTACGACAATGATGGTGTTCCGGGTGGTAGTTCAGTCGTCCTGGCCGGCGGTCTACAGGTCCATGATGCCGATAACACAACGCTGATTGGAGCTACGATATTGCTCGAAAACCAGCCGGACGGAACATCCGAGTATTTAACTGTTGATACCAGCAATACAAGCATTGCATATGATGATCCGGAAGATAGCAACATTATAAGTCTTAGCGGGCGGGATAGTCTGGCGAATTACCAGAAAGTTCTACAGACGGTTACTTATGTAAACAACAAGGCTAAACCAAACCGGGCTGTTCGTAAAATTTCCTTTACCATAGAAGATGCATCGCAGGGTATTTCTATGGCGTGGGTAAAAGTTGTTGTACGGCCGCAAATACTGCTCATGCCCATTATTGCCCGTAGCTCCCAGCAGATCACTGAGGAGCCTAATAATACCTGCGAGGAAGCTGTACCGATCGCCAAAAACAATACCTATGAGTTTATGGCTGATGATGTGCGAGATTGGTTTAGTTTTTCTCTCTCGGAACCGGCGGATATAACGGTTGAATTAACTGAGTTCGGTCCTATAGATGGTCAGTTGAATGTCGGCCAGGGAAGCTGCGGAGCACTCAAACTCATCGGCTTTAACGGCGATTACTCAACTACTAAAATTATCGACCTTGGAAGTCTCAAAGCCGGCCGTTATTATATTCTGTTAATAACCGATAAATTTGAAAATAATCTAGAGCCTTACAAACTGCGCGTAAAGGTTAACCAGTAAGAAAGAGATCATTTTCCGGCCGCTTATAAATCCAGGATATGGCGCGCGATCACTAAGCGTTGAATTTCGCTTGTTCCTTCGCCAATCGTCATCAGGCGCGTGTCGCGATACATTCTTTCGACCTCAAATTCCGAACTATAACCATATCCACCATGGATTTGAATCGCATTGCGACAAACTCGCTCACTTATTTCCGTAGCAAATAGCTTGGCCATCGACGCCTCCTTGGTGAAGGGAATGCCCTGCTGCTTCATCCAGGCCGCCTGATAGACCATCAAACGCGCTGCATGAATCTCCGTCGCCGCATCCGCGAGCATCCATTGGACAGCCTGGTAATTGGCGATCGGCGTGCCGAAGGTTTGGCGTTCTTTTGCATAAGCGACGGCCG
>Ga0316585_10000180_pt1 | contig 12894 bp, 11 predicted proteins | sample S_170502SCrBrC_D_FD_204517 | JGI IMG/M metagenome (GOLD analysis project Ga0316585, IMG submission 204517) | Rhizosphere microbial communities from salt marsh grasses in Alabama, United States - S_170502SCrBrC | ecosystem: Host-associated > Plants > Roots > Rhizosphere | place: USA: Alabama...
CAACCGCGTTGAAGCGGTCATCCGCTGCTTCGATCCCTGCCTGAGCTGCTCGACGCATGCCTTCGGCCAGATGCCGTTGGAGGTGGAACTGCTGAACCGCGACGGCGAAGTCATGGACCGCGCCGCGCGGGTAATGTAAGTGCTGTCAGCCGTCAGCCGTCAGCCGAAAGCTGATAGCTGATGGCTGATGGCTGTTTGCTGGTAGCTTCCCGTTCCCATGCTTCTGGTAATTGGTTACGGCAACACGCTGCGCAGCGACGATGGGGTGGGGAAGGTGGTGGTCGAGCGCCTGGAGGCGAAACGGCCGTCTGCGGATTTGCAGTTTCTGGCCTGCCACCAGCTGCTGCCGGAGCATGCCGAACTGCTCAGCCAGGCCGATCGCGTGATTTTCATCGACGCCGCCGCCGGAGCGCCGCCGGGAGCGATTGCCGTGCGCGAATTAACGGCCGTTTCCGAAGATAACCCCGCCTTGATTCACGACATCACCCCCCAGACCCTGCTGGCCTATGCCCAACTGCTCTACGGCCGTGCCCCCGAGGCTTACCTCATTACCGTCAACGGCTATTCATTTGCGTACGGCGATTCGCTTACTAAGGAAATGACGGCCGTTTTGCCCAAATTATTATTTCAGGTAGTTGAATCCATAGGTGACTTAAATTAACACGAAAATAGTGTACACTATATTCATATGAAGAATATCACCTTGAGCGCCGATGAAGCACTTATCAAGGAAGCCCGCCGCCGGGCGCGAAATGAAAACACCTCGTTGAATGAACTTTTTCGAGAGTGGCTGGCGTGCTATGTCTCAGAACCCCAGGCTTGCGATCGTTATTTAGAGCTGATGGATCGCCTGGGTCATGTTAAGGTCGGTGAGACTTTCCACCGCGACGAATTGAATAACCGCCGTTAATTTTTGTTAATTGGATATTGGTTTTTTATCTGATAAAGGAGCAAGCTTATGCACGTCGATGTTCGTTACCAACCCGCTTTTGCACTCGCTTTTGTCACCTTGGACGCCGGGGAGAGTATTCAGGTGGAGGCGGGGGCGATGGTCGGGATGTCGCCCGACCTGGAGCTCTCCACCGAAGCGCGCGGTGGATTTTTAAAATCGTTTGCCCGCAGCGTTTTTGGCGGCGAGAGCTTTTTCCTCAATTCGTTTACGGCCGTTAAGCAGGGTGATTCTGTTGCCCTGGCCCCGCCGCTGCCCGGCGATATTCATGTGATTGAGATGACCGGTGAACCGTTACTGGTGCAGTCGGGCTCTTATCTCGCTTCCAGTGAAGGCGTCAATGTCGATACAACCTGGTCCGGGGCGGAGACTTTCTTCGGCAGCGAAGGCCTGATCATGCTGCGCTGCACCGGCAAGGGCACGCTGATCGTCTCCAGTTACGGGGCTATCCATACCGTCAATCTCGATGAAGGGCAGAGTTATATCGTGGATACGGGCCACCTGGTTACTTTTGAGGAATCCGTGGATTATCACATTAAGAAGGTAGCCGGTTGGAAGAGCACATTCTTCAGCGGTGAAGGCATCGTCGCCGAATTACAAGGTCCCGGCCAATTGACAATGCAAAGCCGCAGCCAGGATTCCTTCCTGGCCTGGCTCATCCCGCAGCTCCCGCGAACCAACAGCAGCAGTAATTAATGATTAGATTGGTCCAATTTCGCTCGCAATATGTTTGCGGATATAGATTTCTAAAATTGGACCAATCTTAGTTGAACAAAACAGCTGCGGCTTAGAGCCCGCGGCTGTTCTTTCCGTTTTATGTTTTTCGTTCCTCTGTTTATTATTTGTCAGCGATAACGGCCGTTATTATTCGGACCATCAAAGTCATCATCCTCATAGGATGAATCTTCATCGTAAAAGTCGTTGGCGTCATCATCTTCGTTATATGCGCCCTCATACTCGCCGTACGGGTCCTCTTCATCGAAGTCGAAATCCTCATCCAATTCATCTTCATCCATAAGCGCCGCGGCGCGGAAGAGTGTGGCGCGAGGAATCTCGAGCAGTGTGATTTGGCCGCCAAGAGTTTCAAGCTGTTCCTGCGCGCCCGGCAGATCGTCATGATTAGGAACGAGGAGCAGGAGAGCCTGGCCCGTACTTAAGTCACCGCGTAGGCGTTTGATAAGCGCATTATCGAGCCCGAGCAGGGTTGTTAATGTATCGGCCGCCGACTGAAAATCCTGGTCAATTTCCAGGTCCCCGCTTTTTTCACTGGCCAGCAAAATTTCAAAAATGTCCAGGGACAGGCCTGTCTCCTCCCCATAACCGCTGTCATCGCCGATCAGCTGCGCATCCAAGCGGTTATGCTGGTTCACCAAGACGCCGACGGCATCAGGACCCTGTCCTTTAAGACTCTCAGACCATTCCCAGAGCATATCGACGGCATGGTCCGCACTGGAAATATCGGCAAACACAGCCAATAAGATGATAGTTTCAGACTCAGCCATGTTGAATCTCCTCTGAAATCATTGGGTTCAAGCACTTCATTTTTCAGTGCTGCTAGAATTTTATCTTCGTCAACATTTGGAAACCACAATTTTAGCCAAAAAGAAAGGGCGCTTCGCAAAGCACCCTTTCCTGCACCGTCGCCTGTTTCCTACGTAGCTATTCACGCACTATACTGGGCATAAATATCTGGAAGTCGTTTGGCAGGTTATTCAGATTCAAAGCCCACAACTCTCTATCTCCCAATTGATTTTCCACATCGAAGAAAAATTTATTTCCCACGAGTAAAAGACTATTAAATTCTGCCGCATTTGGCGCGTCAATCACGCCCGTTCCGGCCACGCTGCCATCACTACCCTTCAGTATCTTGTCGATATAGAAAAGATGATCGCCGGCAACAATCATGTCGCTGACAGAAACGTTTATGTCAGCCAGTCTCTCTGTTCCCTCCGCGGTGCCATCGCTTACCCACAGCCCATCCTCGATAAAAAAGAACCCCCCGCTGTAAGGCGTGATGTCGTAGGCAGGCTTTTCGATCACTAGTTTGGTTCCTGAATTCGTCCCATCCGTTTTCCACAACGCCGGCCCGTGCAGGCCATCATCGGCCGTAAAATAGACCTCGTTAGCGAAGACTGCCAGGGACTCAGGGTTGGAACTTCCCTGGAGGTTGATGTCTTTAACCCGCGCCGGCTGGCTGTAGGGATTTGCTGCTTGCCAAAGTTCCTGATCGCTCTCACTATCGCACCAGGCGAAATAAAGCTGATCGCCGATAACGGCCCAACTCTCATAATCAAGGGAGCAGCTGTGTACCGGCAATCCTTGGTGAATATGAGTTCCAGCTGCCGTGCCGTCGCTGAAACCCAGGTAAGCCGGCGCGTGAGTGGGTGAAACCTCGGGGTCGACGCCGCGTTGAATGAAGTAAAGCTGATTAGCGGCCGGAATCATTTTCTCCACATAATATTGGCCGAGACGTAAAGTTCCTTCGATGCTGCCGTCCGTGCGCCAGAATTCGTAGGTATCATCTGAATAGATAGTAACTGTGAAAAAGGCATATCCATTCCACTCGATAATCTCTCGTACGTAGGCTTCGCAAGACGGCTCGCCAATAACTTCTATTAGTGTCGTGCCGGCGGATGTTCCGTCACTTGTATACATTTCCAATCCGCTTCCATCCGCAGAAGCAAAGAACACCAGACCGTTTTTTGTTGCCGCCATTTTTCTAGGAGAAGAGCCAAATTTGCCAGGCCGGAGATCGGTTATGATATTCGTCCCGGTTGCAGTCCCATCGCTGGACCACAATTCGTATCCGGCGGTACCATCGTCCGCTGAGAAGAAAAGCAGGTTGTTATACTTTGTAAAGAAGCTGGGTTCGGAAGAATTGGGAGTTTGATTGATATTCAAAAGCAGCTTGGCCCCAACGGCCGTTCCATCGGTCACCCCCAATTCATCATCTAGCCCTTCTTGTGAAGTGTCATCTGTGGGAAAAAGTACCAGGCGCAGCAGCATCAATTCATTGATATATGCCAGCGGTGTGGCATGAGAACTATCGCTGCCCGCTAAAATATCCTGCACCATCTGCGTCCCGGCGGCGGTCCCGTCACTACGCCACAGCTCACAACCGGTTTCAGGAGCTGTCCAGGGAAAATAGAGGGAACTACCGGCCGGTTGGGGTTCAAAGCCATACAGGCAGAAAACAGAAGAATCATTCATTGGATCATCATCCATTAGTAACAATGGGAATGTACCTGAAGGGGTTCCATCACTTCGTCCCAGGTATTTGTGATGATCGGCATAATCATAATACTGAAAATATAAGAGATTATCTGCCGCGGTTGGCGTTCCTTCCAGATCGATTTGATCGAGCAGTTTGCTTGATCCGCCTTCGCTCCCATCCGTACGCCAGAGAGCTGTACCCTCATGAAAGGCCGTGAAGAAAAGAAGGTCAGCGACAGCAGTAGGATCGGATATCGAGGAATCGTCTATGCCTGGATTAAAGTCCTGCACCAGTATTGTTCCTGCTTCGCTCCCATCAGTCTTCCACAACTCGCGTCCATGAACCCCATCATTAGCGACGAAATATAAGAAATCGCCGGCGGCCGTCAGGTAATGGGGTTCTGAACTCTCAACTCCAGGATAAATATCCACCAATAATTCTGTATTCGCCGTACTACCGTCGCTTGTCCAAAGTTCAGACCCTTCATCTTCGGAAAAATGGCGAAAATAAAGCCGCCCATCATAAGCGGTCAGTGAGTTGCCAAAATTTCCCCTAGGAGGTTCGAAAAATGGCCCCGTACCCGCTATAGTTCTTTAAGTAAGTACGTGCCGGATTCCGTGCCGTCACTCCGCCACAATCTATTCCCAGATAGCCCATCATCTGCCGCAAAAAAGATACCCTTCGTTCGTTCATCGTATCCCCCTGGATTAATCAGGCATCCGGCGTTGTCCTCATAGCGGCCAAACCCCGGCCTCGCGGTCAAATCTTCTTACACTATAGCATGAAGAAAGCGCTGTTTTTTGCGATATTGTGCGACTTCGTGCGCCTGAAGAATGCAGACGAAGCTCCGGCTCCGGTGCATAGGCTTTCGCAGGTGAATTCCCAATCAAGCTCTGCTTAAACGATTCTGAGCAGCGGTTCTGGACTTTGACCTAACCCTGTGACATTCAGCAGGCACATTCATGACATTTGTCATAAATCTATTGCCAAATCTGGCTTTTCTGTGAATAATACGCCCGGTTTAACTTATATATGCATAGATTTGCATAGATTTTCTCCTCCCAAAAACATTTCTCGGGAAACAGCCACTGGGAGGTTTGTTTTGTAGAAAATTCACTGCTTTTTAAACGAGAAGATGCTTGAAGTGAGAACATGATGGAAGAAGCCCCGTATTCACCACCGCGCCTGATTTTTTGGGAAACAACCGCCGGATGTAATCTGGAGTGCATTCACTGCCGGCGCGTGACCGTGGCCGACAAACTGCTGCCACAGGATCTGTCAACGGCCGAAGCGAAGGCCATGATCGACGATATCGCCGCCTTCTCGAAACCGATTTTCGTGCTCAGCGGCGGTGAACCGCTTTTCCGCCCCGACATATTCGAAATCGCCCGCCATGCCGCCGACGCCGGCCTAATCGTCGCCCTGGCCACCAACGGTACATTGATTGACGCCGGCGTGGCCCAGAAGATCAAAAAGTCGGGTATCCGCCGTGTGAGCGTCAGTTTCGACGGCGCCGACGCGCCCACGCACGACATCTTCCGTGGCCCGGGCGCTTTTGACCGTGCGCTGAAAGGCATCGGCCACCTGCGCGATGTCGGCGTACCTTTCCAGATCAACACCACCGTCGCCAAGCACAATATTCACCAGATGGAAGAAACACTGGCCCTGGCCAAGGATCAGGGTGCGGTCGCCCTGCATCTCTTCCTACTTGTACCCGTGGGTTGCGGCGTGCAGATTGCCGAGGACCAGCAGATCAGCCCCGACGAGTACGAAGAAGTCCTGAACTGGATGTATGACCGCGAGATGGAAGGGGGCATTGAATTAAAAGCGACCTGCGCGCCGCATTATTTCCGCATTGTGGCCCAACGGCGTGCTGAAGAAGCCCACCTGAATATTCGCCGCCAGCGGCCGGCCAGCCAGCATCGCCAAAAACATGCCGGGGGCAGTAATGGCCATCCAGGCAGTAACGGCCATCCGGGCGGCCATCCGCTTGGTGAAGGGCGACACGCGATGAATGCAATGACCAAGGGCTGCCTGGCCGGAACGGGCGTGGCCTTTATCAGCCATCGCGGCGAAGTGTTCCCCTGCGGTTACCTGCCCTTAGAAGCGGGCAATATTCGTGAAGAGAATATCGCCGACGTATGGCATTACTCACCCCTCTTTGCCGAACTGCGCAATCCCGATCTACTGGGCGGCGCCTGCGGCGTGTGCGAGTTTAACCATCTCTGCGGCGGCTGCCGCGCACGCTCCTACGGCATGCTCGGCGACCACCTGGCCGAAGAACCGTTTTGTACGTATGTTCCGGTGAAGATGCGGGAGACGGCATGAACAAAAAAACAATGTCGGATGTCGGATTTCGGAAGGCATCCACACATCCCACATCCTACATCCCACATCGCACATCCGACATTTTAGCGGGGTTGGTTCGTGAATAATTCCTTCGTTGATGTGGCCATCGTCGGCGGGGGTATCGCCGGGTTGAGCGCGGCCTGGTTCTTGCAGCAGGAAGCGCCGGGGCTTTCTTATGCGCTGCTGGAGAGCGGCGACCGCTGGGGCGGCAAGATTAAGACGGAAACGGTGGATGGCCCCGGCGGCGAGCCATTTGTTATTGAAGGAGGGCCGGATTCCTATATTACGACCAAGCCCTGGGCCTGGCAGCTGACGCAGAAGCTGGGCATGGATGAGGATGTGCTGGGCACGAATGACGCGCGGCGCAAGACGTTCGTGCTCAATAAAGGCAAGCCGACGCCCTTGCCTGACGGCGTGATGCTCATCGTCCCCACACGGTTTACGCCGTTCGCCCTGTCGCCGCTGATTTCACCCTGGGGCAAGCTGCGCATGGGCATGGATCTCTTTATCCCGCCTCTTAAAGACGGCCGTGATGAAACCCTGGCCCAATTTATCGAGCGCAGGTTGGGGCGTGAGGCGCTGGACAAGATCGCCGAACCGCTGATGTCCGGCATCTATAACGCGGATGCGGAGATGCAGAGCCTGCTGGCCACCTTCCCGCGCTTCCGCGATATTGAATCGCAGCATGGCAGCCTGATTCGCGGCATGCTGGCCTCCAAACGCGCGCGATCGAACGGCAAAGCCGCGTTGTCACCCTCCAGCAACGGCCATGGACCGTCGGCAGCCAAGCGTCCGCCCTCGGCATTTGTCTCTTATAAGTCGGGCATGGAGAGGCTGGTCGATCGTCTGTTAGAAGATTTGGATGGCGATCTGTGCCTGAACACGGCCGTTTCGGGGATGAGCAAAACGCTGGACGGCCGTTATGAGCTGAACATCCCCGGCGGGATCTTGAAAGCAACGGCCGTCATCCTGGCCGTGCCCGCCTACGCCGCCGCCAATATCGTCCAGATCCTGGCTCCTGAGGCGGCCGAAGAACTGCGCAAAATCCGCTACGTCAGCACGGGTACCATATCCCTGGCTTACCGGCGTGATGAGCTTGATCATCCCCTGGACGGCTTCGGCATTGTCATTCCGCGCAGCGAGCGCCGGCGCATCAACGCCATTACCTGGAGCAGCACCAAGTTCGATCACCGCGCTCCGCAGGGCACGGCTTTACTGCGCGTCTTTTTCGGCGGTTCGCGCACGCCGGAGATGTTTGATAAGGGCGACGAGGAATTGGAAACGATCGTGGGCGAGGAACTGCGCCAGCTCATGGGCATTGAAGCCGAGCCGCTTTTCCACCGTATTTATCGCTGGCCGAAAGCCAATCCGCAGTACGATGTCAATCACCTGACGCGCGTCGCGGCTATCGAAGAAGCTCTGCCGCCCGGCGTATTCGTCAGCGGTAGCCCCTACCGCGGCATCGGCGTCCCCGACTGCGTCCATCAAGGCCAGCAGGCTGGCGAAGCCGCGGAACTGTATGTTGGCGAGCAAGTGGCGGTGTGAGATAGAGAAGAGAGATAGAGATAGAAAAGAGAGATAGAGAAAAAGATAGAGGAGAGAGATAGAGGAGAGAGATAGAGATAGAGGATACATCCGACATCCGATATCCAACATCCGACATCACCATGACCGAACATCCCACCCCTGATCAATGGCTTTCCCTTTCCGCGGCGGCGGACCGGCTGGGCGTACACCCGACGACACTGCGCCGCTGGTCGGACAACGGCGATATCACGACGATGCTCACACCCGGTGGGCACCGCCGCTATTTGATATCCGACCTGGATAAATTTTCCCAAACCCGGCGCAGCGTGATGGGCAGCAATCAGGTTGCTGCCGAATGGGCGGACCGCGCTTTGCAGACGACGCGCCAGGAAATTGTGAGCCGCCGCGACGAAAACTGGTTGAGCTCTTTCGATAACGGCACGCGCGACAGCAACCGCCGTCTGGGCCAGCAGCTCTTAGGCCTGACGATGCAGTATATCGGCGCGCCGGAAAAAGAGCAGCCAAGTTTGATGAGCCAGGCACACGCCATCGGCCGCCAGTATGGAGAAATGGCTTATGAATCAGGTTTGCCGCTCACCGAAGCCTTGCAGGCGACCCTCTTTTTCCGTGACCTGTTGATTGAAACCGCCTTACAGCTCCCGGAAAATATGCCCGTTAAACCGCAGGCCAATATTCGCCTGATGCGCAAGATCAATCAACTGCTGAACGCAATTCAATTACAGATTGCCGAGGTCTACGATGGTTCCAGCTCAGATATATTGTATCGGGGTTAATCACGAAACCGCGCCGCTGGCCGTGCGCGAAGGGCTGGTCTGTACGCCGGACGTGCATGAATCCATTCTAAAGAATGATTACCCGCAAATAGCGGAGTGGGCCTGGATTTCAACCTGCAACCGGGTAGAACTCTATGCCGCCTGTTTTTGCGAACTGGCCGCGGGCAAGGTCAGCGATCTATTTGCCGAACTGCATGGCGGATGCTTGGAGGATTTGCAGCCATATGTCTATTCCTTGCAGAATGAAGAAGCCGCCGCGCACCTGCTGCACGTGGCCGCCGGTCTCGATTCGCTCGTCCTCGGCGAGCCGCAAATTTTGGGCCAGGTGAGCCGTTCCTTCAGTCACGCGCAGGAGCATGGCACAACCGGATCGGTTCTACGCGCCCTGTTTCGCTCGGCATTGACCGCCGGAAAACGGGTGCGCAATGAAACGGCGATTGGTAAAAATCCGGCCAGTGTGCCTTCCGTGGCCATTAATCAGGCCGGCGACCAGTTGGGTTCGCTCAGAGATAAAAACATCCTGCTGCTGGGCGCCGGAGCGATGGCCAGAACGGCCGTTAAAGCACTCACAGCGCGCGGCTATACTAATATCAGCGTCGCCAACCGCACGCCGGCCCACGCCCGGACATTGGTCGAACCCTGGAACGGCCGTATTTACACCCTTGACGAACTGCCCGCGGCCCTGGAAACGGCCGATGTTGTCTTCACGGCCACGCACGCCGAACGGCCGTTGATCACCGCCGCAATGCTGGCCGAGGTCATGGAAAAACGGGCGCATAAGGAAATCCTGTTGTTTGACCTGGCCGTGCCCCGCGATATCGAGCCCGCCGTGGCCGGACTGCCCGGCGTCTCGCTGATCGACATGGACCGCGTGCAGGAAGAGCTGGACGAATCGCTCATCGCCCGCCGTGCTGAAGTGCCGGCGGCGGAAGCGATCCTGGCAGAAGAACTGGAGCGCCTGCAAGGAAAACTGGCCGAACTTTCCATCCGGCCGGTGATCACCGGCCTGCGCCAGAAAGCGGAGGCGATTCGCCAGCGCGAACTCGCACGCACAATCCGTCATCTCGGCGACGTCGATCAGGAAACTCTGGATCACATCCAACACCTGACCCATTCCCTGGTCAACCAGCTGCTCCACGAACCGACCAAACGCCTGCGCCAGGAAGCCAAAGGCGACCGTCCGGATGAGGTGTCGGAGGTTGTGCGGGAGTTGTTTGATCTTTGAGTCCGTCAGTTTATCAGTGTTTCAGTGAGTCAGTCACTCTACTGAAAAACTGACAAACTGACAAACTGATAAACTAGCATGCTTAAACCCCTCACCATCGGCACCCGCAAATCCCAGCTCGCGTTGTGGCAGACTAATCATGTCCGGAAGGAACTGCTGGCCGCCTGGCCGGAGCTGGCGTTTGCGGTGCGCACGTTCACGACCACCGGCGATCAGGTCCTGGACCGGCCGCTGCCGGCTATTGGCGGCAAAGGGTTGTTTACCGAAGCCTTGGAGAGCGCCCTGCGCAGTGGAGAAATCGATATCGCCGTGCATTCCTTGAAAGATTTGCCGGTCGCCGATCCGCCGGGCCTGACCGTGGGCGCTGTGCTCAGCCGCGCCGACGTACGCGATATCCTGATCAGCCGCGCGGGCTTTGACTTGCAAACACTGCCTCCCGGCGCCGTGGTCGGTACGAGCAGTTTGCGACGCCAGGCGCAGCTCCTGGCCGCACGGCCCGACCTGGAAGTGCGCTCGATTCGAGGGAATGTGGAGACGCGCATCCGTAAAGTGATGGAAGGGCAGTATGACGCGGCCGTCCTGGCCTCCGCCGGGGTACAGCGCCTCGGTCTTAACGACCATGAAGGGCGGCTGCTCTCCTTAAACGAGATGCTGCCCGCACCGGGGCAGGGCGCTCTGGCCGTGCAGTGTCGCGCCGCTGATGAGGATTCCTTAGCACTCCTGGCGGCGATCAATGACGAAGCCGTGCGCAGTGCGGTAACGGCCGAACGGAGTTTTCTATACGCCCTGGGCGGCGGCTGCGCGGTACCCGTGGCCGCCTATGCACAGGCTACCGACGAAGGCTGGCAGCTGCAGGGACTGGTCGCCGATCCGGCGGGACGGCCGCTGGTGCGCGTGAGCGACTGCGGGCGCGATCCCCTGGCTCTCGGTCAAGAGCTGGCCGGCCAGGCTGCGCTGGCCGGGGCGAATGCGATTCTCGACCGCCTAAAACCGCTGCGCGGGCGGCGCATCGTGATCACGCGCAGCGCCGAACAAGCCGGACCTTTCGCCGAACGCCTGGCTCTACTGGGAGCGGAGCCGGTGCTGTTTCCGGTCATTGATTTCGCCCCATCCGACCCGCAGCTCTTGCAGGCTTACCTGGCCCAGTTGGATGCTTATTCATGGATTGTTTTCACCAGCGCCAACGCCGTGCGCTTTTTCTTCGAAATTTATGACGCCCTGGAAGATGCGCCGCCGCTGCCGAAAATCGCCGCCGTGGGCCAGATCACGGGCGACCTGCTGCAAGTGCGTAGCCTCTCTCCTGATTTTGTGCCCGATGTGTATACCGGCGAGGCGCTGGCCGCCGGCCTGGGCGATCTGAGCGGGCAGCGCGTCCTGCTTCCCCGTGCGCGGGCCGGACGGCCGCAGATCGTTGAAGGGCTGCGAGAAAATGGGGCGCTGGTGGATGATGTGCCGCTGTACGAGACGGTAACGGCCGTTCCTAGCGCGCGGGCCCTGGCCGAAATAAAGCATGGTGTGGATACCGTGACCTTCACCAGCCCATCCAGCGTGCGCAATTTTCGGACGCTGCTGACCAACACGGGCATCGACGCCGATGCCCTGCTGGCGGAAGCGCTGACCGTTTGCATCGGCCCCTCAACGGCGGCGCAGATTGAGGAGTTCGGTTTAACGGCTGATCTGGTGCCCGCGGTGTATACCGTCGACGGCATGATCGAGGCGATGCTGGTGAATAATTAATGGCTGAATTGTTGAATTGTTGAATGACTAATGAATGAAAATATGCCATCTTTAACCTTCCCTTTAGCCCGCCCGCGGCGGCTGCGGCAGAGCGCGGCTATGCGGCGCATGGTGCGTGAGACGTCGCTGAGCACGGCCGATTTTGTGTATCCTCTCTTTGTGCAGCATGGCCGGGAGATGCGCCAGGAAATCACCAGCATGCCCGGACAGTTCCGGCTGTCCGTCGATCAACTGACCGCCGAAGCGCGCGAAATCGCCGACCTGGGCATTCCCGCCGTTCTGCTGTTCGGTATTCCCGCGCAGAAAGATCCCGTGGGTCTGGAGAATTTCGCCGCTGAGGGCATTGTGCAACAGGCGATTCGGGCGATTAAAACGGCCGTTCCCGATCTGATCGTCATAACCGATGTCTGCCTCTGCGAATATACCGACCACGGCCACTGCGGCCTGCTGGACGCGATGGGCAATGTGCTCAATGATCAGACCTTAGATATTTTGGCCAAAACGGCCGTTTCTCATGCCCAGGCCGGTGCGGACATCGTCGCCCCCAGTGGCATGATGGACGGCATGGTCGCGGCTATTCGCCAAGCCCTGGACGGCGCGGGTTATCCTGGGCTGCCGGTCATGTCCTACGCCGTCAAGTACGCCTCCGCCTTTTACGGTCCGTTCCGCGACGCGGCCGACGGCGCGCCGAAATTCGGCGACCGTAAAACGCACCAGATGGACCCGGCCAACGCCCGTGAAGCGCTGCGCGAGGCGGCGATCGACGTGGCCGAGGGAGCGGATTTCCTGATGGTCAAGCCCGGGCTGCCTTACCTGGATGTCATCCAACGCCTGAGCCAGGCCTTTCCCGAACTGCCCCTGGCCACCTACAATGTCAGCGGCGAGTACAGCATGATCAAGGCCGCCGCCGCCGCGGGCTGGCTGGACGAGAAAGCGACGGTGATCGAAGCCCTGTTATCCTTCAAACGCGCCGGCGCCGATATCATAATTACCTACCACGCCAAGGACGCGGCGCGGTGGCTGTGAGTAGTGGTTAGTATTTGGTATTTGGTATTTAGTATTTAGTTCAGTTGAAGGGACACTGACAAACTGATCAACT
>Ga0316585_10000181_pt1 | contig 12894 bp, 10 predicted proteins | sample S_170502SCrBrC_D_FD_204517 | JGI IMG/M metagenome (GOLD analysis project Ga0316585, IMG submission 204517) | Rhizosphere microbial communities from salt marsh grasses in Alabama, United States - S_170502SCrBrC | ecosystem: Host-associated > Plants > Roots > Rhizosphere | place: USA: Alabama...
CAAGATGAGGCAGGGGCAGCTATCATCACCCTCGAAGATTACGAGGAATTGGCTGCTACTGTTGAGGGTATCACACAAAAGCCGCAGGTAGGCATTCCCTTTGCCGTGCCCATGCGTGTGACCGACAACGCCAAGTGCAACGTGACCAATCCGCAGCCTTACTGCAACGGATCGGCGATCAGCGCTGATCACACGGATGTGCTGAACCCGCTCGACTACGGCATGGTCGATATGTGCGCGGATACCGTTACTATCCCCACCCAAGGCGATCCGAATGTCTGTGTGACTGAGTATGGTATGCCTCTGGTGGGTAATATCGCCGCCACACGCCCGCGCTTGGGACTGTACGGCTACGACAGCGATAAGGATGATGTCACTGACAGCGCCTTCGTGGTCTTCGAAGCCGAGGAATCAAAAGGCCTGGGCGCCTTCGGATTCACCGCAGATGGCACGGCTTGCGATCCCGAAACTGTACCTGACTGTATCGCCTTCGACGAGGGCAAGAATGTCTGGTACTACTCCTTTAATATGGAGTTGACCGGGGACAATAACGATAATTACGCTGATAAAGAGGATCTAGATAGCCTGATCGCCAATCTGGGCGGCCATGGCAACCAACTCAACCAACCCGAGGTAAATTGGGAAACCGGCGAATTCTACTCAGTAGCCAACACCGTTGACTTCTGGGATTTCGGCGATTATAACTACGAGATATGGAACACGGAGATCGCCCGCCGTGGCAGCCTGCTGGCCCAGGATATTGTCAAGGTTGACAATAACATCTCCAAGGCCAAGGCAGGTTTGATTGCCATGCCAGCCTGGAAGCAGGGCATTATGAACCAGGGTGGCCCGGCGGATGTGATGGTGCGGCGTATCATTATCCCCAAAGGTTGGAACATAAATAAAGGTAATCCTTACGCTTTCCGTAACATGGCCTGCGATGAATGGCTCTACAGCCGTGACAAACAATCTGGCATGCCGGAAAACGCCTATTATCCGGACGGACTCTGTATGGACTCAGCGATCAACCTCTCAGGTTACATCCCCGATACCTGCACCGATTCGCAGACGGGCAGCGATGAGGATTGCCCACAGGTGGACCTGAGCCAGGGCACGACCTTCGGCGTTGGGGACACCAATCCCATCTTGCAGGGCAACCAGGTGGATCCCAATCAGACCAGGGTTCTTAGCTGGCACCAATGCCCGGCCGATTTCACCTCGGTGAGCGGCGAGACGCTGGACTGCAGCACCGATCTGCGCACGGACGACAGCACGCTGGCCGACCAATCCTGGTACAATCCGCTGGACGTCTCCAAAGGCCACCGCGGCTTCCTGGATGGCGATTTTGTGATGATGCTCTACGCCTGGTCGCCCAACTGGCGGCTGAACGCCAAGGGCAACGACCGCTACGAGCTCTACGTCAGACGCTCCTTCGACGGCGGCGAGACCTGGACGACGCTACCCGGCAATTTCAAGCATTGGACCAACGAATCGTATTTTGGTGCCGGTACGGTCACCTGCGAGACCTTCCGCTCCACGGAGACAGGCGGTGGCGGCATTGTCGAGCCTCGTGTCTGCAACGAATACGCTGCCGGCGCAAACGAACAGGCGCGCAACGTTACCCAGCTCAAGTCCATGGCCACGACCACGCTCGATCCACGCTATGCCACCACCGGTTCCCCGCGCGGTGAAAGCATCACCGCCGATCCCTTCGGGTATGGCATCCCCTATCCTGATACGGAAGACCTGCGCGATCCCTCACGCTACTTCATCGTCTATGAGACGGGTGACAACGACACCACGGCCGAGGGTGAACCGGAACCCCTGGATCTGTTCTACAGCCGCGCGGTCATGTTCGGCGACAACTACCAGGTATGGTCTGAAGAGACCGATCTGACCGACTGCTACCCGTCCGATCCGCATGGTGTACTTCCTGAAGAAGACCTAAGGATCGGTACCGGATTCTGCAACGAATTCGACCAGGTAGACGCGGGTAATCAAAGCATCGAGGGCAGCGAGGCCAGCCTCGAGGCCAACCCGGGCGGCGAGTTCATGTATGCTGTGTGGGCGCAGTTCGATACCGAAAACGCCCAAGGCGAAGAGGAATCCGATCCCATGGCCCGTCGTGTTTGGTGGATCGATGGTTGGATCTCCGAAACCAACGCCTGGACGCTGCCTGGAACCAACAGCAGCAACTGAAACAAGCACGAATAGTTAGCGGAGGGCCGCCTTGAACGGCGGCCTTCCCTCTCCGGCCAAGATTGTCACTAAATGGAGGACAAAAAGATGCTAAATAATAAAACGCGTTTCATCGGGCCGCTGTTGGCTTTTTTGCTCATCGCGCTCGTCGCTGTGCCGGTGATTTATGCCACCAGCAATGGGCTTGCTGACTGGCGGAACCACTATGAAAATTCGAACTCGGATGACGCTGGCTGCCAGCTTTGTCATGGCACCAGCTTGGGTCAGTTAAATACTTACGGGAAAGACATTTGCGATAAGTTCATAGATCAAGGATTTATTTCCAGCGACTGGACTGATACCTTGCTGGATATCGAAGGCATTGACTCTGATTTGGACGGGTCAAATAATGGCCTGGAGATCGCCAACAATAGCCAACCTGGCTGGACTGAAGGATTGAACCCGTTATTTTCGTCAGACTTTATCGATGGTTGTCCTAAAGTCGCGGATGATTCTACCGTGCCGAACAATGTCCCCTTACCGTACGATATCGACCTCGGCGGTGATCCCATCGCGAACCCGGGTGGGCCTTACGTGGCGCTCGTGGGCGAGATGATCACCTTCGACGGTAGTAATTCGACAGATGAAGGCGATATTGTGCGGTACGATTGGGTGTTTGGGGATGGAACTTCCGCTGTTGACGCTGGGCCTAATCCTGAGCACGCCTATGACGCAGAAGGTGTTTACAATGTGGTCCTGACGGTAACCGATAACGATGGGAATACCAATGCCGCAGGGACCACGGCGACCATCTCGCCGCTAGAGCTGCTCGATCTGGACATCGACACACTGAAAGTGGCCAGGACCGGCAGGGTTGACAAAGCCATCTCGGTCAAACTTTCGGTCGAGAACAACGGCACCGTCCTTGGCCAGGCTATCGCCACGATTTTAGGTAAGGTAGGCGGTGATACTGTATACAACCGGCGCCTGAACGTCTACGACTACATCGGTAAAGGCACCACTAACTTCACCTTTGCGGACTACACGCCTGAGGCCGCTGGAACCATCGAGTGGACGGCCACTATCGCCGATGAGGACCCGGATGATGACCTGGTCACAGCGACCACGGTTGTCAAGTAATAATAACTTTTCGTGACCGGGGGTATTTTATCCCCGGTCCTTTTTCATTCCACTCCTGGGTCTTGGAAAGAGACCGGCCTCTTCAATGATCTGCGCCACCAGTTCTTCCTGGCGATAGGCCATCACATGGACTCCATCGACGCCTTTTAATTCGCGCACCTGTTGGATGATCTCGATGCAAATGCGCTTGCCTTCCTCGCGCTGTTGAATTTTGGGCGTTTTATGCAGCCGCTCCACGACCTCGTCAGGAATAACAACGCCTGGGACCTTTGTACGCATATATTCGGCTGCGCGTTCAGACCGCAGCGGTCCTACACCCACCAGGATATATACTTTGTCCAATAAACCAAGATCCTCTACCTGGTTCAAGTACTCCTGTAGACGCGGCACGTCGAAGCAGTATTGAGTCTGGATGAAATCGGCGCCGGCGGCGATCTTCTTCGCCAGACGCAGCGGACGCCACTCGAATGGGGGTACAAAGGGATTGGCCGCCGCGCCGAGCAAAAACCGTGGCCTGGTCGTCAGTTTACGGCCGCTTAAGAGGAAGCCATCATCGCGCATCATGCGCGCCGTACGTAGGAGCTGGATGGAATCGAAATCAAAGACGCGCTTCGCTTCCGGCTGGTCACCGGCGCTGACATCGTCGCCGGTGATACAGAGGACATTGTGAACGCCCATGGCTGCCGCGCCTAAAAGATCGCCCTGAATAGCGATACGGTTGCGGTCACGGCAGGCAACCTGGTAGATAGGCTCGTAGCCGGCGCGGGTCAGCAGGGCACAGATAGCGACACTGGACATATGGCAGTGCGCGCCGGAGGCATCGACGGCATTGATGCCGTCACAAACGGTGGAGAGCACAATGGCCGCCCGGTAAACATCTTCGGCATCGGCGCTGTCGGGGGGATTCAATTCGGCCGTTACCGCGAAACGGCCGGAATGCAGCACCCGCTCTAACCGGCCCCCTGTTCTTAGTTCACTGTCCATGTGCTTTTCACTTCTTCCGCCACCTGCGGCGTCACGACCGCTACATCCTCTACATTGACCCAACCCTCAGGTAGTTCGCGGTCAATGCCTTGCAGCATATTGATCCAGGAGGCCGTACCCTCCAGCCGGCGATTGACAGGAGGTTGGATATCCATCAACTCATAGCCGTACCTGGGCATATCTTTAGAGCGTTCATAAGCCTGCACCCAAATACAGGGCTTTTCAGGATAGACCTCGCAGTGGCCATTCGTCCTCACACCGCCGCAGGGACCGTTTCGCAAATTTTTGGGGCAGGTCATGGAACAGGTCATACCCGTGCTGTGCAAGATACACTGCCCGCACATGCGGCAGTCGAAAACGGCCCCTTTTCCGACTTCTTCAACCCAGATAACGGCCGGTTCCCAAAAAGACCCTGGTTTTAACCAACGCCGGAAAGGTTGCAAGACCCGTTCGAAAAGGTCAAATACCACCTCAAGAAAATGGGGGTAATTTTGTAAGAATCGCAACATGATTCAACAGCCTCGGATTTGAAATCCAATACAAAAGCCGGGAAACTCTAACCGGCCAACTTACGCAGGGCGCGGTAATTCTTGATGTAGCGTCCCGAATATTCGTCTCGCCCAAGCAGCAGATCGATCGCGCGAATGGTGCTGGTGAGCTTGACCGGATTGGTAATGACCGCACTGGCCCCCTTTTGGGCGACCAGGGCTAAAAATGCCTGGTTAAGAATTTCCCGCTCCGGCAGGCCAAAGCTGACATTGCTCGCGCCGAGAGTTATATTCACGCCAAATTCTCCGCGAATGAGCTCAATGGTCTTTAAGGTTACCAGGCCGGATGTATGATCGGCGCTAACAGCCATGGCCAACGGATCAATGACAAGATCCTCAATGGGAATTCCCATTTGTGCCGCGCGTTCGATGATCTTGGCGGCAACAGCCAATCTCTTTTGCGGGTCCATGGAAATGCCATCGTCATCAATTACCAGGCCAATCACGGGCACACCGAACTCCTTAACAACAGGAAGGATATTCGATAGGACCTCTTCTTCACCATTTACAGAGTTGACCAGGGAACGCCCCGGAGCGGCGGCTAGACCGGCGGCCAATGTCTGCGGATTGGGCGAATCGATACAGAGGGGAACATCGTAAACCTCGGAAATAGCTGTCACCACCTCACCCATTACGAGCGGTTCATCAATGCTGGGAACACCCACATTGATATCCAACACATCCGCCCCATATTGAATCTGGCTTTCAGCGAGTTCAAGAACATAATCATATTGGCGTTCCTTGAAAGCATTGGTCAACTTCTTTCTTCTTGTCGGGTTGATGCTCTCGCCGATGATGGTCATAGGGCGATCAGTATCGATAATGACTGTTGAATTTTTTCCTCGTAGAGTGGTTTGCATGGCAAGTAATCCAATATTTTTTGCTGAGTCGTTCTAAAAGAATCCCTAATCGACAAACGTTTTAACCTTAGAAGCCGCCTGGCTGGCGTCCGGCGCGTAGCCATCGGCGCCTACCTGTTCCGCATAATCGGCCGTAACCGGCGCGCCACCAATCATGATTCGGACGTTATCGCGAATGCCCGCTTCGTTTATGGCATCGATGGTGACTTTCATTTTAGGCATGGTCGTCGTCAATAGAGCGGACATGGCTATCACACCGGCGTCATTGGCCTGGATAGCTTCGATGAAAGCATCTGGGCTGACGTCAACGCCGAGATCAATGATCTCGAATCCCGCGCCTTCCATCATCATGGCCACGAGGTTCTTACCAATATCGTGCATATCCCCTTGAACGGTGCCGATGACGACTTTACCAATTGGTTCAACACCGGACTCAACCAGGTGCGGTTTCAAGACACCCAGGCCCGCTTGCATCGCCCGGGCGGAGATGAGCATTTCAGGGACAAAGTAGTCACCTTCTTCGAAAAGACGGCCGACTTCGGTCATGGCTGGGATCATGCATTCGTTAAGCACGGCGGCAGGAGCGATATTCTTATCCAGGGCTTCCTGTACCAGTTCCGGAGCAGATCCCATATCTCCTTCTATGATGCACTCATATAAATCTTCAAAAGCGCTATCCATCGTGAAATTTCCTCTTTAACTAAACTTCCTTAATAATAACCGATTAAATTCTTAGGCGTAACCACCATTATCCCGGCTCAAAAGAGTAGCGGCCCCGCACCCGGCGAGGCCGTTAAGGGGAATGTTCGCGGCTCTCTTCCCGTCGCTCGTAAATAGGTCTGCTGAACCTGTTCGCGAAACTGGGAGACGTTATCCTCTTCAACAATCGCCACCATGCAGCCACCGAACCCGGCTCCTGCCTGCCGGGCGGCCACAACAACAGGGCTCTCCAGCATGGCACGCTCCATCGCTTCCATGGCCGGTGCGCCGATTTCAAACAGGTCACGGGCACCCAGGTAGGAGGCGAGGAACAGTTCATGCAAAGCATCTGCATCCCCTGATGATAGAACGGGCGCCAAGTCCAAAACACGTTGGTTCTCTTCGATGATGAACCGGCAGCGTTTGGCGACCAGGGGAGGCATTTCTGATTCAAAAGATGCAAACTGCTCAATGCTCAGATCACGCAGAGCCTTGATCCCGGGGGTTCGCTTTTGCAAAATCAAAACCCCTTCCTCACATTGCGCGCGGCGATCGTCATATTCAGAGCCCACCAAATGCCTTTTAGCGCGCGTATCACAGACGACCACTTGAAGCCCCTCAGCAATGGGAACGCTCACACTGGTTAAATTCCGGCAATCGAGCTGCAAGGCGCAGTTCTCCCGTCCCAGCGCTGAACTATATTGGTCAAGTATTCCCGTATTCACGCCGACAAAGTCATTTTCCGCCTTCTGACCTAACAAGGCCATTTCCACGGCCTCGAGCTCAATCCCACTTACCTGCTGAAACGAGATCCCAACCGCCATTTCTAAAGCAGCCGACGAACTGAGCCCGCTGCCAAATGGCACCGTGCTGTGGACCAGGCCGTCAAAGCCTTGCAGGACGTAGCCCGCTTCTTGCAGCGCATCAGCCATTCCGCGAATATAGTTGCTCCAGGGAGTGTCCGCATCGTGGTCTATGTTGTCAAGACTAAACAGGCTTTCCCCGCCTACATTCAATGAACGCACGCATACCCGCCGGTCTGTGCGTGGGCGGGCGGCGATCCAGGTATCCATGTCCGTCGTCATGGTCATGACATAACCCATGTTGTAGTCGGTATGGCTGCCCATCAAATCAACGCGGCCCGCGGCGCGTGACCAGAACACAGGCTTCACACCATAAGCCTTCTCAAACGCACTCGCAAGCATCGCCTTCCGTTCTTCTTTATTCACGGCAAATTCCCCCGAGAATATTACCAGAAATTTATAAGAACTTGAATGCTTGCAACATAGCCGACACATTGGCCATCGGAATATCGGTCATCATACGATGAGAGGGAGCAATAAGCAGGCCCGTCCTCGATGGAGATAGTTTGTTTATGCAGGAGGAAATCGCCTCCTGCACCTCATCCGGCGAACCATAAGGTAAGATAGTCTGTGTTGAGATGCCGCCATAAAAAGCGAGGTCCCGCCCAAAGTTCTCGTACAACCAATCATGGTCCACCACCTCGGGCTGCACCGGGTTTAGGACAGTCAAACCGATTTCCACAAGATCGGGAAGGATCTTCTGTATTTGGCCGTCCGAGTGCATAATCACCGGCAAGCCACGCTCCCGAAATGGGGCGAACAGGGTGGCCAGACGTGGTTTGATATATTTTCGCCACATGCGTGGTGAAAATAACAGGTTCTTTTGAGCGCCATAATCATCGCCGAAGTAAGCGCCGTCAATACCTAAGTCGAGATAGCGGTGAATTAATTTCAATTGGATTTCAGTGATGCGGTCGAGAAGGGCATTTGTAAATTCCGGGTCTACAGCCATATCCATGAAGGACTCTTCAAAACCGCGCAAAGTCCAGGCTCGCTCAAAGAGCACGAATCCAAAGTTAGGCGTGATAAAGTAATCATCCCCATAAGTCTTGATCGTCTTTTCTGCCTCAGCCAACAACTGCGGATCATGCGCATCGGGCCAAGAGAATTTGTCCAGGTCTTTATCCTCTTTCAGGGGACTAACAGCGGCGAAATAACCTTCTTCCTTGGTGTCAAAGCCCACGCCCCACCAATCGAATTCCACCCGGCCATCATCGCTTAAGTTATGTGGGTAACTCAAGTCGACGCGGATCATGTGATTGCCTAAGAAATCAGGCAGATCACTCACCTGGACATCAAAGTAAGCGGCCATCTTGCGGCCCATATCGGCCGTGTAGTTAATCTGGGTGGGAATGTGGTCGACCGGTTCATGGCTGATGGCGCGGCGAATTCTTTCCTTGCGCGTTAAATTCATTTCGCTCTCTTGCCGCAGTCAATACAGCTCAAACTCTGCATTAACCATCATGGGTTTCGGGTGCCACGTCAATGCATCAAACCGGCTGCCATCAATCCATCATGGACCGCGGTAAACGTATCCGCTTGCTTTTGCGATATTTCAGCTCTATCAACCAGGATGGCAAGTAGGGCGGGCAGATTATTTCCCTGCATCCGCAAACCAGTTTCGACCATCAATGAATCCAGGGCTGTGTGAACTTCTTCAAAGATATTTGCTTCACCTTGATTTATTAAACCGGACTGCAGCGCTTTTGCCAACATCTCTTTGCGATTCTGCTGCTCAACAGCGGGATCATACGCAGTGCCGCCCATGATTCGCTGTGGCTGCATGGTTCCTCGACCAAGCGCTTGCACGTAATTGATCACATCCCAGCGCGCTTGCTCATCTAGGGTCCCTTTCCAACTAGGCATTGCCGACCGAAACGGATCACCCTGGCCACCTTCACTGATGCGCCAGAAAAGATAAGCATCACTGAGCATTTGACTTGTATGGGCAATGGGCGAAACTGCGGGATCAAGATTTGCTGAACCAGGACCATCACCCATGCCACCGTCTCCATGGCAAATAGCACAAGTGGAGTTATAGATTTCAGCGCCACGTTCAAGCGAATCTTTACCAGCCACAACCGGATTGCTCAATCCGGCATATGCCTCAGGGATAGCCGCGTGGTGGGCCGTATGCATGCTGTTGTTGCCCATCATGCCCATACCCATTCCTGATTGAGGATCGCCAGTTACAGCTTCGGCCGTGTCAGGCCGCACGGCTTGGGCATGTTCACCATGATCGACCAGCTGCTGGTCAAACCAAGCGTGCAGAGCCATGATCAAGTCATCATCTTCGGCCGTATAAAGTATTTGCCCCCCGCTTTGCACATCGCTGTAGACGACCGCCAACCTGTCTGCACCTTCCATCAGCGCATCCAGCCCGGCCATATTCTCGCCGTGAATTTTCATTGGATCAAGAAAATCACCTTGACTGAAACGCTCGGCTTCATCAGCGAGATGCGCTCGGATAAGGGCGATCTGTTCGCTGTCCCCGTCATTGGAAACAACCTGCTGCAAACCTCCTTTATCAAGTTTTTCAAAAATGTGCGTTGTGCGATCTAGGTCAAAAGGCATCACTTCTGAACCCAACTCCGCTACCTGATCTTGACGATCAGGCGAATCCGAACCACAGCTTACAGTAAGCCAGCCGAACATGGCCAACGCAAAAAGATATAATAACCACCTAAAAACCATGAATATCTCCAATAAAATAGAATTATTTAAGTTATAGCGATTTTCGAAGGTATGCTATGTTTTTAATTATCAATTATATCGCATCTCTAATAGGATGGTTTTCAAGGCCGTATCCAAATACCTTTCGGTTTCAAATTTCGCTTGTCTGGGGTCTTTCAAGCAACAGGCCGCATAGATTCGAGGATGGTCATCCCGTGCGGCGTTCTCATTAATACCCGCCAGATCCAGGTTTATACGGTTGTAAGGTACCACTTTATTTCGCAAACGCCGGATCAAATCGATTGTGGGGGTGTGGAAACGCCCTATAAAGCGTGCGTTTAAAGTCGTTGGTTATGATGCCGGACGACAAGCCATCGTTTGAATTATTGCAACTGTCAATGCCTGGTTCGCATCATTGACCACCGTGACAGATGCAATTGGGCCAAAAGTCTGCCAGGTAAATAGCGCCATATCTTGGGAAACATCGGCCACAAGGGTCGGGTGATAGACAAGATTATCACCTGCTAAGGTTCCTCCCGGTTATTAACCGCGTGTTCTATAAAAAGGTCTTCTATTTACGCTTACTTGTAGAATTCCATTAAATAGAGGATGACACGGTCCAGTTTTTTGACCGCATTAATTTAACTCACCAGAAGGATCATGCTAATCTAGACCGGTAGCTCGGATATGAAGGCTGCCATGGTAGTTCCTTCTTAACCCTGGCATTCATGCATCCCAAGGAGGGGAGGAAATCCGGGCCACCTACAGCCGGCTCGGCCGAACGAAGTTGGGAAGTAATGTAGGTAAAGAGGTGTTTATAATTAACTGGCTCATCATCAACGATATTATAGACGCTTCCTGGCGGTGCGGTTTCGGTCGCGGCAACAATTGCGCGAGCCATATCCACAACATGAATCAGCAATAATAGATTACTGCCATCGCCGGGTAACTTTAAATCGTTTCTATGCGCAGCAGATCGCCAAGCATCCTCTCGACCGGTGCCAGGCCCATATAAGAGCCCACCGCGTAAAATAGACCAGTCAAGTGCCGAGGCGCTCACTAAATCCTCCATATCCGCGGCAGATTGGCTCACTGACGTTGGCTGAGGCAGCGCCTCTTCGTCCACAATCGTCTGCCCTCTGTCACCATAAATCAGTGTGATACTCTGTTGTATGTATCGTTTCACCCCGTTGTCTGCCGCCGCGGCCAAAAAATTCCGCGTTCCTTCTCGCTGGATGCGATCGTTTAGACTCCAATCCCCATCTCTAGATTTTGGAATAGCCGTAGCCTGGTGAAGGGCTGCCTCACAACCGCGCGCTGCGCGATCAAGACTACTTTTATCGAAGATATCTCCTACTAACGGCTCCACGCCCGCGAATTCCAAGAACGGCATTTGTTTAGAATCGCGAACAACAGCTCTAACAAGATGCCCGCGCTCAACCAGGCGCGGAATAACATTCCTTCCAATGACACCTGTTGCGCCAACCACCACGATTATCATTTTGGTTTCTCCTTATTATCGCTGCCTCACCCCTACAACGGTAGGCGAGGAAGTAACAGCATTAAAAAGAAATCTCTTGCCATGACAAATTGCCGGCTAGAAATTATAGACGCATTTATCTCACTCCTGCTTGAAGACGCGGCACGGCCGCCAAGGCATCTGCCAAAGCGTCGATAAATATTCGCAGGGTAGAACCATCAATTTCTCCATGATCGGGATTCAACTCGGAAATCGTCAGCGCTGTCCAATTGGGTGCACTCAGCAACGGGCTTAATGCTGCTATGAGTTGGTCAAAGCGCAAACCTACATTGCGACGCGTGTTCTCTGCTAAAGGGAAATCCAGATAGTCCAGCACATCGACATCCAAATGGATAAGTAAGCGCTCAAAGCGCCGTGCCCAACCATCCTTAATCGCGACTGCAGCACTCTCTGGATCTGCAACAACGGCTTCTAATTTAACCTCTGCCAGGCCGCGCTTGGCTATGATTTCTCGTTCAAAAGGCTTGCTGTTGTTATTGGCAAAGAAAAGAATCTGGTCTGACTCGAGTAGCGGCTTGCGTGTACCGATCTCTGCTAGTACTGGTACTGTATTGGGAATGTCCAGCAAGTGGGCTACGCCCATCCAATCAAGCGCACCATCTTCAGTACTTTCGGGCGTGTTCAGATCCGTATCTAGATCAATATAGACAAGTCCGACGCTGTGGGATCCCCTTATTGCACCCGCGACTGTGCCGAGTTCTACCGTACAATCACCTCCCAGAACAAGCACCGCCTTTTCTTCGCTCAACGCTGAGGCAACCCGCTTAGCGACAGCCTTGGCGACCTGGGCAGCTGTATTTGCATTCATTGCGCGAGGATTCACACGATCTACGCGCCAGCGAAATCCTGGAACATCTCCCCAATCTTCTACAGCGATACCGCGTTCAGCGCAGCGATCAAGCAGGCCGGCAGCACGTAACGCTTGTGGTGCCTTTTCCTGACCAGGCGCATAAGCACCGGCACTACTTGGCGCACCAACAATGACTAAAGGACCCGACATTGTTACCTCCAATTTTTTCTTCGAAAACCACTGGCTTAGTTAATGGTTCATTCACACTAGTGGAACGTAACGAGCCCAAGAAAGCAAATGAATCCACGCTATTAGAAATGAAGAATTTCATGGCTGTTATCCATAGAAACATCATTCCAAAGTCTAATTCGCGCTCATCCCCTCAACTGTAGTAACCATCATAGCACGTCTGTCAAACCACTTATACGATAGGCTGTTACCCTACTTTTTTATATTGCCATTAGAAGGCACTATGCGTACAATGACTTCCACGAATCAAATTATCAAGACATTACGACTCAATTCTTAATCATCAATACACCACCTAATACAAACTCGCGGTCACAATATCTATGAAATCCTTCAGCGCTTTTATACCAATCGACCGTCGAATTGCCTT
>Ga0316585_10000182_pt1 | contig 12838 bp, 10 predicted proteins | sample S_170502SCrBrC_D_FD_204517 | JGI IMG/M metagenome (GOLD analysis project Ga0316585, IMG submission 204517) | Rhizosphere microbial communities from salt marsh grasses in Alabama, United States - S_170502SCrBrC | ecosystem: Host-associated > Plants > Roots > Rhizosphere | place: USA: Alabama...
CGCAGCAATGCCTCTTTGTAAATAACCAACACTTAGATAATAAAGAGGCATGTGATAACAGAGCTTTCCTGATAGAGCTACCGTTCTGGACCAGGAAATCCCTTCAGGTTTTGGATCAACAATGGGTAGTCTATTAAGCGCTGATACCTGTTCGATGCACTGAACATGACCTCCTTCATCCGGAGACTCGCCAGTAGGAACAATTACCAGGTAAAAGAGGGAAAGGGCAAAGTACAGGACCAGCGGTAGCAATAGATAATATTTTTGCCTGCTCGGGGGGAAAAGCTGGCTGTGGTCTCGCTTTATATTAGTGTCGTCTATGTCGGTCATGTTCAGCCAGCTGTTCCTGAAGTTCAAGTGCAGCAGTTTCTGTCTGTCCTGCTGTCAAATCATAGATTAGTTACTTCAAGCTTTTTTTGCAATAAATAACAGCTGGTTGTAATTGGAGGTTGTGATGGCAGCCTTGGTTAGGGTATCGGTAACCCACAACATACTTAACTGCCTTCCTTCTATTTCGCCCGGCATCAGTCTCTCAGAGGAAGCGTGCATCGATACAAAAAAGGCTGCCCGAAGGCAGCCTCTTGACATTCTGAGAACCAATTGAGATTACGCGCCAGGTCCGACGTGCAGCACACGCATCATCTCATGATCTTCATGGGAGAGAATGTGGCAGTGCCAGACGTAGCGGCCCAGCTTATCGAATTGGGCTTTAATACGCGTGACCTGGCCTGGCAAAGCAGTAACCATGTCCTTAGGAGCGTTCTCAACATAGCCGTCTGGTTGGGGTAATAGTACTCCGGTTGTCGTATGGCCCTTAATCTTGAAACCCATTCCGTAGGTAGTTTGATCCCCGGCGATAGAATTATGTTGTACCGTGGGTTGGACTTCCAGATAGGTACCGTCGCCCGCTGCCTCTTCGTAAAAATCATTCGGTATCACACGTGTCTCATCATCTTCTGTGGCAAACCCGCCATCTGGAAGTTCGTCACCCTCTTCAATCGTATGGGAGTCCCATACGATCTCCTCACGGCCGAGGATATCAAAATTTACCAGGTGTAGATGAACCGGATGGGCATCGCCGGTCATATTCCAGATCTCCCACTCCTCTGTGGAGTCAAGCGCCGGGTTCTCCGTCGTTGGGCTGTGCCAGGCGATGGAGCCTTCCATCGGACCCGTAAGGGGCGATTGAGTCCCGTCGGGTAGGACAGCCTGCTGGTAAACAGGTGTTGCCGGCCAATCGATGGTATTTGCTGGATTATTAGTATAGTCAACAGCCGGTTCGGCTGTTCCCAACAGCGGTTGCAGACGACCAAATTCATCTTTGCCTTCAAACAGAGCGACCTTCCGCGTGCGCGATGGGACGATAACGCTTGGCACATGAACATTGATCGCCCCCGGATTGAAAGCATCCGGAATGTTGGGAATGTCTTGCACGTCAAAAGCCATGATCTTGTCTGTATCGCTGAAGATTTGCGGTCCGGGATCGCCGCCGAATGGTTCATCCCCACCAATATTCTTCATAATCACCCGCTGGCCTTGGAGTCCCTTAAAATCGAAGACAATATCGTAACGAGAGCCTGGCTCTGAGAGTAGGGTGTTGGTCATTGTAGCCTCAGATGCCAGCCCCTGGTCACTGCCGATGACGTAAAAATCTATCGGATCACCAGCATTCGTGAAATCAGTCTCTCCTTTGGGCACAGCGACAAATTGAAGGATCATAAAGCGGCTGTCCGTGCCGTTCAGAAGATGCATGCGATAGTTTCGCGGTTCCACTTCTTCATAGGGCCATATTATGCCATTTACCACCATGTGGTCGCCAAAGAACTCGGCCAGCGCCGTGGGACCGCCGCCGGGGAAGAGTTCAGGCGGCAAAATTGCTCCTTCGCCAGTGATGAAATCATCATAATAGGGATCGCCCGGATAGGCGGGATAGAATAACTCGCCAGTTTCCAGGAACATGCGATCCTGGATGGCGTAGGCGAGCTCAAAAGGGAAGGCAGGCAGATTCAAGGAGTTACCAGGTTCCCCGGTGTCCTGATCATCACGCACGAAGTAAAAGCCGGCCAAACCGGCATAAACATTGAGGCGCGTGATGCCCAGCGCGTGGTCGTGGTACCAGAGATTACCTGCAGGGACGTTGTTATCATACATGAACTTGTTTGTGAACCCGCCAGGTACAAAGTTCCACTGGGGACCTATAACCTGATTGGGGCCGTTCGGGCTGTAAAAGAACTCTGGGTTTCCGTCAAACTGGTAGTCCGTGTGACCTCCATGGAGATGTGTGATGATCGGCACACCATTTGCGGCAATCGTATTGGCTTCATAACCCGGCAAGCTATAACACCAGTGAAGATTTGTATCTACAGGGAGGAGATGTGTCGTAACGTTTTTAAGAGAGTTAGCCCAAAACACTTCGGTTTCTGGTCCTCCACCTGCAGCAATGTTCTTGATCTGGAAGGTCCGGCCAGGCCAGGTGAAACCTTTGACATTTTTGTTTTGGTCACCATAACCCCAAATAGGAGTCAGGACTTTATTTCCACTAGGGAATTCGAGCCCGGACTCATGCATCGCCTCGCGGATTTGTATCTTATATCGGCCTTGATTGTCGGGCTGGTAAATAAAACTCGGATCAAGTGCATTCGGTGCTAGATTCGTAAACTTAGGTTGATTCGACGGATCACTAAGACCTAATCCAGGAACAGCTGGGTCCGCCAGAACCCGCGTAAAGCCGAATTTGCTAGTTAGCGCAAATCCAGCGACTGCGCCTCCGCCTATTTTCAAAAACTGCCTGCGATTAACATTATACTTGCTCATGATATATCCACTCCCTTTGTTATTAAATTCTTGATTCTTTGGCTTAACAGTTAAAACAAACGATCGGCGAGCGAAACAGTTTGGGGACTATGAGATCGCAACAGGTCATAACATATGCTCCTCCGTTGCTGATCCTGTCTGCCAGTGCTCGTTTATCTGGCGGACAGAGGCTTATTTAATTGATACAAATTTAACTAATTGGGTTTAAGGCGGTTCCGCACGATGAACAATACATAGCGACTTACGATAGCGTTCCCTCACTCTCATGCGACTGCCAGAGGTTTTTAGTAGCCACATGATCCACTCCCAGAGCGAGGAGCTTATGCAATAAGACCCACGTGTGTTGTCCAACTAACACATAATCCACAGGTCTACATGAAAAAACTGTGAATAAATACTAAAGGAAAATCAGGTTAAAATCAAGGGGGAAACGATAATTAATATTATCATTTGATATTAATAAAATCTTATTCAAATCATTTGGCAGGTATTGATATTATCCCTCTTTTTGGTAGTTTCCAAAACCGCGACCTTAAACGACCGCAGCCCTACATCGAGGTTTTTCGCACTTCTACGACTTCCTTCTCACAGAAGAGAAGCTGCTCCAGATATCGTGTCCCCTTCATTTTTTAGAGTCAGCAGAATCTGGGCTAGGATATCATCCACGCTCTGATCGATAGGTACTTTTAGCGCTTCCTCTTCGCCAGGTTCTTCTAAAGCATCAAACTGGCTTTGCAGCATCTCCGCCTTCATGTAATGAGCTTGCCGCGCCTGCATGCGCTCCCAGATGAGATCGAAATCCCCATCTAAAAAAATAAACTGCACCCGATCATTTACTCGCAATATGTCACGGTAGCGCTTCTTTAAGGCAGAGCTGGCCAACACGGCCGTTTCACCCCGATCAAGATGCTCCTGGATCAACGCTGCCAGAGCAGTCAGCCAGGGCGCGCGATCGTCATCATTTAAGGGAATGCCGCTGGCCATCTTGGCCACATTTTGCGGCGAATGGAAATCGTCGCCGTCATAAAACGGGCAGTCCAAGTAGGCAGCCAAAGCTTCTCCAATCGTTGTCTTGCCGCACCCGGAGACACCCATGATTACAAAAAAGCGCGTCATTCCATCCTCCCCGTTGCTGTCAGATACATTTACCCAACAATATCTGCATCCTCATTCTTGCCGTTATCTTTGAGGCGGTACAGCATCTCCCCTGCCTTTGGCACGTAGAGAATGCCTTCGTCCTCCTGATTCTGCCATGCCTGCACGTCAATTTCAGCAGGGCTCACGTAACCGACGGCTAGCTGCGCGCAGTCTTCAGGGCCAATTTTCGTGGACAGAAAAAGATTGGCTCGTGGATATTCAATGCCATTCTCAAATCGGCCGTCGCCGCGCACGTGGGTGCTGTGCGCCAGGACGCCCAGCGGAATATGCTTAAAGCGATCCCACTGCTCAAGAAAATAAGGCAGCACGTGGTACCCTATCTCATAAATATATTTGCCATGAGTGTGGCTGACCGTGTCCAATTGTGGCGCATAAATGATCAGCTCTCCTCCTTCAGCCAATGCCGGCTCCAGCTTGTACATCGCCTTCCCTGCGGTCCACAATTCATCATACATTGGAGGCGCCTGTGATAGGACACGCTTAAACGGTTTGTCCACCCAGATAATATGCCGCTCTGCTGATAGATCGGCCGCCGCGGCCCAGGCTGATTGGTAATCGCCGATGAAAATTCCCGCCAGGCCATTCCCCACAACCACCAGGGCGATGAGGGTTGATGGTGTGGGTACATGTGCGGCCGCCGCATGGATCATGGCCCTCACTGGTGTATCCTTAATGCCGATCGTACCCCGTACTCCGGCCAAAGCACCCAACCAGTGCGTGACATTGATCATATCCGCGGCCGAAATTCCGGGGAAAAAGTATTTAGCCCCCCCGGAAAAACCAACTACTTCATGGGGGAAGGTCGGACCCAAAATGATCACATGGTCATATTCAAGAATTAGGCGGTTGATGATCACCGCAACATCGCCACCCAAAGTGGGATGCCACCTGTCGCCGGCAATTTCCTGAATCTGCGCCTGAGGCAGCGTTGCAATCTGTGTCAGTGCATCGGGGTTCGGCCAATCATGATTGAACAGGCCGATGTGACGGAAGGTTGTTTCACGCTCCTCCTTAGTAATCCCCACCAGTTTGTTCAGCTGATCCGGTGAAAGAGCGGGATGAGTTCCCAGGGCAACCAGAAAATCTAGCTGCCGGGCATCGTGCAAGTTTTGCACTAGCAGACGGAACAACATAGGCAGGGGGATCGTGCGCGTGTGGTCGGGAATAAGGACGATTACCTTCTGGCCAGTGTACTTCCCTTCCAAACCGCTGCTGATCGTCTGCTGAACAACGTCATCTGAAAGTAATCCTTTATCAGTAGCAACTGCCTGGATCTCAACCATGATTACCTTCCTCTTCTTGGATAGTCGATTTTAATAAATATACCATGGGAATCAAACCCCGCTGTAGGCATTAAATCCGCCATCGATTGGCAGGACAATGCCGGTAACGAAAGCGGAAGCCGGGGATAACAGCCAATAAACGGCGCCCATTAAATCTTCCGGCACACCAAAACGGGCCATTGGTGTGTGATTGATAATCTTTTGTCCACGCTCTGTTAACTGGCCGCTCTCTTCATCAATCAATAAAAAATGATTTTGTTTGGTCAAAAAGAATCCTGGGGCGATTGCATTGACGCGAATATTTGGCGAATATTCCTGGGCCATATGCACCGCCAGCCACTGGGTGAAATTACTCACGCCCGCCTTTGCTGCCGAATACCCGGCAATGCGCGTCAAAGGCGTAAAGGCGCTCATGGAGGAAACATTCAGAATGATCCCTTCACCTTTGTCGACCATATATTTTCCAAACACCTGGCAGGGCAGCATCGTACCAACGATATTGAGATTAAAGACAAATCGCAGCGCCTCATCAGGTAGATCAAAGAAAGAAATATCGGCACTCGTCGTCGCATTGGGGTGGTTGCCGCCTGCGGCGTTGATCAAGATATCAATTTTGCCGAATGCAGCATGGATTTTATCGGCCGCCTCTTCCAGGCGCTCGCGAACCAATACATCCCCATAAACAACCATGTACTTACCCGGTCCGGCATCCATTGGTTTTTTTAACGCCTCAGGTAAATTGGGATTCCGGTCCAGCACAGCGACATTCGCCCCGCAGCCGACCAGCGCACAGGCCATTTCCCCGCCCAATACGCCGGTGCCCCCGGTGATAACGACTGTCTTGCCGCTATAATCGTACCAGCGCATCACATCTTGAAAATTCATTATTCCCCTCCTTAACTAAATGGCTGTAAATGGCGCGCAAAATGTTTTTCCAACCCTGCGCGGTAGTCCGCTTCATGACCGGATAAAAAGACAAAAAGTTCATCCCCGTACTCATCTAAAATAGAACCGTAGGTAACGTGAAGCATTTGCCGCGAATCAAACTGATCCAGCAGAGCGGGAAGCTGCTCATCCGTCAACTGCTCACTCGTGGGCACTTTTTCCGGCCGGCAGTCTACATAGTAGCTCTTGCGGTCTTTTTCGAAATTTTGATGGGCCAGGTCCAGCATCTTGCGCATTAGGGGCGGATCCTGTTTAGCGATAACGCGCAGCGCTTCCAGATAGCTTGTTCCCGCTGTTTTAACATGCACGTAGCCACGCGCCTTGTCGTTGATAATGCCATAAATACTGAACTTGTCAGAGCCGGTGTGTACGCTGATCTTGTAGCTGTCAAAGTGGTGCAGGATAGCCATATGCTCAACCAGTTCGGATTCAAACTGGCCGATATCCCCCATATAGTCGACCCCTTTTTGAAATTTACCGACAAACCGCGGCGCCAGACTGACAACAGAAATACCACGATCAGCCAGTTCATTGGCGATGAAAAAGTGCTCGTGGATGGAAGTAGGCGTATCCGTTTCATCCACCGACATTTCCAGATCATATCCCCGGCCGGCCATGGCTTCATCGAGCGCGTCTGCGATATCGGCCGTATGCAAAATTGCCCGCCCATACTTTACGAGGGCTCGTAAAAAAGTCTCCTCATCAAAGATCAAGGTCATATCCTTGAGCTTCAAGGGCGCATCACAATACTGCCCCTGCATCTCCTCGAAGCTGCTTCCCAAACGATTCCAGGGAAGCTGCAAAGCTTTCTCTCGCAGGGTTTCCAGGCCGTCCGTCTGCGCTTCGTTGTCCACGTAATCGCTGGGGTCCAGGGTGTAGAAGGTATAGCCGGCGTCAATGAAGGGAGGCAGGTCACTCACCTCTTTTATATGATCGGCATCCGCGCCCCAGGGATCACGCCATCCTTCCTGAAGGATACCCCACATCGCATCATCCAGAACTTCCTGAGGCGTGCGTCCGGTGCGCGTATTTTCACGCACCGACTGCTGGGCAAAGATAGGCACGATACGGCCGTTAGGATCGGCCGCCCGCAGCGAAGCGATATGCCCCGGTGTCGCCAATCCCAAACGGTCACCAAAGCCAAAAGAGGTCTGCCGTCCTAACGGCGTCGGGTTCAGCCATATCAGCCGCGAACGGAGTTCAGCAGCATTGGCCGCTGTTAATGCACAGACCAGCAGGTCATCATTTAGCCGTCCCTCGAAACCATCCAGGTCCCCCTGCACAAGCAGCCTTTTCTCACCGCTCCCCGCTAATTTGGCCAAAGCGTAATTCGTGCCATCCTGGCTGACGAGAGATTCCGGATAAATGCTTCCTTGTGCGAATTTCAGGGTTGTCATGGTGTTTGCTCCAATTGTGTGCCAGGCATCCAAATCGATAGCCTGTTCCAGGCACGCTTTCTTACAGTTTATAGGCTTCCTTTGCTAAATCGTAGGCCAGGGCACGAACCATCTCGTGAGCATCCTCTTCATCCACAATGCCGCGCACCACCAAACCGGCGACCCAATTTGCGCCGGCCCGCCGCCAGAGATCGTGGCGCACCGGTATCGAAGGATAAGCGCGCGTGTCGTCGTTGAAGCCGACCGTGTTATAAATTCCGGCCGTCTCCATCACCTGGTCAAAATAGCGAGCTATGCCGTTGAGGCTGTCATGGAACCACCATGGTGGGCCCAACTTGACTGCGGGGTAATGACCAGCTATCGGCGCAAGCTCGCGGGCGTAATTAGTTTCGTCCAGGTTGAACAGAATGAGCGTCAACCGCGGATCATTGCCATAAGCATTTAGCATGGGCTGTAAGGCACGGGTAAATTCGGTAGTGATGGGAATATCCGCCCCCTTGTCCAAACCAAAACGTTCGTATACCAAGGTATTATGATTACGGTAGGAGCCGACATGCAGCTGCATCACCAAACCATCCTCAACGCTCATGCGCGCCATTTCCATCAACATATGACCGCCGAACCGCTGCTGCTCTTGGGCCGTTCCCGTGCCCTTTAAGGCGCGAAAGAAAATCACATCCGCCATTTCATCGGTCAGACGCTCCATGTAGGTGGTAAGAGCTGCATGATCCGTGGCCGTAGCCCCGTTTGCTTTAAAAAAGGCACGGCGGTTTTCCAGCGCTTCGATAAAGGAATAGTAGTCGGTGATTTCAATGCCCGATACCTCAGCCAGGGCGGCGATATTTTCATGCCAGTTGGGCGCCAATGGATTAATGACCTTGTCGGGACGGAAAGTGGGCAAAATTCGGCCGTTCCACCCTGATGCGCGAATTGCCTGGTGATGTTCCAAGGTATCCGTCGCCGCATCCGTCGTACACAGCACCTCGATATTAAACCGATCAAAAAGCGCACGCGGCCGGAATTCCGGGGATTTCAGTTTCTCATCGATCTGATCGTATATATCCTGTGCAGTATCCCCGGTCAGTTTCTTCTCAATCTCAAATACAAAACGCAGCTCATCTTGCAGCCATATGCCGGAGGGCGTACCTCGAAAGAGGTAAAATTTGTCGGCAAAAATTTGCCAGATTTTGCGGTGATCCATCTCTACCGGACCACCATCGACTCGCGGTACACCGAGGTCCTCTAAAAGAACACCCTGCGAATAAAGCATCCGGAAAACGTAGTGATCGGGAATGATCAATAATTCTGCCGGTGAGCCAAAGCTGAAATCCGGGTCGCTGAACAGCAGCGGATCGACATGCCCATGCGGGCAGATGAGCGGTAAGCCGGCGATCGACTTATACAGCTGCAAGGCGATTTTTCGCTGCCCGGGATCGGGGTCAAAATAGCGGTCATGCGCCAGGTAGTAAGATGCTTCACTCATAATCAGGACTCTCCTGCCTTATCCAACGGCCACCTTTTGGCGGCTCGAATAAGCGCATCAATATTCTCCGCCGGGGTTTCCGGAGAGACACCGCCGCCAAATGATAAGATCATGCCTCCACCCGGCGCGGCTTTGTCCAGACAGCTCAAGGCCGCCTGCTCAACTTCTTGTGGACTTCCCCAAACGCCCAGATCGAGCGGTGCAACATTACCCATCAGGGCCACGCGATGCCCCATTTCACGCTTCACATCGCCAATATCTACTTTGTGTGTGAAATTAAAGACGTCAAAGCCCGCTTCAGCCAGCGCGCCATGAAGCTGCTTGCAGGGAGTGTCGTTGTGGTAGATTTTTAACAGCCCATCAAACTCGGCAAAGATACGCTCCAAATGTGGCGCGACCATTTCCTGGTAATGTTTGAGCGAGATCATGCCGACAACATCATCGAGGAGCATAATGCCTTCGGGCTGGCGAATTCTCTTCAACTGCGCATGCAGCCAATTGATAATCGTCGTCGTGACTGTTTCTAAAAATTTAGTGATCTTCTCCGGCTCCATCACCAAACCCATCATCAGATCATTAATGCCCATCAAGAAACCGGCGTTGACCATCGGCCCTCGTGAGGCCACCATATTGATGCCCAAACCATCAGCCTGCAAACGGGACTCTGTCTGTTCATAAAGGCGCAACAGGAGGGGAAACAAACCATCCTCTTCGACATCAGGCTTGGGGGCATTGGCCCAAAGATCAATATCGGTTGAGACCGGTTCTATGGAAGGTGGCCGGTCCTGGTAAAAATGCATCCGCGCGCCGAAAGCCGAGGGCAGATCGGCCATTCCATATTCAAGCCAAAAACCGGGAATCCACACGGCATCAGGAAAGCGATCGAGTAAATCCAGGTTAATCTGCAGCCATTGATCGGGATACAGAAAATAATCAAGCGTGTTGATCCCGGCATATCCGGGCAGCCAGGGGCTGTCTACAATCAAGGCCACTGGAACTTCCTCCGGCTCGCCCAGATAGGCGGCTTCTTTAAATCGCGACCAGGGTGTGTTCATACAAGTCTCCTCAGATATTAAACCGGTTAAGTTATCTGGCTCCTGAACTCTTTCACCACTTCATACATGGCGAATATATTCTCGTCGGGCGTGCCGTAATCCATATTGATGCAGCAAATGCCGGTATTCTCAAGCGGACCCGCGTTTGCCAACAAGTTTCGCGTATCTGCGGCGATTTCCTGCGCCGAGGCGTGCAGCATGCGCACCGGATTCAGGCGCAAATTGAGGAATGTATCGGGCAACGCTTCACGCACGACCGTCACATCCGATCCCCATCCAACGCCAACCATGGCCAGCGGCAGTTCGGCATATACCGGCGCAATTTTGTGCAGGTTATCGCCGCAGTGATGGATGCCATACGGCCGAATGCGCTTTGCCATCTCCTGTTCAACCGGCAGCTGCATCTCGCGGTAGCTCTTGGGGGAGATCATCTGCACCGAACAATTGGCGTGAAAAAACATTCGCGGGTCTACATGTCCAACCATGCGGTTAACGGGAATCGAAACCTCCCCCGTCCGTTCCCGCATATAGAGAGCAACGTCAACAATCAATTCGCCAATGATTTCTAAGAATTTACGGACACGATCCGGCGCCGTGTAAAAATCCACAAAAAGATCCTGGCCATAAAAATGATAGGCGGCATTTAATAAGCCATCCGTATTCAGGGCTCCCATCACATAACCCCACTGCGCCTCTAATGCATCCATCTGCCGGATAAGCTCAGGCATGGGCCAGGTTGTTCGAAAATCGGGTTTTTCAAATCCTTCAATTTGCGCCATATCCAGGTGCACCGGCAGCGGCTGAGGGGCGGCATCTTTCTCGAAGCGGATTTCAGCGCCTAATAAAGCAGGGATAATAAATCCACCGGCCACATGACGCGAGCCAATGATCGGCCGCGGCTGAGGATTCGCCTCACCCATGCCCAACTCGCCAAACCGTTCATAGAGCACACGACGCATCAATACATCGTTTTCAATCCGCCGCTGCGGATCAAGGTAGAAGGCTCCATCAAAGGAAATACCCGCCGTCTGGTACCACCAGTTGGGGTTGAAGACGAGTTCAACTGGTATTGCCTGATCGGCCGTCACTGCACTCATATCACGAAGACCTTCAGCTAATCACCAGGATATAGTGATTCCTGGGCGGCGATGATTTTATCCATTAAGGCATCCAAATCTTCATCCACAACCTGCCGCGTCTCATCGGCCATGTACCAATCGACGATCTCACGCGCCCCCTGGGAAAAGGGAATTGTGCAGCTAAAATCAGGCACCAGGCGCTTGATTTTGCTGTTATCAAAGATCATGCTGTTCGACTTATCGCCTAACAATCCCGCGCCAATTTCAGCATCATAAGCGGCAATTAACGCACTGGGGACATGAACCAGCTGCGGAGTCACGCCCAAGGCCTGGCCCAATAACTCGTAGATCTGATTCCAATTCAGCCATTCATCGCTGGTGATATGGAAGGTATCGCCTACCGCCCTGGAATTGCCCAGCAAGGGGACAAAACCTTTGGCGAAATCCTTGGAGTGGGTCAACGTCCACAGCGAAGTACCGTCGCTGAAAACTAAAATCTTCCGGCCTTCGCGCATGCGCTGTAAGGCAGTATAGCCGCCAAGGATCGGTAACTTGCTTGGATTATAAGTGTGCGACGGCCGAACAATGGTCATCGGGAATTTGTCGCTGCGATAAGCTTCCACGAGCCGTTCTTCACAAGCAATCTTCTTGCGCGAATATTCCCAATAGGGATTGTCGAGCATCGTCGATTCCTTAACCGGCAGGCAGGCCGGCGGCGTCTGGTAAACAGAAGCGGAGCTGATGAAAATATACTGCCTCGTTCGGCCTGTAAACAACTCGATATCCCGCTGCACTTCATCGGGTGAAAAGATGATCCAGTTCACCACCGCGTCCCAGTGATGGCCGGACAGCACCTCGCCGATATTGGGATCATTGATATCGCCAATTAGATTGGTAACTCCCGGGGGAAGTTCCTGCTCTGTCTGTCCACGGTTCAGCAGGTAAAGATCAATACCCCGGCTTGCCGCTAATTTTGTGCAAGCAGTGCTGATCACGCCTGTTCCACCAATAAAGAGCACTTTCATAACTAATCTCCTTCATCTAATTTCCCCGGAAAAATTTACTCGTTTAACCCAGCCGCTATTGGATCATTTTCCGGGGAAATAGAAAAGCCGCTGCTATCCATAAACACCATATTCCTGCAGCGCTTCCCACATGGCGACGATATTCTCCGGCGGTACATCAGCCTGAATATTATGCACCGTGTTGAAAACATACCCGCCGCCGGGAGCGAGGATCTCTATGTTGCGCCGCACATCGTCTTTGACCTGCTGCGGTGTTCCTCGCGGCAGGATGCCCTGCGTGTCCACGCCCGCACCCCAGAAGATCAAGTCCCGGCCATATTCTTGCTTGATAGCCGCAGGATCCATATTCTTGGCCGTCGTCTGCAAGGGGTTGAGGATCTGCACGCCGATTTCAATAAAGTCGGGGATTAACGGCCGAACATTGCCGTCGGAGTGGAAAAAACGTTTGGCCTGCGGTGCCATTTCTTTTTGCAGAGCAAAAATTTGGCGCACCAGCGGTTTCAACTGCTTGCGGAACATCGCCGGAGAAATCAGCTGCGACTTCTGCGTGCCATAATCATCGGCGTAGGTGACCACGTCGACCAGATCGCCCAATTCTT
>Ga0316585_10000183_pt1 | contig 12834 bp, 7 predicted proteins | sample S_170502SCrBrC_D_FD_204517 | JGI IMG/M metagenome (GOLD analysis project Ga0316585, IMG submission 204517) | Rhizosphere microbial communities from salt marsh grasses in Alabama, United States - S_170502SCrBrC | ecosystem: Host-associated > Plants > Roots > Rhizosphere | place: USA: Alabama...
GCATGCTCGTGAACCTTACTGGGCGCAGCCTGTCCGCCATCGCGCTGTCCTTGATGGTGATGTTGGGAACATCCGTCAAGGCGAATGCCGATGAGGCGGACGCCAAGCGATTGCTCAAGGCCATGTCTGATTACTTGGCGGCGCAACAGGCGATCTCATTCGACTATGACGCCATCCTCGAGGTCGTCACCAAGGACAAACAGATCCTCGCACTGGCGAGCTCCGGTAACGTCACTCTCAATCGGCCCGATAAGATCCTCGCCACGCGCTCCAGCGGGTTCGCGGATGTCGAGATGTCCTTTGACGGCAAGACGCTGACCTTGCTGGGCAAAAACCTGAACATCTATGCGCAGCAGGAAGTACCTGGCACGGTCGACCAGTTGGTTGATGAGTTGCGCAAGCACAACCGGCCGCTGCCTGCCGCGGATTTGCTGTTGACGGACCCCTACGAGGCGCTGATGCAGGATGTCGTCGACGTCAAGGATCTTGGCAGCGGCGTGATCGGTGGCGTCGAATGCGATTACCTCGCTTTTCGGGCTAAAGAAGTCGACTGGCAGATCTGGATTGCTCAGGGGGAACGCCCTTATCCGTGCCGATTTGTCATCAGCTCGAAGTTCATGGACGGTGAACCGCAATATAGCATTCAGGTCAGGGACTGGAAGGCTGGTGACGAGGTCGCAACGGCCGATTTCAGCTTCGAGCCTCCCACGGGTGCCAAAAAGGTGGACCTGAAAAACCTTGAGGATGCCGATGAATTACCTGAACACTTCCAGATAGGAGAAGCGCAATGAACGCATCGAAACGATTTGGCGTTATGCTGGTCGCGGCGATCGCCGCCATTGGCGGATCTGAGCTCGGTGAGCGGCTGTCAGTCCCTGGTGTTCAGAGCCTGATCCCGACTGCCGAAGCGCGCGTCGGGCGTCCACTCACGCCGGTGAGCGTTGCCGGGGTGGGGCGTCGTACGGTGCGGCGTTGCGCGGCAGGCGTTTACAACTGTTAGGCGGGACGTATCGCCGAGTTAAGGGCGCCTTGAAAAATTCAAGGTGCCCGCGCGGTGCAGGGACGCACCGCCATTTTTGTGCGCGTAAGCGCATGAAAATGAAGACGCTCGGAAACCGCGCTTCTCGAGCGCCGCCGTGAAAAATCCCAGGGAAGGGATTTTTCAAGGTCCTCTTAAGACGACCTGAGCCAGAGCGGCATCCAGTGCGCTGTGCATCGGACCTGATAGCATGCGACGATCAATGAACCAAAAAACGACTTTAATTTCAGTATGATGCCGGCGCTTCTGATCGCTCTGCTGGTGTTGCCGGCGAGCGTACCGGCAGGCGATGCGCCGGTGATGCGCGCCGAGAACCTCGGCGACAGACCGCTGTTCATTCAGCCGCTCCTGCTCGCGGTGGCCAACCTCGACCAGCGTATCAGCACCACCACCGAGACCGTCGAAAGGGCCCGGCTGACGCATCAGCGCGCCCTCGTGCTGGAGCAACTCACCCGGACCATCCTATCCGAAGGCGGTAACGGCTTTGCAGCAACGCCCACCGCGAACGAACTGCAGCGTCTGCACGACACCGTCTCAAGTGCCCGGCGCAGCGGGGACAAGACAGCCGAGATGACCGCGATTCTGCGCCTCAACAACGCGATCCTGGACCAGAGCTTTACGGATCTGCTGACGACGGTGGCGCGTGACTGGATCAGGTTCGCCACAGCCTCGGACTTCAGCCGCGCGTTCAATCACTTCGAGCATCGAACCGCTTTCAATCAGGTCCCGTTCGGGCGCGCCGTGCAGCGTTTGGAAGCCGGCAAGGCGACCACGCTCAGCGACGCCGAGCAAGCGTTGATCGGCGCCTATCGTGACTACAGCCAGCGCGCCGAGGTCTATGACGCCGTGGCGCAGTCGCTGTTCGGCTTCGTCAAGGGGGCGGCGACCAGCAACTTGGTGTTCCATTGGCTCGGCATCAGCGCGCTGATCGGCGCCATCGACGCGCAGCCCTGGGCCATCGACATCAACGCCAGGATGCTGCCGGGCAGCCAGTACAGCATTGGCCAACTCATCAGCGTTGGCCAACTCTTCGCTGCCGTCGCGTTGTTTCTGGTGTTGACGGGTGTCGGCCTGATTCTTCTGCCCGTACTGCTGCGCCTTGTGCGACGGGCCTTTCCAAAACAGGCGCGGAGCGCGCAGCAGGACCCGACCGAATCGGAGCGCTTTTTCCGCCTGCTTAAGCAGTCCTTTCTCGGTCCGCTTCGCTTCCTGTTGGTGCTGATCGCCATCGGACAGACGACGCGCATCCTGTTCTTGCGCGAATCCGACGAGCGCATCCTGGGCGTGATCGCCAGTCTGTACGTCGTGCTCGTCGTGTGGGCGCTCCTGCGCCTGATCGACAACTTCGTTACGCTCTATTCGAGCGAGCTGCTTCACCGCTATCCGACCCTGCGCGGAGAGTTGGTCAACTTCTTGTCCAGCGTGACCCGCTTCGTGGTGATCGTGGTCGCCCTGCTCTACCTGCTGCAGCACTTCGGCTTCGACATCCGCGCCCTGCTGGCCTCGCTCGGCATCGGCGGTCTGGCCGTCGCGTTCGCGGCCAAGGAGACCATCGCGAACATCTTCGGCTGCATCTCCATCATCGTCGACGACATGTTCCAGCAAGGCGATTGGATCGTGACGCCGAACGGCGAGGGTACGGTGATCGATGTCGGCCTGCGCAGCACCAAGATCCGCACCTTCGACAATGCGGTGATCTTTCTACCCAACGCCTATGTGGCTGGCATCGACGTGCGCAACTGGAGCCGGCGGAAACTGGGTCGACGCATCAAGTTCACGCTCGGGCTGGAATACGGCAGCGACATGCAGCAGGTAAAGAAGACCGTCGACGACATCCGCGCCATGCTGATCGCCCATGCGGACATCGCCGACAGCAGCACCGACACCACCAAGTACACCAAGCAGCAACTGGGGAAGATCTCCGACGCCATGGATGGATACGGCATCAAGCGGACGCTGCTGGTCTATCTCGATGCCCTCGGCGACAGCTCGATCGATATCCTGATCTACTGCTTCTCCAAGACCATCGATTGGGAGGGCTGGCTCCGGGTCAAGCAGGACGTGATCTTTCGCTGTTGCGCCATCGTCGAGGCCAATGGGCTGAGTATCGCGTTCCCGAGTCAGACGCTGTATCTGCGTCAGGACGACCGGCACGCGGAGGATACCGTTGCGTCAAATGCTTGAGCTGATTCATAGGCACGCTGGAAGTTACAAAGCGAAACGCATGCGAACCGTCGTTCCTGTCGTCATGGCCTGCATGCTGTGGGCTGCCTGGCCGTCGTGCGCCTGTGCTCAAGAGGCCGACAGTGCGCTGCCCGGATGGTTGGTCACCTCGCAGGCACTGGAGTCGAAGCTCGCCGAAGCGCAGGCAGCGACCGACAGGACCGAGGAGGCCAAGACCCAGCTGATCGAGCTGTACCGCAAGGCGTTGAGCAATCTTCAGGCGGCGAGGGACAACGTGGCATCTGCGGCCACGTTCCGGCGCACGGCCGAGCGCGCGCCGGCCGAGATCCAGGCCATCCGCGCGGCGCTGGCGCCGGATGCCCAGGCGGAGCCTCTCAAGGGCCTTGATGCGGATTCGGACACCCCGTTGCCCGCGCTCGAACAACTATTGCAAAAGGAACAAGCGGACCTCACCGAGGCCGATGCGCGACGCGCCGACTTCGAGTCCCGTCTGGCAGCCCTCGCGCAGCGCCCGGACGCCATCGGCCAGCACCTCGCGGAGGCGACGCAACAACGCGAAGAGGCCTCGGCACAAGTTCAGACGCCAGCCGAGGACGATTCAAGCCCCGTGTTCGCACAGGCCCGAAAGTGGGTGCTGGAGACACGCTACGTGGCGCTGAGCACCGAGACCACGATGCTCGAGCAGGAACTTTCCACCCTGCCGCTGCGCACCGAGTTGCTGGAGGCAAGACTCGACCAGGAAAAGGCCAACGTCGAAGCGGTCGGCGAGCGCATGCGGGTACTCGATGAACTGGTCGATCGCAAACGCCGTCAGGCGGCGGAGCAAGCAAGGACGGCAGCCGAGCAGACGCAGCGTGACCTCGAGGGCATGCACCCGGTATTGGTCGCGTTGTCCGCGGAAAACGCGGCACTTTCCCGTGATGTCAACGACATCACCCAGCAGCTTCAGGCCCAGGATCTGGTGCGGCAGAACCTCGAGCAGCTCGCGGAGCAGCTCGACGCCGATTATCAGGATGCCCGTCAAACCCTGGAGTCTCGCGAGATCAACGACGATCTGGGCCGAATCCTTTTGCAGCAGTTCGATGCGCTGCCCGACCTGCGGGCCTTTGTTCAAAACGACAAGCCGCGCCAGATGGAGATCGCCGACCTCACCGTGCAACGGTTGAAGCATCGCGCCGAGGCGCGGCGCCTCGCGGATGCAGACACGACCGTCGCGCGGCTCGCGCTCGAGCTGCAGGCCGATGCGTCGGCCCTGCCCGAGACCGACGCCCAAGCTGATGTGCAGATCGCGGCGCAGAAGGCCAAGTTGCTGGAGCTGGTGCAGCAACGCCAGACGCTGCTCGAAAAGGCACTGGATACCTATCAGCTCTATCTCGGCAAGCTGCGGGAGCTCGATCGAGCCGAGCAGGCGTTACTCACAACCGCCGCAGAGTATGACGCCTACTTGGACGAGCAGCTCCCCTGGTTGCGCAACGCCAAACCGCTGCAACTCGAAGACATCCGCGCGATGCCGAGCGAGCTCCGCGCCCGGCTCGCTGCAGCGGACCTGCCGGGTTTGCCGCGCTTGGTTGGCCAGCAGCTCGCGCGCAGTCCGGTCTTCTGGCTGGCCGTGATCGGTGCCGGCGTCCTGCTCTGGCGACGCCGAGCGATCATCTCCGCCATCGAATCGGTCGCACCCCGGATCGGCAAACCCACCACCGACCGCATGAACTACACGGGGCGGGCACTGGGCTTGACGCTGCTGCTCGCCGCACCGCTGCCCCTGCTGTTGGCGGCCACGGGCTGGCAGCTCCAGGTCGACGCCGGCGCGACAGAGCTGTCCCATGCCCTGGGCAATGCGCTGACACGGGCCGCCTTGCATCTGTCCATTCTGTTGAGCCTGGGCGCCATCTGTCTGCCGCACGGGTTGGCGGCGGTCCATTTCCGCTGGCCGGAGCGCAACCTGACGCTGTTGCGAGCCCAGCTCCGTCTATTCGTCTGGCCGTTCGTGGTCGCGGTCTTGATCGTCAACGTTGCGCTGGGCATCGACCGGGCCGAGACCGGCGGTACCTTGGCCAAGCTAGGTCTGTTGCTTGGGTACCTGCCGCTGTCCTGGTTCCTGTACCGGGTGTTCCATCCCCGTCGTGGCGTACTGGCGCACCTGCGATCCGGTGGCGACTACCCGATGGTGTTCCGCACCTACCTGATCTGGTACCCGCTGCTCGTCGGCGCTCCCCTGGCATTGATTGCGCTGGCGTGGAGCGGTTATGTCTACACGGCTACCGCCTTTTCCTATCTGTTCTTGGCGACGCTCTGGTTCCTGTTTGCGCTGGTATTGAGCAACGCGCTCGCCTTGCGTTGGCTGCGGGTCACCAGACGACGCCTCGCCTATGAGGCCGCGATGGAACGCCGACGCGCCGAGCTTGCGGAAGCAGAAGAGCACGAGGCCCTCGGCGAGCTGGGCGAGCTGCAGTTCGAGGAGGAGGAGGTGGACATTACGGCCCTGAGCGACGAGACGCGCGGGCTGATCCGGATCCTCATGTTCACCGCGGCCGTCGTCGGCTTTTACCTGATCTGGTTCAACGCCCTGCCGGCGCTGCACATCTTCGACGATGTGGTCTTGTGGCACGGGACCGTGATCGTCGATGGCGCGGAGCAGCCGCTGCCCATCACCCTGGGGAGCCTAGGCCAAGCGCTGCTGTATGCCATCGGCACCTGGGTGCTGGCGGATCGCCTCCCCGCCCTGTTGGAAATCGTACTGCTGCAGCGCTTCCACATGACTGCGGCCGGCCGCTATACCCTGACCACGTTGACGACCTATGTCGTGGTCGCGGCGGGGCTGTTGCTGGTGCTCAGCACCCTTGGCGCGCGTTGGTCGCAGGTGCAATGGCTGGCGGCGGCACTCAGCGTCGGCATCGGCTTCGGCCTGCAGGAGATCGTCGCCAACTTCATTAGCGGGTTGATCATCCTGTTCGAGCGACCCATCCGCGTCGGCGATGCCGTCACCGTGGGCGACACCGACGGCGTGGTCACCAAGATCAAGATCCGCGCCACCACCATCCGCAACTGGGACGGCAAGGAGCTGTTGGTGCCGAACAAGGAGTTCATCACCGGACGTCTGCTCAATTGGTCGCTGTCGGACCAGACCACGCGACTGGTCCTCTCCATCGGCATCGCTTATGGATCGCCGGTACGCCAGGCCATGGACCTGCTGGAGGAGGCGGCGGCTGAGAACCCCAACGTGCTCGATGAGCCTTCCCCGACTGTGATCTTCGAGACCTTCGGCGACAACGCGCTCGGCCTGCTGCTGCGCTGCTTCGTGGATTCCATCGATCTGCGCGTCAGCACCATCAGCGCGTTGAACGAGGCCATCAACGAGAAATTCAATGCCGCCGGCATCAGCATCGCCTTCCCGCAGCGCGACCTGCACCTCGACACCATCAAGCCGCTGCGCGTTCAAATCGAGCACGCGGGACCTACAAAGGAATAGACCCGTTCTCGAGCGCCGTCATCGGCAAGCCTATTTTCCTTCCAAGCGTGTCCATCAATGAGGTAAAGCACTATGTACTCAAAAGCAAGGCGGCTCGCAGCCGCATCCGGCCGCTCAGGCGCGAAACTGCTCGTTATGGCGCTTGCCATCGGTTTAACCGTCGCGACCTTTGTTGCAATCGCCGATGCCGATGCGATCTCCACCGCGGAGCAGGCGGATAAAAAGGCGGGTATTCTTACTCCAAGCATCGAGGAAACCAAGGCCATCGCCGAGGCCGGCTTCATCTACGGCCTGCCCATCGTAATGAACTACGCGGTGATGTGGGAGTTCGCGGTCGACAAAAACTCGGGGCAGTTCAAGGCACCGTTCAACACAATTTGGAACGATGCCGCAGTGTTTACGTACAAGGACACGGCCGTCGTCACACCCAATAGCGACACGCCGTATTCGATGGTCTGGCTGGACCTGCGGGCGGAACCGATGGTGATCTCGGTGCCGGCAGTGCCAGAACAGCGCTACTACTCCGTGCAATTGATCGACGGCAATACCTACAACTATGGTTATATCGGTACCCGTGCAACGGGCCCTGACGCCGGTGACTATCTGGTGGTCGGCCCTGACTGGAAAGGTGAGAAGCCCGCGGGGATCAAGGACGTATTTACATCGACCACGCCCTTCTCGCTGGCTATTTTCCGGACCCAACTGTTCAACGCCGACGACATGCCGAACGTGGTCAAGGTCCAGGCCGGCTACAAGGCGCAGCCCTTGTCCGCGTTCCTGAGCCAGCCCGCGCCCGCCGCGGCACCGAAGATCGACTTCCTGCCGGCGACGACCGAGGGCATCAAGGACAATTTCTTCGCCTACCTGGACGCCGCCCTCGAGTTCGTCCCCACCACCCCTGAGACCAAGGCGCTTCGCGACAGGCTTGCCAGCATCGGCATCGGCCCGGGCAAGGCCTTCGACTTCAAGGAGCTGTCACTGGAACACAAGGCCGCCGTCCTGCTGGCGATGAAGGCAGGTGACGACAAGGTCGACAAGTTTCTCGGCACCGAACAGAAGACCGTGAACGGCTGGAAGATCGGCTCGATGTTCGGCGACAGTCAGTTCATCAACGGCAACTGGCTGATGCGGGCCGCCGCCGCCAAGGCCGGCATCTATGGCAATGATGCCGTCGAGGCCACCTACCCGATGACCCGTGTGGACGCCGACGGCGACACCCTCGACGGCGGCAAGCACAAGTACAGCCTCACCTTTCCCGCCGGCCAGACTCCGCCGGTGAACGCCTTCTGGTCGGTGACCATGTATGACGGCAAGACCCAGCTCCTGATCGAAAATCCGATCAACCGTTATCTGATCAACTCCCCGATGCTGCCCGAGCTGAAGAAGAACGACGACGGCTCGCTGACCCTGTACATCCAGAAGGACAGCCCCGGTGCCAACAAGGAAAGCAACTGGCTCCCCGCTCCGGACGGCCCGATCTACCTGGTCATGCGCCTGTACTGGCCCAAGACGGAGCCGCCGTCAATCCTCCCGGCAGGTACAGGCACTTGGTCGCCCCCTGGCATCCTGAAAGCCAACTGATTCAATGCCATGAAAAAAAGCCACACCCATTGCGTCCCGCGGCTCTCGCGCCTGATGGGCGACCGAGACAGCGAGGGGTTCAACAACGCGTAGGATGTCGAGACGAGGGAACCTCCGTTTGCGATTGGTGCGGTTCGGGTGCTGACCGCATCCCACGAACGTGGGAGTTCCACCGTCGGCTTTGGATACCACCGCTGTCGCCTAAGGCGGATCCATCGGTGACCGCAATTTGGCCCGTTGCGGCCTGTCCGCGGTAGCCTGATCACTGACCGCCATTGGGACTCAGCCGCTGGTCATGGGGAGGAGCCGGCGATCATCTGGTGCTGAAGGAATCGGGCTGTGACCAGCTGCTCCTTTGAGTCGAGGTGGCCACAAGGATACATCGCCCGGAAATGGCGGTTACGTCCGCAATGGGTCGGGAACGGACTGTTTAACCCGGCGGGAATTTCTGTAGGGCCACAGGGTGAAACCGTCTGGAGGAGATCGCCGCGCAACGTCCGCTTTCCGGAGACTCTCCCGGATCGTTGCTGCTACGGCCGGGGACCGCAAAGCGTCCACACCTGCCCCTGAGGTCCGGGCACTGAGCGGCAGGTTCGCGCATTGCAGACGGTTCCGGCGACCTGGTTTAGGGACGCATCTCGACCCGCTGGCCACCTTTTGGGACTCCGGGTGCGGGGTGCGTTGCGTAGTGTGACGCCTTCAGAGTCTGACGCCTAGTCCGAGCGCCGAAGAGCGCTCCCGCTTTCAAACACGCCAGCGCCGGCGTATCCCGTCAATCGGGCAGCATCGGCGACACCCCCGCGGCGAGCAGCTCCGGCTGGGGGGCAACGGTCACCGCGACCACGCAGTTCCCGCACCCTTGCGTCCAGGGTGATGGCCATCCGGGCCATATCCTCGACCGTGGGCTCGCCTCTGCGGGTCAGGTGCACGACCTCGGCACGCTCCCGTAGACGGCTGAGGTAGACATCGTGCTAATCAGCCAACGCGATCGGGACGGCCATATACTAGAATCACGTCAGTTCATTATTCATGAGCGAGCTAACTATCTGGTCAGTCTGGGAATCCTCGCGACTCGATACTCGCAACTGTCAGGTATAGTTTCCATCATCAGCTTTCGGTGATGATTTGGTCTTAGGCTGACGAAGCGTCGACGCACTACCAGCACAGGAGAACCAAGCGGCGGCGGGTCGCATCAGGTCCCGTAAACGAAGCTCTGCAGCTCGTCCACTTTGGATTCGCACTCGCTCAGCATTCCAGCGACGACATCGCCTATCGAAACGATACCGGACAGGTTTCCCTCCTCGTCCAGGACGGGCAGATGTCTAACCCGCTTATCGGTCATCTGCGACATGCATTCGGTGATCGTGTTTGATGGCTTGACACAGAGCGGCTCTTTCGCCATGACGCCCGCTACTGGACTGTCAAGGGAGCAAGGCTCCTGGGTGATGGCCTTGCGGGCAAAGTCCCGTTCCGAGATGACTCCCACTACGCGCTCCTGGTCTGCGACTACGAGCGCCCCCACGTTCCTATTCGACATTTCAGTGAGAGCCTCGCGGACTGTCGCGTCCGGCTTGATCGTCCAAACGGATGACCCTTTCTTCGCAAGAACGTCTCGGACAAACTTCATGATCGGTTACCTCCATTTATGACCAAGATACGAACCGTATCGGCTGTCGACAACCCCACATCCGGTCCCTACGCCCATAGGGATGCGCGGATTTATTGCGCTTCCGGAGACCCGCGCGCTTCGGGGCGCGAGCTGATCACATGCCAGGGTGTTACCCGATTCTTCGACAAACACGTCCCTAGCATCAGATTGTTATGTCCACCCGGTACCCTTGGGGGTACCGCTGGGGTACCGTTCGTCGCATAGGGAGACGTCAGGGTACGAGCAGGGGCCGGGGTAGGTCAACCGGGCTAAAGTCCCCGCTTCGGCATCACATCGAGCGCGATAATCGCGCTGGATCGGCGGTCTCGGGATCGCCGGATCGTCAGGAAATCCCGATGTGGCACCGCGACGGAGCGGCAGTGGATCGGCAGGTTCTCTCGAAGCTCCAAGACAGAGAACCATCAAGTACTCCCGAAACTTCGCAGCAGCGAATCGGCGACGGATCGCGAGATCCTTCTAACGGCAGATGTTGCTTCCAACAAGATCTCGTCACGAACTTCCAAGATTGGCCTACCTCGCCACCGGGGATCTTGCCCGCGCTGCGACACCGTCTTAGAGCTAGGGGGGGTTCAGAATCGAGCCGTTGCAGCAAGACAAGGTCTGATCACCAAGGTCTGCAATGCGGCGAGACCTGCCACCCAGCCGAGTCACTCCTGGGGTAGGTAGACGCGCATAGCGGTTACCCAGCTGTCGCCCTGCGAGAGGGCGAAGACGACCCACAGCTCCCGGGGTCGAGTCGCGCCCCGCTGAGTCTGCTTTGGGACTCATTGCTGGCTCTCGCCGCCAATTCTCGGAGCGCTCAGCTGTCAGAAGCGGCTTCGCTCAACGGGTCATCGGCGCCCCGGCGTCTATGCGTTCGCCGATTTCGATCGGCGGAAGCCCTCGTTGATCGACCTGCCACCCCAGGGGCTCGTCCGCATTGAGACTTATGCCGATTATTCTCGGGCTTGCGTCGGTCAGGGGCGAGGACCCGGGATCATCGGCGTCCAACGGCGCGCCGAGGTTGCGCGGCGGTGTGGAGGGGCTTCCCGGCTCGTAAGCCAGCGGATCGTCACTGCTCAGGTCCGGACCGATGCTGACGGGATCATTGGCAGAGCCGATTGATGCGTCAATTACGCCGCCGTCGGCGTCCAGCAACTCCCCGAGATCCAGCGTCACCTCGGAGGGTGGGGTTTCAAGCATACCGCCCCGCTCCAACCTCGGAGCGCCACTCGTGAGCGGGCGGGACGATTTGGCTCGCTCCGTTGCGTCTAGAAGGCTTGGTGCTTGCTCCTGGCCTACCGTGTTTGAATCGCTCGGCAGTCCCTTGCCTCCCTCGAAGAGGGAGAGCAACGCCCATACGCCGCTGCCGAGCACCAGGGCCGCAAGGGCTGCCGCAAGGTATCCTTGGCCTTTCAACATCCTCATGCGCACGGGTTCACTTCCAGACGTCAATCCGATACGCGAAGCAGTAGCCGTTGTGCTTCAGATCGTCGCGGAACTCGACATAGACCTGCTTGCCGGTCGCCAGGGCTAATTGGGCCTGATCCACCATCCGGTAGGCACGCACCGAGTCGGTGAAGTCGCCCGAGCAACTGAAGGTGACCCAGCCGGACGGGCAGCCCGGCAGGACAGTATCGGGGCTGGGGAGCACGTATGCCATACACCCGCCGAATGTGGCGTCTGCGTACATCAGAACACCATAGACGTTGCCGACGACCTGACCCGTTGTCGCGAGCGCTTGTCCGCTCGCGACGAGGAGCAGGGCGGCGGCGACAGCGACAGCCTTTAAACGAAGCAATGGAGTGTGCGCTTGCATGGCTTTGACTCCCTGAAACGATTAAACCGAATGACCATTGGCCCTCATCTCAGAATGGATCGCCACCCGCTCCAACTCGGAAGGCAGGCCTGGCAGGGACAGCTCGTCCCTTTGAACGGTAAGGTGTCCGGGGTGACGCGTACGTCGGTCGTGAAGACTCGGTCGCTTTCCAGCGGAGTGGGTATCAGTGTGGAACCGGGAAACGTCACCTCCACTGTGAACGCTGACCACCCCTGAGCGGGAGGGGGAACGTAACCCACGTACACGCCGTTACCGGTATCCGACAGATTCGAGCTGGTCCAAACGGCCCCGATCGACTCCAGGCGAAAATCCCGCGCATTCGGGTTCGTGGCCTGCCACAGGCGCACCCCTTTGGGTTGGGTGTACGTCTGCACCCGGATCGAACCGTCGGGTTCCAGGGTCCACGAGAACTGAGGGTCTGTCTTGTCATCGAGGACATCGCTGAGCCAGGACAGCGTCGGGAGAATGATGCTCCGCAGATCTTGAGCCTGGGAGTGATCGGTGTTGAGCGTGTAACGCAGGAGCTTGGGGCCGGGTAGATCGGCGAAATAGAATTGGGACGAGTCCGGCAGGAAGAACTGGTCGCCCGCCGAGTTGACCAGCAATTTGGGCATCGTCAGACGGTCGCGGTAGGAGTACGGATCGATCAGTTCCACCATCGCCGCCCCCGCCGCCGCGATCCGCGCACGACACGGCACGTCGAACTCCACGTAGTCCTGGATGGCAGGGGCGTAGAAGCCGTAGGCATCCCAATGGTGCCTGAACTGCCGACCGAGGTTCAGCAGATCGATCGAGGCCGGGAGAATCGCCCTAATGCGCGACGCGACGCCTTTCTGGGCCTCCACCGCCGCCGTTAACCAAGTTGCCCAGCCGCGCTTAGAACCCCCCATGACGATGAAGTCGTCAATTCGGGGCGGATCAGGCCATCCCGAGGTCTCCGCCGCGAATGCCTGGACAGTGTCCATCGCCCGTACCACCGCCTTGGTCATGGGAAAATGCACCAGCCACTCCGGATCGCCAGTCCGCAGGTATTTATCCATGCCGTAGGCGAGCAGTGCATCTTCGGATCGGGC
>Ga0316585_10000186_pt1 | contig 12636 bp, 11 predicted proteins | sample S_170502SCrBrC_D_FD_204517 | JGI IMG/M metagenome (GOLD analysis project Ga0316585, IMG submission 204517) | Rhizosphere microbial communities from salt marsh grasses in Alabama, United States - S_170502SCrBrC | ecosystem: Host-associated > Plants > Roots > Rhizosphere | place: USA: Alabama...
GTTCTCCACGGCGACCCCGGGGAGGGCGTTGGCCACCCCGGGGCCGTTGCTCGCGATAGCGACCCCGAGCCGGCCCGTGAGCCGTGCGTAGGCCCCGGCCATGTGCACGGCAGATGTCTCGTGGCGAGGGGAGACCAGGCGAATCCCGTACTCGCTGAGGTGGCCGTAGAGACCGAAGTAGGTGCCATCGATGATGCCGAAGACGACCTCGACGCCCTCCTCGGCCAGCATTCGGGCGATGCGCTCTCCGCCAGTGATAGCCATGCCGATATCCAACCGGGAGTGTCAAGGTTCGGTCCGGGCTCGGGCGCGCTGGGCGAGCGAAGGCGGGTACTTCTCGAACTTCTCACCGCCCACGCCCGCGGCAACGCCCGCGCCGACCGACCTGGCCGCCGCCTTCGTCACGGGCACGACCCGCCGCTCGCGGCTGGTCCTGCCGTCGCGCACCGCCCGATCCTCCTACCTGTTCTCCCGGCTGGCCCGCGGGTGTTCGAGCGGGTCATGCGCCGCCGGGTGCTCGGCTGACCCCGGTCACAGGTTCGTGAGCACCAGCGCCATCCCACCGGCCCCCGAGACCGCCAGCAGGCCGAGACGCACGACGCCGGCAGGCAGCCGCTCGGCCAGGGCCATGCCGGTGAGGCTGCCGATGACCAGAGCCAGCAGCAGCGACCAGTCGGGCAGCACCACTCCCAGCGCGAGGGCCGTGACGAGCCCCTGCACCGCGAAGAAGGCCTGCATGCTCGGCCGGCTCACCCTGGGGTCCCAGCCCTCGTTGGCCACGTAGAGGCCGATGGGCGGGCCACCGACGCCCCCGGCGACGTTGAGGGCAGCGCTGGCGACGCCGGCTGCGACCGCCCCCCGGAGGCCCCGCAGGTACACCGTCCGCAGGCCGAGCAGCAGCGCGGCGACGGCGAGCACGATGGCGGCACCCGCCAGCACGGACAGCAGGGAGGTGTCCAGACCGTCCAGGAGGGCGGCGAACACAGGGGTGGCCAGCAGCGTCGGGACGAGGACCTGCGCGGTCTCTCGTGGCCGGACGTCCCGCCAGGTCCGCAGCAGTTGCCCGGAGGCGGCGAGCGTACCGAGCAGGACCACGACCGGGACGCCCGCGCGGGGACCGAGCACCGCCACCAGGGCCGGTGCGGCGACAAGGGCGAAGCCCATGCCCGTCACGGCCTGGGCTGCCCCTCCGGCGGCCACCGCGACCCACACGACCACGACGAGCAGCGTCGGCTCCATTCGTCAGGTCGCCCGGCCGCGACGCGGTGCCACCATCCGCGCGGCCAGGGTTGCGCCGTCGAACGCGCCGGCGTCGGTGCGCGCCTCGACGCTGCGCTGGACCTCCAGCTCGACCAGCGAGGGGAGGTGGCGGGACACGAGGAGCTCGAGCGTCCCCCGAGGAGTCGTCGCGACGTCCCGGGGAGCGGTCTCGGAAAGGCTCCCCGCCGCGACCGCGTCGACGACCCCTTCGAGTGGCTCGTACTGCGAGACCCCCGGCAGCGACAGCCCTGCCTGCGCGGTCGAGTCGACGATCGGGCTGCGCGCCATCGACGGGTACACGGTCGACACCGAGACTGACGGGGCGAGCTCGAGCCGCAGCCGGTACGCCATCGTGGACGCTCCTTCCTGCCGGGACGGTAGTCGAGCCGGGCGGCGGTGCAGAGACCCTCGTCCGTCCGGGTCGGCCGCGCGTGGTGGCCCGACATGGATACGGTGTCGGCGATGACGGGGAGGGGTAGGCAGCGGCCGCACGGCCCCGGCATGCCCGGGCGGAGCGGCATCGCGGTCTGGGTGTTGTTCGTCGTCGCGTATGCGGCGCTGATGCTGCTGGCCTACTTCCGGCTGCCTGCGGCCACGCTCAGCATCACCGACGTCGGGGTGGCCATCGCCCTCGTGCTGGCCGCCCTGGGAGTGCTGCTCTGGCTCTTCGTCCGGCAGATCAGGCGCGTGCCCACCGCCGCTGCCCCGATGGTGCAGTCGGTCTCCGCCCTCGTGGTGGTCTTCGTGCCCTTCTTGCTGCTGTTCTCCTACATCTACCTCAGCCTGGCAGCGCGAGACGAGGGCGAGATGGTGGGGCTCAGGACCCACCTCGACGCGCTGTACTTCACCGTGACGATGCTCACGACAGTGGGCTTCGGCGACATCTCGCCGTCCGGGCAGGTAGCCCGCGCCGTCGCCACCACCCAGATGCTGGTCAACCTGATCTTCCTCGGGTTCCTTGTGCGGGTGGCGTTCCAGGTGGGGCAGGAAGCCCGGCGGCGCCGGCGGGAGTCATCCCCGGCCGCCGAGAAGACCGTCGCACTAGGCGAGCAGCACGAGCAGTGGCAGGCTTCACCGCACACCGCAGCAAGGGCAGAAAGGGACGAACCGTGACCGACTACGCCATGACAACCCCCGAAGGCCCGGTACCGCTCGACTACGTGCCGTCCACCGAGGGCCCGGGCGGGGTCAACGTCTCCTCCATGCTCAAGCAGACCGGCCAGGTGACCCTCGACGTCGGGTTCGTCAACACCGCGGCGTGCACGTCGGCCATCACCTACATCGACGGCGACGCCGGGATCCTGCGCTACCGTGGGTACCCGATCGAGCAGCTCGCTGAGCAGTCCACCTTCCTCGAGGCCGCCTACCTCCTCATCTACGGAGACCTCCCGAGCGCCGCCGAGCTCGAGGACTTCACCGACCGGATCCGTCGCCACACCCTGCTGCACGAGGACCTCAAGCGGTTCTTCGACGGCTTCCCCCGCGACGCCCATCCGATGGCCGTGCTGTCCTCGGCGGTCAGCGCTCTGTCCACCTTCTACCAGGACAGCCTGGACCCGTTCGACCCAGAGCACGTCGAGATCTCCACGATCCGGCTGCTCGCGAAGGTGCCGACCATCGCGGCCTACGCCTACAAGAAGAGCATCGGGCAGCCCTTTCTCTACCCCGACAACTCGCTGGAGTACACCGAGAACTTCCTGCAGCTGACGTTCGGGGTGCCACCGGAGCCCTACGAGGTCGACCCCCTCATCGCCCGAACCCTCGACGTGCTGTTCCTCCTGCACGCCGACCACGAGCAGAACTGCTCGACCTCCACGGTCCGGATGGTGGGCTCGAGCCACGCCAACCTCTTCGCCTCGGTCTCGGCCGGGGTGAACGCCCTGTTCGGGCCGCTGCACGGCGGGGCCAACCAGGCTGTGCTGGAGATGCTCGAGCGCATCCACGCCGAGGGAGGGGACGTCAAGGCGTACGTCGCCCGGGTCAAGGACAAGAAGGCCGGCGCCCGGCTCATGGGCTTCGGCCACCGGGTGTACCGCAACTACGACCCGCGGGGCCAGATCGTCAAGCGGGCGGCCCACGAGGTGATCGACACCCTGGTCGCCGACGACCCGCTGTTCTCCATCGCACGCGAGCTCGAGGAGTACGCGCTCTCCGACGACTACTTCCTGTCCCGCTCGCTGTACCCCAACGTGGACTTCTACACGGGCCTCATCTACAAGGCGATGGGCTTCCCCACCAAGATGTTCACGGTGCTGTTCGCCCTCGGCCGGCTGCCGGGCTGGATCGCCCAGTGGCGCGAGATGATCGACGACCCGACCACCAAGATCGGCCGCCCTCGCCAGGTCTACACCGGCGTGACCGAGAGGGCGTACGTGCCGCTCGTGTCGCGCTGACGGGAGGCGGCCAGGGCCTGCATGACGGCGAGGTCGATCCCCAGCCGCTCCCGGGCCGCCCGACGCGCCGGCGACTCCACCAGCGCCAGCTGCAGCGTCGTCAGAAGAGCACGGGCAGCGAGGTGGTCGGCCCACCGGACAGGAGCGCTGCGTGCCGGTGAGCCCAGGAGGTCCTGCGCCCACCCCGGCAGGGTGTCCTCGGCCGCACGGGCCAGCACCGCGTAGCCGGCGCGGGTCGCGGACGGGAGCGGCGGGGCCAGGACGAACTCCCGGACTCGCCGCGCCTGGGGCCCACCGGCCAGGTCCGGTGCGAACCGGGTGAAGGCTTCAGCGAGACCTCGGGTGTCCGTGGGTGGGTCCGGTACCCCCATGGCCGCCCCGACCACCGCCATGTCGGCGACGTAGTGGTCGGCCACCAGCTGCCCGTTGGTGCCGAACCGCAGGTAGGCCTCCAGCATCGAGTCCACGAGGGCGATGTGCACCCAGGTGAGCAGGTCCTCGTCGGTCGCTGCGTACCGGCGTCCGTCCGCGGTGGTGCCGCGCACCCTCTCGTGCACCCGGCCGACGGCGGCGACGGTGCGCTCGGCGAGGTCGACGCTGCCGAACGTCGTGGCGGCGATGAAGGCCCCCGTCCGCTGGAGGCGACCGAACGGATCCTCCCGGTACGACGAGTGGCCTTCGACACCGGCGAGGGCGCGCGGGTGGACGGCCTGGAGCAGCAGGGCCCGGATCCCGCCGAGGAAGGTGGCCACAGACCCGTGCACCTGCCAGGCGGCGGAGCTCGGACCGAACCACCCCGGCGCGCCAGACGGGCGGGCGATCGCACGGTTAACGGCGCTGGCGCCGTCGTCGGTCCCGGACAGGATGCGCCGCACGGTGACGGCGACGGGCTCCAGCAGCGGCGTCGCGAGCAGGGCGGGTCGTCCCATGTGCTGATGGTGAGTGCTGGCGCCCGCGTCGGCCACTCCACCGGTTGTCCAACCCCCGCTGGGCAACGGTCCCTGGGCAGGGCTCGCGTCGCGGCGTAGCGTGCCGGTCATGCGCTACCCCAACGGATTCCCCGGGTGGGTCGACCTGTCCACCCCGGACCAGGCGGCCGCCACCGCCTTCTACTGCGAGCTGTTCGGTTGGACCGCTGAGGACCTGCCGACCGATGTCGGCACGACCTACACCATGCTCAGCCTGGACGGGCGGCTCGTGTGCGGGCTCGGGCCCCAGCCGCCCGCCCTGGTCGAGGCCGGGGTGCCGCCTGCATGGGTGACATACGTGCTGGTCGGGGACGTCGACGAGATCGTGGCGGCCACCCCGGACGCCGGCGGTACGGTCACGATGCCGACGATCGACGTCATGACCTCCGGTCGGATGGCGATGGTCGCCGACCCCTCCGGCGCTGTGCTGGGGCTGTGGCAGCCGCGTGACCACCAGGGTGCGGACGTCTTCAACGAGCCGGGCTCGGTGGTCTGGAACGAGCTGCAGACCCGCGACATCGCGGCGTGCCTGCCGTTCTACGAGGAGCTGTTCGGCTGGCGGTGGGATCACACGACCGCCGGTGGCGGGGACTACTCGTTGGCCCACCTCGACGCGAAGGGGTCGGCGGCCGAGGGGGTGGACACCTCGGTGGCCGGCGCGATGCCCATGCCGTCCGGAGTCCCGGACGAGGCCCCGTCGAGCTGGGGCGTGTACTTCGCGGCGGCTGACCTCGACGACGTCCTCGCCCGAGCGACGGGCGGTGGAGCATCGGTGGTCGTCGAGCCCATGGCGATGGACGGTGGGCGCTTCGCACTGATCGCCGACCCCCAGGGTGCGATGTTCTACCTGATGGAGATGCTGAGCCGCTGACCCGCTGCCGGACCGCGCGACGTGGTAGGTCAGCAGCCTGCTCATCGACCCTCCGCTCGGGCCGTCGCGGTGTGCTTCGTCCCCGGCGAGCTCGGCGTCCCCGGTTTCCCGTGGCCCTCGGCAAGTGGCTCGGGGAGCAGTGGGCCTGGAACACCGACCCCGAGCAGTACGAGTTGGCGCTCGGCGAGCACCTCGCGGCGGTCACGTCGGGCTCAGTGGCCCCGGGACGGCAGACGCCTCGGCTGCCTCACGACCTGTGCCGTCGTCGGGCGTTGGCCGTCTCACGCCCGGCGGCCATGTCGGTCACGGCTGCTGCAGCCGCCGGATGGCCGGCCACGAACGTGAGGAAGTCACCTCGACGGACCGACAGCGTGCGCAGCTCATTGGCCGCGACGACGCTCGCCGTGCGCGGGACGTCACGAAGCAGCGCGATCTCCCCGAACCCGTCCCCCGGGCCGAGGGTGGCGACCGTGCGACCGTCGAGCTCCACCGTGGCGGCTCCTGAGACGACCACGTGGAACTCCTCGCCGGGCTCGCCCTGGCGCATCACGGGCGTACCCCCGGCATACCCACGCTCCTCTCCCACCGAGGCCAGGTACTCGATGCTGACCAGCGGCAGGCGCGTCAGGGCCGCGCAGGATCGTAGGGTCCGCACGTGCGGCCCCGGTTCCAGGGACCGGTCCACGACGCGAGTCGCCGCCCAGGACGCACCGGAGGCGATCACCAGCACGGCTCCGGCCGTGGCCAGGACGGCCGGAGCCCCCACTCGCGGGATCGCCGCTCCGGCGACCAGCGACCCGGCAGTGACGCTGAGCACGATGACCACCTCGAAGGCGGCGAAGGCCCGGCCGAGCACGGCGGGCTTGACCAGCCTGGCAACCAGCGTGAACACGCCGACGTCGACGAAGGCGTTGCCGAAGCCGATGAGGGCGAACGCAGCGAAGGCGACGGCCGGCGTCGTCCACAACCCGACGACGACCATGGGGAGCCCCCACATCGCGACGCCGGAAGCGAGCCCCCGAGCCAGCCGCGTCGAGGTGACGAGCGTGACGGCGACCAGACCCCCGACCATACCTCCGAGGCCCATCATCGCCGAGAGCCAGCCGACGCCGGGATCCCCCTGACCGAGCACGTCGACGGCCAGCACCACCACCGCCACGAGAAGCACACCCCGGGCGAACGTCTGAGCCGAGGTGAGCGCGAGCACGAAGGGCGGCCGGCGAAGGGCATCGAGGCCCTCGGCGAAGTCCCGCACTGCGCTGCCGAATGTCAGCGGTTCCGGCGCCGATGCCGCACGGGGGACGTCACGGACGAGGGCCACGCACCACGCCGCCGCCCCCAGGAGCCCGGCGGCGGCGGCGAGCACCAGAGCCGGTTCGCCGACGAGCAGAAGGGCACCGGCGAGCGCCGGACCGAGCAACGTCCCAGCGCCCTCGACGACTGCCGACGACGCGTTGGACGCGGTCAGCTGGGCGGGCGTGCGAGCCAGGTACGGCAGCAGCGCCGCGTTCATCGGCCGATGGGTCGTGAACAGCACGGACGCGAGCCCGCCGACCACAAGGGCAACCAGTGCACGCCCTGCGAGGAGGGCTACCACCGCACTGAAGACGAGGGCCACTCGGGTCAGCAGCACGGCGAGCAACCATCGCTCCCGCGCTCCACGGTCGGATCGTCCGATGAGCACCGGACCGATCACCAGGACCGGTGCGGCACGCAGCGCGGAGAAGGCGGCGACCACGGCCGGCCCACCGACGTCGTAGGCGACGACGAGCAGGGCGACCAGCATGGCCGCCTCCGCCACGACCGACAGCCCCCAGCTCGAGATGGCGTACCGCAGGCTCGGCACGGCTGCGATCTCTCCGAACAGGCGCATGTCAGCCTGCACCCGCCGACCGACCCGACCCACCGGGAGAACCCTGCCAGACGGGACCTGCCGGGCCACGAGCCGAACGGCCGGGAACGGCACGCAGCAGAGCGTGGCCGTCGGGTGGGCTCGGTGGGGTTGTCGCCGATGTCCGCCGACATCGCAGGGGTGCCCCCGGCAGGATTCGAACCTGCGCACCCGCCTCCGGAGGGCGGTGCTCTATCCCCTGAGCTACGAGGGCGTGGACGGAGAACTCCGCCACGCTGCAGGGTATCAGCGGGTCACCGGCGTCCGCGGTCCGCGGGCCTAGCCTTGGCCGGGTGACCCCGGAGGATCTTGCTGCACTCGTGAACCGCTGCCTGCGCACGACCGTGGAGGCGCTCGGTGCCGACGCCTCGCTGCTGCCCGCCGCCACCGTCGAGCGCCCCCGCAAGCCCGAGCACGGCGACTACGCCACCAACGCCGCGCTGCAGAGCGCCAAGCGGGTCGGGCTGGTGCCCCGCGACCTGGCCGGCGCGCTGGCGACGTGCCTGTCCGAGCAGCCCGGGGTGGCCTCGGCCGAGGTGGCCGGCCCGGGGTTCGTCAACATCCGGCTGCGTGCGGACGCCGCCGGGGCCCTCGCCGAGACGATCGTGGCGGCCGGGGACGCCTACGGCCGCGGCGACATCCTGGGGGGCCGGCGGGTCGACGTCGAGTTCATCTCCGCCAACCCGACCGGACCGCTGCACCTCGGGCACACGCGTTGGGCAGCGGTCGGCGACGCGCTGGCCCGAGTGCTCGAGGCCGCCGGTGCCGAGGTGGCGCGCGAGTTCTACATCAACGACCGCGGTGTGCAGATGGACCGCTTCGGCGAGTCGATCATGGCGGCCGCGCACGGCCAGCCCGTCCCGCCCGACGGCTACCGCGGCGCGTACGTGGCCGACCTGGCTGCGCACGTCGTGGCCGAGCGGCCCGACATCGTCGACCTGCCCGAGGACGAGCAGGTGGCCGCCTTCCGAGAGGAGGGCTACCGCCGGCAGCTGGCCGAGCAGCAGGCGCAGCTCGACGCCTTCCGCACCCACTTCGACGTCTGGACCTCCGAGCGGGAGCTGCACACCTCCGGCAAGGTCGCGCACGGCATCGACGTGCTGTCCGAGGGCGGGCACCTCTACGAGGCCGACGGGGCGCTGTGGATGCGCACCACCGACTTCGGCGACGACAAGGACAGGGTGCTGGTCAAGCAGGACGGCGAGTACACCTACTTCGCCTCCGACACCGCCTACTACGTCGACAAGCGCGAGCGCGGCTTCGACCGTTGCGTGTACCTGCTCGGGGCGGACCACCACGGCTACGTGGGCCGGCTGCGGGCACTGGTCGCCTGCGCCGGGGACGACCCGGACGAGACCCTCGACGTGCTCATCGGCCAGCTCGTCACCGTTCTGAAGGGCGGCGAGGAGCTGCGGCTGTCCAAGCGCGCGGGGACGATCGTCACGCTGCAGGACGTCGTCGACGTCGCCGGGGTGGACGCCGTCCGGTACTCCCTGTGCCGCTACCCGGCCGACTCACCGCTGACCCTCGACCTCGACGTCATCACCCGGCAGACCGCCGACAACCCGGTGTTCTACGTCCAGTACGCCCACGCCCGACTGGCCTCGATCCTGCGGAACGCCGACGAGCTGGGCATCGAGCGCGGCGCGCTCGACCCCGGTGTGCTCGACCACCCTCGGGAGACGGCGCTGCTCGGCGCCCTCGGTGAGCTCCCGCGGGTGGTGGCCACGGCAGCCGAGCTGCGCGAACCCCACCGGGTCGCCCGCTACCTCGAGGACACCGCGGCGGTCTTCCACAAGTTCTACGACGAGTGCCGGGTCCTCCCCTACGGCGACGAGCCGGCCTCCGACCAGCACCGGGCCCGGCTCTGGCTGGTCGAGGCCACCCGCGTCGTGCTCGCCAACGGGCTCGGCCTGCTCGGGGTCGACGCCCCGGGCCGGATGTAGCGTCGTGGCCTCCCCCTGGGGGTTCGTCCTCGTCCTGGCCGGCGTGCTGCTCGCCTGGACCCTGGTGTCGCGCTGGGCGCAGGGCCACGGGGTGACCGGCCCGATGGTGTTCCTGGCGACCGGGCTGGTGCTGTCCGGGTTCGCCGACGTCTCGCTGGCTCCCGAGGATGCACGCACCCTGGCCGAGCTGACCCTCGTCGTCGTGCTGTTCCACGACGCCAGCACCGTCCGGCTCGCTGCGCTACGCCGGGACCCGTGGGTCGCCGTGCGGCTGCTGGGGATCGGCTTCCCCCTGGCGATCGTGCTGACCGCTGCCTCGACGGCGTGGCTGCTCCCTGCCATCGGCCTGGCCGGCGCGGTGCTCGTCGCCGGCGCCATCACGCCCACCGATGCCGGGTTGGGGGCGGCCACGATCCTGGACCCCAAGGTCCCGGTTCGGGTCCGTCGCGCCCTCAACGTCGAGAGCGGCCTGAACGACGGCCTGGCCACCCCGATCGTGCTGGCAGCGCTCGCCGTGATCGTCGGGGAGGCCGAGCCGGGCGCGCCGCTGCCCGCGGTGCTCGACATCGGCGCCATCCCCGTGCTGGTGGGCATCGGTGTCGGGGTCGGCGTCGGAGTGCTCGGGGCGGTGCTGCTCGACGCCTCCTACGGCCGGGGGCTCAGCACGACCACCACTCGAGGGGTCGTCGTGCTGACCCTGCCCCTCGTGGCGTTCGCCGTGGCTGAGCTCACCGACGCCAACGGCTTCATCGCCGCCTTCCTCGCCGGCATCGCCTTCGGCCGTTCGTCGCGCTGCCTGGAGGAGGAGCCCGGATCCGGGGAGTCCCTCGAGGTGGCGGCCGACCTCCTCGGCTTCGTCATGTGGGTGGTCGCCGGCGGGCTCGTCGCCGCCCTGTTCCTCGACGGGTTTCGGTGGCAGTGGCTCGTGCTGGCGATCGCGGCGCTCACCGTGCTGCGCGTCGTCCCGGTCGCCCTGGCCCTGCTCGGCACCGGGTTCGCGGCGCCGACGGTGCTCTTCCTCGGCTGGTTCGGACCCCGCGGGCTGGCCTCCATCGTGTTCGGGCTGCTCACGCTCGAGGAGCTCGGCGCCGACCGCGCGCTGGTCACCGACGTCACCGGGGTCGTCGGCCTCACCGTGCTGCTCAGTGTCGTGCTGCACGGGGCCACCGCCGGGCCGCTGGCCGGTCGCTACGGAGGCTGGGTGGCCCGCACCCATGGCCCGATCGAGTCCGAGCCCTCGGTCGAGCCGATGCCGTCTCGCGGCCGCGGACTGCCGGACCGCTGAGGCTCACCTACGCTCACCGGTCGTGCACGCCCACCCCGCCGGCCCTCGCCACGCCGACCTGCTTCCCGATCCCGGCCCCGGGCTGCCGCCCGCCGACCCGGGTCACCTGGCCCCGCACGTGTGGCCGTCCAGCCTGCGCAGGGGAGAGGACGGCGCGATGCGGCTGGCCGGACGCAACGTCCCCGACCTCGCCGCCGAGCACGGCACCCCGGTGTTCCTGCTCGACGAGGACGACTTCCGGGCCCGGGCCCGTGCCTTCCGCGAGGCGTTCGCCGGCTGCCGCGTCTACTACGCGGCCAAGGCCTTCCTGTCCCGGGCGGTCGCCCGGTGGGTCGACGAGGAGGGGCTGCTGCTCGACGTGTGCACGGGGGGCGAGCTCGCGGTGGCGCTGGCCGCCGGCTTCCCGGCCGACCGCATCGCCCTGCACGGCAACAACAAGTCGGCCGAAGAGCTGTCCGCGGCCCTGGACGCCGGCGTGGGCCTGGTGGTCGTCGACTCCTTCGACGAGCTCGACCGCCTCGCCCGGCTGGCCGACCAGCGCGGCCGGGTGCAGCCCGTGCTGCTGCGGGTCACCGTCGGCGTCGAGGCCCACACCCACGAGTACATCGCCACGGCCCACGAGGACGTCAAGTTCGGGTTCTCCCGGGCTGCCGGCGACGCCCTGGAAGCCGTGCGGCGCACCCTCGGGTCGACCGGCCTCCACCTTCGCGGCCTGCACTCCCACATCGGGTCACAGATCTTCGACACCGCCGGCTTCGAGGTCGCAGCCCACCGCATGGTCGACCTCCTGGCGGCGATCCGCGAGGAGCACGGCGTGGAGCTCGACGAGCTCGACCTCGGCGGCGGCCTGGGCATCGCCTACGTGGAGCCGGACGACCCGCAACCGCTGCCCGAGCTGGCCGACCTGCTGCTCGGCCTCGTGCGCGAGGAGTGCGCCCGGCACGGGCTGGCGACCCCGACGGTGTCCGTCGAGCCCGGGCGGGCCCTCGTCGGGCCCAGCATGGTCACCGTCTACGAGGTCGGGACGGTCAAGGACGTCGACGGCATCCGCACCTACGTCTCGGTCGACGGTGGGATGAGCGACAACATCCGCACCGCGCTGTACGGCGCCGACTACACGGTGAGCCTGGCCAACCGGGTGCCGCAGGAGCCGCTGGTGCTCGCCCGGGTGGTGGGCAAGCACTGCGAGTCAGGCGACGTCGTGGTGCGCGACACCTGGCTGCCGGCCGACCTGTCCCCGGGTGACCTCCTCGTCGTCGCCGCCACCGGCGCCTACTGCCGGTCGATGGCCAGCAACTACAACATGGTCGGACGGCCCCCCGTGGTCGCCGTGTCCGAGCGGGAGGTGCGCACCATCGTGCGCCGTGAGTCGGTGGCCGACCTGCTGGCCTGCGACACCGGCTGACCAGCGGCGAGCCCCGGACGTGGGAAGATGGGGCCGCTCCCCGACGTGAGGACCCTGATGGCTGAACCGGTACGCCTGGCCCTGCTGGGGTGCGGGACCGTCGGCAGCCAGGTGGTGCGGCTGCTCTCCGAGCACGCCGACGACCTGGCCGCCCGCGTCGGACGGGACCTGGAGCTCGTGGGCGTCGCCGTGCGCGACGCCTCGCGGCCACGCCCCGGCGTCCCCGCCCACCTGCTGACCGAGGACGCCCACGGCCTGGTCACCCGTGGCGACGTCGACGTCGTCGTCGAGCTCGTCGGCGGGATCGAGCCCGCGCGAACCCTGCTGCTCGACGCCATGGCGGCCGGCGCCTCGGTGGTCACCGCGAACAAGGCGCTGCTGGCCGCGGACGGCGCCACGCTGCACGGCGCCGCCAGCCGGCACGGCGTCGACCTCTACTTCGAGGCCGCTGTGGCCGGAGGCATCCCGCTGCTGCGGCCGCTGCGCGAGTCCCTGGTCGGGGACCGGATCACCCGCGTCATGGGCATCGTCAACGGCACCACCAACTACGTGCTGGACCGCATGGACCGCCACGGCGACAGCCTCGAGGTGGCGCTCGCGCAGGCCCAGCGGCTGGG
>Ga0316585_10000190_pt1 | contig 12581 bp, 8 predicted proteins | sample S_170502SCrBrC_D_FD_204517 | JGI IMG/M metagenome (GOLD analysis project Ga0316585, IMG submission 204517) | Rhizosphere microbial communities from salt marsh grasses in Alabama, United States - S_170502SCrBrC | ecosystem: Host-associated > Plants > Roots > Rhizosphere | place: USA: Alabama...
GGGGCGTGTCATTACCCGGCTTTTACTACAAGAAAGTTCGGCCGGTGTCATTTTGGCCGGACGCGATTTGCAGCGGGCTAACGAGCTGGCTGAAGAGCTGAACAACCAGTATGCAGGCGGGCGCGTCCGAGCGGCCTATGTGGACGCGGCACAGCCGGAGAGACTGCGAAAGGCGCTGGACGGGGTGGATATGCTGGTTGTCGCTTCGGCGACAGCCGAATTTACCGGACAGGTGGCCGAAACAGCCCTCGCGGCTGGCGTTGATTATTATGACGTCATCTTTTCCGGCCGTAAGCTGGAGATTCTGCGCAGTCTTGAGCGCCGGATCATCGAAAACGGCCGTCTCTTTATCACCGACGGTGGGTTCCATCCCGGACTGCCGGCCGCGCTCATTCGTTTCGCGGCTCCGGAGTTCGACCGTCTTGAGGCGGCCAGGGTAGGCAGCGTGATCAAGATCGATTGGTCCGTCCTGGCCTTCAGCCCCAGCACGATGCAGGAATTCACCGCCGAATTTGTGGATTTTCAAACCACGGCTTTCGAAAATGGCCGCTGGCACGACGCCGGAATGATGGCCATGATGCAGCCGCAAACGATGGCCTTTGGCCCGCCGTTCGGCCGCCAATACGCCATCCCCATGTTCCTGGAAGAAATGCGCGAGATTCCGGCGCTCTTTCCTGACCTGCAAAGCACCGGTTTCTACGTCGGCGGCTTTAACTGGTTCAGCGATTGGATAGCTTCGCCGCTGGTCATGGGCGGCCTGAAGTTTGCTCCCCAAAGAGGACTCGAACCGCTCGGCCGTTTCTTCACCTGGAGCCTGAGGAAGTTCTCAAAACCGCCTTACGGCACGCGTTTGAAACTGGAAGCTCGCGGCATTAAGGACGGCCGTTCACGAACGACTAACATTTTTGTGGAACATGAAGATGCTTATTATCTAACGGCCGTGCCCGTGGCCGCCTGCCTGCTGCAATACTTGGATGGAAAATTCAAAAGGCCGGGTTTATACTTTCAAGCGCATATCGTGGAGCCGGACCGCTTTTTCGCGGACATCACCCGCATGGGCGTTGTTGTCAGGCGCGATGCGAAAAAAGTGCCTGGATCGGCATGAAATTCGTATAGCAGGTATAATTAGTGTGTGAGGCCGTAGTAAAGAAGAGGATCTGATGACTGTAAGTACAAAATACCTGGATTTAGCGACGCGCGGCAGTGCGCATATGGTTGACATAACGGGAAACGTCGCCGCTGCCCTGAAAGAATCAGGACTAAACAATGGCACGGTGACCATTTTCTGCCCCTCGGCCACCAGCGCCTTGACGACCATCGAATACGAGTCGGGCTGCCTGAGCGACCTGACCCGTCTTTTCGATGAAATAATCCCTTCGGACCAACACTACGCGCACAATGCTCGTTGGGGGGATGGCAACGGCCACAGCCATGTACGCGCCGCGCTGCTCGGACCCTCCTTAACCGTGCCCTTCATAGACGGCCGTCTTACCCTGGGAACCTGGCAGCAGATCATCTTTGTCGATTTCGACAACCGCCCCCGCCAGCGCCGCCTGGTAGCCCAGATAATGGGCGAATAGACTTGCGCTGCTTTCTTACGATTGATTTTCTTCGCGATAGCGCTGGATCCGGGGCAGGATTGCCAGAATAACGATCAGCCCGGCGATCGCGGCCACGATGCCCACGGCCATATAGTTCACCAGCTTCTTTTCCGTCTCCTCTTCCGGGTCCAGGAGAAGTTCTTCTTGCTCCATCATCACCTCCGTGGCTTATCAAGCCAAGTCGAAATAACCAGACTCGGAGTCCTCTGTGTCTCCTCCGTGCTCTCCGTGTCCTACTAAACCGGGTCGAGATGAACGGTCTCATTAATATGCCCGAACAGCTCGCATTCCGTCTGCGTCCCTTTTTCAACGCGGCGAATATTAATGCTTTGCTTCCTTCCACCCAATACGGCATGAACCGTCAGCATCTTGCTCGTTGTCAAATATTTCGCCCCTTCGTCGACATGGGAATTTAACTGCAAGCGGCATTTCCCTTGAACGGCCGTTGAATCCCCATGATCCAATTTCAGATGGATGGTTAAATCACCGTCATAGCCCATGAACTTAATTTTCCCGCCAATCTTAACTTCCTGGTCGGTAAGAACCTCCACGGTTCCCTGCCCGACCTTGAACCAGACCATTTTTTTGACCTTCACATCAATTTTCTGGCCGACAAAGCTCCCATTGGCTATGTAAGGCGTGATCGTTGTCATGCAAATCTTCTCCGAAAAGTTTATCAGTGTTTCAGTATGTCAGTATATCAGTACATCAGTTTATCAGTGCGTCAGTTTATCACGGTTTCAGTTTGTGGGTATGTCAGTTTTTAAGATTGGCCTTTATTCGGCTGTTTAATTAATCCGTCCTGACCAACTGAAAAACTGAAGAGCTGAAAAACTGAAAAACTGACACCCTGACTACCTGCCCACGACCACCGGCGTTACCATCTCATACAATTTCTCAAAAATGCGCAGTGTTTTATTCTCCTCATGCTGCAAATCACCGGAGACGCCGCGAATCTTTACCGTTTCACTGCCTAAAGAAGCGCCGCTGCTGTTCAGGGTCACAACGGCCGTTTCTCCCGGCAGCACTTCGGCGGGTTGGATGTCGGCCGTGATACCCGCCGGCAGCCCGCTGACCGAAAGCTCCACCGCTTCGGCGAAGCCCTCGACGGACAGCACCTTGACGCCGAAATCGCGGCTGTCGTTCGCTTCCATGAGCCAACTGCCTGCGCCTGTGGAAAGCTGAAAATCCGGCTTAGGCGACATACGCCACAGATTGCCGCCATCGGTCATCCAGAGATGGTTGTTTCGATCAACAGTGATCCGGCCTTTTTCAAGAGGACTGGTATATGAACGCAGCGTTTGGCCGTCATAGCTCATCAGCCTCCTGCCTGCAGGAGCGTACTTGTCCCAGTACCAGACCACGCCGTCAGGCGCTACGTGCCACAGATTATTAGGTGCCGTTGTCGAGCGCACCAGTGCCAGATCGTTTTCAACCAGATCGGAGGCGGACCGCCACTGCTGGCTGCCGTCCGCCTCGACCATCAAAGCCGATTGCCAATAAGAGTAGGATGGTTGATAGGCTACGAAGAGCACGCCATCCTTGGCAGGGATTAACGCTTCCACTTTAACATCGCTGATTTGTTCCCAGCTATCTTCGCGGTAGGCAAAAACCCCATCATCGTTGCCATACCACAGCTGCCCGTCGCGGGCGGCCGGCATCCCTACCGAAAGATCGCCTGTGTCGTAGGTCGTCCATACATCGTCTCCCAGATCCGCGGGCGTGCCGCCGTCATCCAGGGACCAAATCCCCGATTCATCCGTGTAGTCATACATGTCAGTTTTTGAGTAAGTGAACCAGGTATGGGTCGCGTCCTCGGCGAAAATTTCACGAATAGCCGCATCTTTTTCGGGCAGTTCATATTCGATTATCTGCCCCTGATGAATGCGCATGGGATTGTTGAGGAAGAGGAAACCATGCGTGATAGATGCCGTGCCCATCCACAGGTCCCCATTGCCGGCCAGCCCATAAGCAGTGGTGATCGACCCTTGACCATAAGGTTCAAAGATGTCGTCCCTTTTCGTTACTGTCCCCCGGTCATCAAAAGCTTGCAGCTCTCCATCAGGACCGAGAATCCATATTCCGGCATCGTTGTGGGGCAGGACACCCCAAAACCATGACAAGTTGGGAACATCGTTAAAGTGCGGCCACGCTCCTTCAGGCGGGGAAAGCCAATTGCCTCCCGAGGCCCACAGCCCTTCCGCAGTGGCTAATAGGAGTGTGACCGGTTCGTAATCCCAAAGAATGTCTTCCAGATAAAATTCGCCGGGTTCTTCCGGTAAACTACCTACGGCCGCGGAGTATGGCACATAAGGATTAATGAACGTGAGACCGCCTACCCAAACGACATCCTCCTTGTCTACGGCCAGTGAAGACAATGAGTGGGAATCTGAAGGCTTGTATGGATCTGTCCATTGCCCACCATTCCACTCAAAGACAGTATCATCATCCAACGCAAAAACGTGGTTTTGGCTGTCCGCCCTGGTAACCTGGGGAGCGATCGTAGCCCCTTCTGGCCGGCGGTTCAGCCATTGATTGCCGTCATAGACATCATAACCGATCCACACCTCATCGCCGGCGACAGTCCACAGCTCGTTAATATTAATCGTCTGCTTGACCGTCTCAAAGGCAAGGGAAACGGCCGACTCCCGGTTAGGATAAAGCAGCCACGAGCCGTCAGGCTGCATCCGGCTGATCTTGGCGCTGCCCACGTGGCTGGTCCAAATATCGCCACCGGTGCTGACGGCGATGCCCGCTACCTCGTCGCTAAACAGACCGCTGTTCTCCGTGTTATAGTGGGTCCATTCCCCCGCGCCATCCAGCTTGCTTAATCCACTGTCTCCGCCAAACCAGCGATCTTCCCCGTTCACGGCGCCGGCAAAAACCCGCCGGTGGGGCAGGCCGTCACCCGTGGACCATCTTGTATAGTCATAAGTCGCTTTATCCAGGCGAACAAGCCCATTGCCGCCGGCGACCCATAGCACATCCCCATCGTCAACCAGAGCATAAATTTCGCTGTCCCACAAAGTCCAGAGCACATCCTCCGCGGGCTCCGGCTCCAGTTGACGCTCCCTGGTCTGCGCAGAAATCCCCTGCGTGGTTAGAAGCGAGATTAAAAACAATACCAATAGAATAGAAAAACGGCCGGTTTTCATGTGATTACCTCCAAATTTTGGCTGTCAAACGCTAAGAACGATCACATTATAACACGAAAATAGCCGTATCAGATGAAAAGTAGAAATCCCCTCCCAACCGCTAACTGATCACTGCTAACCGGCTACCGGTCACTGATACAGCGGCCAAAAAATCGGCAGCACCAGCAGCATCACCAGCAGCACCACCACCGTCAGGGGGATGCCCACTTTGACGAAGTCGGAGAAGCGGTAGCCTCCGGGACCCATGACCAGCACGTTAGCCGGGTGGCCGACAGGGCTCATGAAGCTGGCCGAGGCGGCGATGGCCACAGCCATCAGTAGGGCATAGGGGGAAAGCGACAGGTCGGCCGCGGTTGTGATCGCGATCGGCGCCATGAGCACCGTGACCACGGAACTGGGCATAAACTGCGAGGCGATATTGGTCATCAGGAACAATCCGGCCAGCACAGCCAGTCCACCCCACTCACCCACCAGATCAACCATCCCCTTGGCCAGGAACTGCGCCGTACCGCTGCTTTCCATGGCAATGCCCAGCGGCAGCATGCAGGCGATCAAGAAGACCGCGCGCCACTCGATAGCCTGGTAGGCATCCTCCATCGTCAGGGCATCGCTGAGCACCATGAGAGAAGCGGCAATGACTGCGGCCACGGCGATATTGAGCCAGCCCATCAAGACTACGAAAACGAAGCCCAGCATGATAATCACGGCCACGGGAGCACGTTCCGGCCGTGGCGCCACCGGTAAATCACGGGTCAGAACCACGAAATCGGGCTCACTTTCCAGAAGTGTGATCCGCTCTCTTGGCCCGTAAAGCAGGAGCGCATCTCCCGGTTTCAGCTCGATTTCGCCCAGGTCCGAGCGCAGCGCACGGCCGTTGCGCCAGATTGCCAGCACGCTCAGTCCATACTTCTCGCGAAAATGCAGTTCGCGCAGCGTCTTGCCGAAAAATTTGGAGTGGGGCGACAGCACCGCTTCCACCAGGCTGATCCCCGCCGACTCCAATTCGACGTTTGCCAGATCGAGGTGTCGATTAACTTCCAGGTTGTGAAGACCGCGCACAATGGCCAGGTCTTCCGGCCGGCCTTCCAGCCACACCACGTCTCCCGCGGCCAGTTTCGTATCTGCCCCAGGCATCAATATGGGGGGAGAAACGGCCGTTTCTTTACCATCCGCTGCGGGTATTTCATGGGCTATGGCCAGAACAGAAAGGCCGAATGCATCTGCCAGGTCGCTTTCATTCAATGCCTGCCCGTCCAGGAAGGACCCCTCGGGGATGCGAACGGCCAGCAGCCGTTCTTGCAGGTTGTAGCGCGTGGCCAGGGTACTGTCCGGCGGCTCAGGAAACAACGCTCCGAGAAAAGGCTCCTGGCCTGCGGTGGCCACTAATTTCTCGCGGTCTCCTTGAACCAGCAGTTTTGTCCCTGGCTCCAGGGGAATATCCCTTAGATTCGTGCGCCGGTAACGGCCGTTGACTTCCATGGCCAATACATTGAAGCCATAGCGGCCGCGCATCTCGATTTGCGCCAATGTATGCCCGATGAACGGGGAGTCCGCGCCAATGATCAGCTCGGCCAGGCCGACTTCGGGGGTGACAAACAGGTCCAGGGTCTGATCGAGATCGGCTACTTCGAAAACCGGGCTGCCGCATAAAGCTTCCAGGCGGTCAAGCTTGCCCAGAGCCAATAAGGTGTCTCCGCCGTCTAGAATTGTCTGCGCGCCGATATAGAGAGATTTCGCGGATTCCCGTTCGAGGCCCAAAATAGTCAGCCCCAGCGCACGGCCGATGCGCGTTTCGGCCAGAGTTTTCCCGGCCAGAACGCTCTCCTGGGGCAAGGTGATTAGGGCCAGGCGATCTTCAAGCTCATAGATGTCGCGTGCTTCCACCGCGCCGTTGCCCTTGCCTGCCAGCGCCTCCATAGGGCTTTTGGTGGGCAGCATACGCCGGCCGATTGTGGCCATGAACAGCACACCGGCTAATAGGAGCGAGAGACCGACTGGGGTGAAGGAAAAAAAGCTGTAAGGTTCTAATCCGGCGGCGTACAGGGCATCGCTGGCCAGGATATTGGGCGGCGTGCCGATTAAAGTGGTTGTTCCTCCCAGAAGCGCGCCGACCGAGAGGGGCATCAACAACTTTGAAGCGGGGATTCCCGTCTTGCGGGCGATGGTGATCACCACCGGCAGCAGCAGCGCGGCTACGCCCACATTGTTCATAAAGGCGGACAGCAGAGCCACGGTGAGCATGATCACGACCAGCAGCCGCACTTCCCCTTTGCCGGCCACACGCATCATCTGACGGCCGACTACATCGGCCACGCCGGTGCGTGACAGCCCGGCGCTGAGGATGAAGACCGCCCAGACGGTGATCACCGCCGGGTTGCTGAAGCCGGAGAGCGCTTCCGCCGGCGTGACCAGGCCCGTGATCGCCAGCGCGCCCAGCACCAGCATCGCCGTCAGATCGAGGCGGATGCGTTCGGTTATAAAAAGAACGATTGCCCCCAGGAGGATGAGCAGTGTCAGGGCGATATCCGTGGTCATAGCTGGATCTTCATCAACCTAGATTGGTTCAATTCCCAAGATTGAACCAATCTTAGTTACTTTCGAACGAACCGGCAAAAATCTAGCGGGGCAGGTATTGGCCTGGTTTGACGGCCGTGATCAATTTCGTGATGCGCACCTGATGGAAGTGGAAGTAGAAGAAGAAAATTGGTTCAATCTGACTAATCGAACTGCTTTTTATACTAGGACGAAGATTGAACCAATCTTGATGACTTACTAAATTGGCATGAATAGCTCTATGCGCGAGCTCTTGACAATATCGTTCAACTCGGCAATAAGGGCTTGTTGTTCAGGGCTGGCAAAGCCGCGCGTATAGGCCTCCTCCATCGCAGCCAGGCTATCCCATTCGCGCTCGATGACGATTGTATTCATATCCAGTGTTCCACTGACTGGTGCGAGGCGCTTCTTGGTCGGAAATCCAAGGTCTTTCTCAACAACTTCAAAACGCTTGTCGATCTCATTGAGAGCGTCGAGCTTACCCGGGTAAATCTTCTGAATCATGCGTTCAACAATAATCATGGGCAGTCTCCTTATTTGGTTGTGAAAATAAAAGGTTGATTGGGTACTGGACCTACATTACCTATATTATACAATAAAATGTCAATAGGTGGGGTTACCAGAGATTGGTTCAATCTCCAAGATTGAACCAATCTCAGTTTTCGACGGGTGCTAATTCTTTTAGCTGCTGTAGATCTCTTGCTAGCGCTTCGATTTCTGAGCCATAGGTCGCCCAATCGCCTTCCCGCTGGGCCGCTTCGGCCGCTTCGTAATGGGTGTTTGCCGATTCGATCAACTGCTCGATTGTCGCATTTTCCAGCAGCGGTGCCCTGGGCGTCGGCTGGACAGCCCCTTCTTCTGCGGCATTCACGGTTTCATCGACGGCCTCCTGAACCGCATCCTGCGCCGCTTCTTGAAGCACTTGATCCGGTTCAAGCTGTAACATCGCTAGCAGCGCTTCGCTCAGCGTCTCGCGCATGGCGATTCGCGTGTCGCTGGCCACGATGACGCGCTTCAACTCCGGCAGAGCGCTTGTATCTGAGAGCAGGTAGATCGGCTCGACATAGACAAAGCTATCATTGATGGGGATGACGAGCAGATTGCCGCGAATGACGCGCGAACCGCGCTGGTTCCATAAGGAAAACTGTTCTGAGATATCCGGTTCCTGATCGATTCGCCCTTCGACTTGCAAGGGGCCAAAGACAAGCTCCTGCTTGGGCAGTTCATAGACAACAAGCTGGCCGTAGTGATCGGGTTCATTGCGCGCGGCCATCCAGGCGATCATATTTTGTTTGCCCGACGGCGTGAACGGCTGAATGAGCAGATATTCCGGTTCTTGTTCTTCAAGCAGGCGCAGATAAACGTAATAAGGCTCCATCGGCTGCTGCGTGCCGTCATAAATCTCCGGCGAGATGGACCACAGGTCTTCCTTATTATAGAAGACCCGCGTATCGGTCATGTGGTAAGCCAGGAACTGCGCGGCCTGAATGCTGAAAAGGTCTTGGGGATAGCGAATGTGATCGATCAGGTCTGCCGGGAATTCATCCATGGGTTTAAAGAGGGTTGGAAAAGCGCTGCTGTAGGCCTGGATGATCGGATCATTGGCATCGGCGATGTAATAATCAACCGTGCCTTCATAGGCATCAACGACGACTTTCACGGCATTGCGAATGTAGTTGAGACCGCTGACCGTGGGCGTGGCGTAGGGGTAGTTGTGGCTCGTTGTGTAGGCATCGACGATCCACACCAGCCGCCCATCTTCGGTTACGACCAGATAGGGATCGTGATCCATGGCCAGGAAAGGCGTGATTTGCTGCACACGCTCCGTGACCTGGCGGTGGAACTGGATGCGCGTATCGCCGTCAATTTCGTTGCTCAGCAGGACATTGGCGTCGCTGTTGCGGATAGCGAAGGCGGCGCGCTTGAGAAAGCTGTTCAGCAGGACGCCGCCGGTACCTTCGTAACTGCTGTAGACATTTTGGTTGCCGCTGGGATAGTTAAATTCCTCGCGCCCGCTGCCCACAAAGACGGCGTCGTTGGTCAATTCCCCATAATAAATTTCCGGCCGGGTTACTTCAATGGGTACACTGCTTTGCGGCGGCAGGTCTTGAATGAAGAATTCCGGTTGGCCGTCAGGCGTGATGCTGTCCACGGGGTTCATGACCACGCCGTAGCCGTGCGTAAATTCCAGGTTGCGGTTGACCCAGGAGGGAGCGGGGAGGTTGGCCTTTTCTAACTCGCGTCCGGCAAGCATCACCTGGCGTACCTGGCCATCGATTTCATAGCGGTCGATGTCGATTTCGCTGAACTGGTAATACGGCCGTAACGCCTGCAGTTGTTCATAGGTCTGCTGCAAGGGACGATAATCCCAAAGGCGCACGTTGTTCACGACATCCTGGTTGACCTCCAAATCTTGCTGCGAGAGGTCGCTGACCTGATCGAAAGGGCGCATATCGATCTGATCGAGCTTGAAAGCAAGCCTGGTGAAGGCGATATTGTGATCGATGTAGGGGCTTTCCAGTACGATTTCGTTGGGTTCGACCTTGTAGCGCTGTAAGAGCCCGGGATAAAGCCCGCCTAAAATGAATGTTGCTGCCAGCCACAGTGCACCGGTCAGCAAGATGGGGCGCAGCGATAAACGAAAATAGTTATAGAAAACTGCCAGCGCGGCCAGGACCATGAACAGTAGCTGCGCGCGCAGCGCCCAGATGGAGGCGTTCATGTCCGTATACGTAGCGCCAAAGACCACGCCGCCGGTCGAATAGAGCAGGCCGTAGATATCAAACCAGTAACCTAACGCCCATATCATGAGGAAAATTCCGCTCAGGATGGCCAGGTGTTTGCGAAATTGGGGTGCATCCTGAAAACGCCAGCTTCCGCGTTGGATATCGGGCAGCTGGTTGATGAGATAGATGGGCACAATGCCGATGATGGCCACCATGAAGAGCGACATGAACCAGCCTTGTAAGAAGTGGTAAACCGGCAGCTCAAAAATATAAAAACCGACATCGCGGTTAAAGATCGGATCGCTTATCTCAAAAGGTACGCGGTTGAGGTAAACGAGCAGCTCTTCCCACTGGCTGGTCGCGGCGCTGGCGAAGGTAATAGCCAAGAAAAGAGCGATCGCGGTAATGAGCCAGGCTATTCCGCTGCTCTTTAAAAACTGCGGATTAAATGGGGCGGTTGCGCGGATAGCCCGGCGGCGGGCCAGGAGCCAGTTGCCCAGTAAAATGAGGGTCGCCAGCAGAAAAGCGATGACAAAAACGGCGATGCGCATCATCCACTGCGTGCGCCAAACATCCGCGTAGGCCATCTCCGTGAACCACAGCCAGTCTGTGAAGACGTTGACGAGCCAGCTGAAGCTGATCAGCAAGATGAAAAGCAGCCCTAGAATCCAGAGGGAACGGTTCAGGCGTGGACGGCCGTCTCCGGACGAAGAAAAAGGTGGGCGTCCCCCGCCGTCATCATCCCCATCACCGCCGCTGCCGCCGCCGTCTGCATCGCGCCAACCGGCTTCTTCCATTGCTCTGCGAAAAACTTCCGGGATATCGAAATCTTCCCGACTCATATAAATCTCCATTGAATATCGGCAAACAGCCGTGATCCGCTATTCTCTATTCTAATGCATTTCGTCACTTTTATCCCCCGAACTATGCCTGTCCCTCATACAGCCGGATTTCCAGGCAGTAAGCGCCGCTTTATAAAGGAAAAGACCCAAACTAAAGGATGGGCTACTACTTATGCATGAGATGAATGAGAGGATTTATTTGTTTATTTGGGATATTGGAAGGGGGGTGCGACCGGAACGGCCGTTGTCTTGTTCGCTGGTGCAGCACCATTTGAATTATCTGGAGGAATTTGGGCTGATTGAACGGGTGCGGATTCGGGATACGGGGAGGCAGGTGATTCAGCTGTCGGGGGCGAGGTTTGTGGCGCCGGTGGTGCCGGATTTGGTCATGAGCCCGAAGTCGTTATGACTGGGTTGGGGTAGAACTAAGGACAATTAGTTTATTTCGTCGCTAAAATTCCGGGTAGGAAGAGGCGGTAGTTGGAAGTACCGTCTAGAGATAAAGCCCACAGCTCGATTCCATGCAGGCCATCATCGGCGGCGAAATAGAGCGTCTTGTTGCGCGCAGCCAAATTGTGCAACTGACTGTCCTCTCCCGCAGCCGGATTAATGTCCGCATGCATTACCGTCCCCTCTTCTGTGCCGTCGCTTACCCACAGCTCACGCCCATGAACACCATCATCCGCGGTGAATACGAGCCACTCATCAAAGGCGGTTAAAAGATTTGGCCCGCCTTCCACCGTTGGAAAGGATTTGACCAACGCCGTGCCGGAGGAGCTCCCATCGGTTTGCCACAGGTCACAGAGATCACCAGTCTTCAAAACACTGAAAAAGGCGGTATTGCCAACGGCCGCAAGCTCGCTTATGCGATTTTCGTTATTCCAGCCATCCTTAACAAGGGATGTACCGGCGGCTGTACCGTCCGTCAGCCACAATGAGCTCACGCCGTCACTTTTGCTGTCAACGAAGTAAAGCAGATCACCAGCCGGAAACATTGTGATGGCACCATCCAACTCTTTTAGCTGAGTCGTTCCAGGCAAACTGCCGTCCGATATCCAAAGATAGCCCGATTCGCCAGGCGCCTTGCGATAGAAGTAGAGTGCGTCACCGGCGGCGGCTGGATCATAATAGACATACTCGGCGATACGCTGCGGGATTGCACTCGTTTCGCCCAGCACCCACAATTCATAATCATAGTTAAGGTAGAAAAGGATCCCATTGGCCGCCCACATTCCTGTGATCTCATACTCATAAACAAGCGGCTCTGTTCCGCCAATTGTGCCATCCGATCGCCACAACCATCCGGGTGATGCACAGCCTCCGGTTTCATCCTTTATTCCAGCCGTAAAGAAGGCTGCATTCGCAGTGGCTACGAGATGATCCACTGATCCGGCGCAAACCTTAGCTACAGCCATTGTTCCTGCTTCGCTGCCATCACTCGTCCGGATTTCTGTATCATAAGTCCCGTCATCAGTAACGAAGAAGAACCGGCCATCGGCAAGCGTAACCGGCTGTAGGAATCTCGTATCCGTCCAATATGATGAGCTGTCAGGACCAGGTGAAACGTCTTTGAGTAGGCGTGTGCCGCTCTCAGTTCCATCGCTGATTCTTGGTTCGCTTCCCACCGCAGCGTCCCATGCACGGAATAGTATCTGGTTGCCGCTGCCTCCCAAGCGACTGAACGGCCCGGGAAATGAATCGCCA
>Ga0316585_10000191_pt1 | contig 12538 bp, 9 predicted proteins | sample S_170502SCrBrC_D_FD_204517 | JGI IMG/M metagenome (GOLD analysis project Ga0316585, IMG submission 204517) | Rhizosphere microbial communities from salt marsh grasses in Alabama, United States - S_170502SCrBrC | ecosystem: Host-associated > Plants > Roots > Rhizosphere | place: USA: Alabama...
GTCGCTTGGCCGTCGTGCGGCAACGATTTTCCGTCCGGATCGACGATGTCAAGCACCACGTTGGGTATCGGCAACCCGGTCCGGCAGCGGATGTCGACCTGTCGTTCCAAATCCCAGCCCATCATATGCGGTTTGAGGTGCGCCAGGGTCAGGACCGGACAGGTTTCCGACATGCCGTAGCCGGTGTAGAGGTTGATGCCCAGCTCGAGCGCCGCCCGGCAGAGACCCTTCGACAGCGCGGCGCCACCGATGATCACCTTCCACCTCGACAGGTCGACCTTCTTCACGGCCGGGCTGGACACCAGCATGTGCATGATGGTCGGTACACAATGGGAAAAGGTGACGTTCTCAGTGGAAATCAGCTTTAGCAGCATTTCCGGTTCGTAGCGCCCCGGATAGACCTGCTTGGTTCCCAGCAGTGTCATCAAGTAAGGAATGCCCCAGGCGTGGACGTGGAACATCGGCGTGATGGGCATGTAAACATCACCGGAATCGACGGGCGCCTGGGTCTTGTATGCGCACAATCCCCCCATGATGCCGTAAGTGTGCAGCACCAGCTGGCGGTGGCTGAAGTAAACACCTTTAGGCATGCCGGTGGTGCCGGTCGTGTAGAAAGTAGTGGCTCTGGTATTTTCGTCAAAATCGGGAAACGCGTAACCGTCTTTGCTTTGACCGAGCAGGTCTTCGTATTCGCCCTCGATGGCCAGCGATGTTTCCGGCATGTCGTCGGCGTCGGTAAGAAGAATGATCTTCTTGACGGTTTCGAACTGGTCCTTTACCTCTTCCAGCATCCCTAAAAACTCGGCATTGACCAGGATGACGTCGTCCTCGGCGTGGTTGATGGTGTAAATGAGCTGCTCGGTCGACAGGCGGACGTTGATCGTGTGCAGCACGGCGCCCATCATCGGCACCGCAAAAAAGCACTCCAGGTAACGGTGGCTGTCCCAGTCCATTATGGCGACGGTGTCACCGGGCTGCACGCCCTGCTGCTGCAGCATGCCGGCCAGCCGGGTCACGCGGTTGAAAAAGGTTTCATAATCGTAGCGCAAACGGTCCCGGTAAACGATTTCCTGGTTCGGGGAATAAATCAGGGGCGTGGTGAGAATGTTCTTGATCAAAAGCTGATACGAATAGGCTGACGGAGTTCGGTGAATCGGTTTGGCCGGCATGATCGACTCCTTTCTTAGGTCTTGTTGTTCACGAGGGGGCGGCACTCTCATCGAAATGATTTATCGCCCTGTGGCACGTACCCGCTCTTGACGGTCGTAGGGATTGCCATTATTGCCACTTCAACCGACCCCTTCCGGAATGCGTGCAAATTCGAGAAGGAAATCCAAGGCACCGGCCTTTTGGAGTGACATACCGTGTTGCATTAGCGTCTTTTGTGAGGAAAGCCGTTTCGATCAAACACCATGTCGTTGAACGCAAACATAACATCGTGATCGGGGATTCGAAAGAACCACTGATTCTTGTGATTGAATCCAAGGCTGCGGTGCATGGCGGCAAAGTCGAGCATGCAGCCATAGGGTCCCTGGCGAAAAAAAAGACGGCGTCATCTGACGGTGTTCGACACATCCGATAAACGCGTCGGTAAACACGCCTTCCAGATCATAGCCAATCTACCTGTTTTCCGACCGGATCGATCAGGAACAGCACGCCTTTGGCACCCCGGGCGGCCCCTCCGAGCCATAGCCGGTCGAAGAGGTCGACCGCCGTAACGTTGATGTCCGTCGGACTATCTTTCAGAATGACTGTCTTCAGGTGGATGTCGAGTTCATCGAACAAATACCGGTTGAACCGGTCGATGCGTTCCCGCTGACCGTCGGTCAAAAGTCCGGCCCGGTCTTCCACAAACCCGGCCTTTCCGGCACCGTCGGTGCAGCCCGACAAGACCAGGAGCATCAGAGACACCGGGACAGCGACTCCAAGCAACCATTGGGTCAAAAAGGCATTCGTGCAGCTCACCCTCAAAAAAAAGGCGTTTCATTGACCTCCGAACTCTTTCCTTTCATAAACCCGGCGAACCAATCCGTTTTTTGATAACATGCCGCGTGCACCGCTGACGGCGTGTGACGCTCACCCATGAAACCAGTTGGAAATCTTTTGTTCGGATTCGAAGGCAATGATATGGCCGGTGAAAAAGCGCAGCAAATGGCCCAAGTGAGTGTGCGGCCCTCCAAAAACGGCATCTTATCGGCCCAGGCTGCTGTTCTCGCTCTTTACAGCCCTGGCAACCGGTCATATTCTCGCTGCCGAATTGCCGTCTCATGCACTAATCTCAAATTTTGATCAGTTGTTCAAGAGCGTATTCTCTCATCCTTGACCACAGGTCCCAGCGAACCGTCGTAACGGTTGAATAACGCGGCTATTTCGTGCCATGTCCGAGTCGATCTGGTTGTGACGATTGACAATTTACACCCTCCTGTATAGTAGTTTGTAACCGGCAGGGGCGCAACGTCCGATGCGCTTCAAACTACTAATTGTAAGCGTTTACAAGGTGCCGCAAATGTACGGTGTCGGGCGCGCAACCGTACATTTGTTCTTCAAGTGACCGACAACAAAGCAGATGCGGTGCCCTGTGACCGCTTACGAGTTCTTATTCACCGTGGCGGCTCGAAGGGCCATGATCGTTAAAAATGACGATTGCGAGGGCGCTTTATGCAGATCACTCAACTCGATCTATCCGATGACATCATCGATCTCGGCGTCGGGCAGCCGGATCCGTCTTTGCTGCCCTTGGCCGTCCTCAGACAGGCGGCAACGCATCGCCTGACACAGCCGGATGCCTCACTCCTGCAGTACGGCATGGAACAGGGCAACGAATATTTTCGCCTGTCACTGGCCCAATTTATCAGCGACGGCTATGGGATGCCTGTGGACCCCGATCGGCTATTCATCACTGCCGGCGCTACCAGCGGCCTGGATCTGGTCTGCGCCCGTTTCACGAGCCCGGGAGATACCGTCTTCGTCGAGGAACCCACCTATTTTCTGGCCCTGCGCCTTTTTGCCGACCGCGGTCTAAACGTCGTCGGTCTTGCGACCGATGAAAACGGTTTGGTCGTCGAGGCTCTGGAAGAAAAACTGGCCGAAATCCGTCCGGCTTTTTTTTACACCGTTCCCACTTTTCACAACCCTTCCGGGGTTACCTTGACGGCATCTCGTCGGGAGCATCTGGTCCGTCTGAGTGAACAACACGGCTTTTATATTGTCGCCGACGAAGTCTACCATCTGCTGGCCTATACCACCGAGCCCCCGCCACCTATGGTGAGCTACGATACGAGCGGAATGGTAATTTCACTGGGTTCTTTTTCCAAGATTCTGGCTCCCGGACTACGACTGGGTTGGATCCAAGCCGCACCGGATCCCATCCGGCGCATGACCCGCAGCGGGCTGCTGCTGAGCGGCGGCGGAATGAATCCGTTTACATCGGCTATCGTGCAGAGCGCCGTCGAACTCGGCCTGCAACGGAAACACCTGAATCGACTGATCGGTATCTACCGCCAAAGGGCATCCGACTTGGAAGCTGCCCTGAATGAGACCCTTTCGGCGTCAACGACCTTTATCCCTCCCGGCGGCGGATTCTTTTACTGGCTAAGGCTGCCCCAAGATCTGGACACAGCCGCGCTGCGCGACACCGCCAAAAGAAACGGCGTCAATTTTCAACCGGGCCTCAATTTCTCCGCCGGCGGCGAACTGCACAACTTCATGCGGCTGTGTTTTGTCTATTACGACAGCGACCGTTTGCGCGAGGGTGTGAGGCGTCTGGCTGCGGTAATTCCATGACTGGAAACCGATGTCGCTCCACTGATACGTGAATTGGAAGCTTCCATCAGTGAAACCGACGGGGTCAGAAAAACGATGGCAAGCTCACATTAAGCGTCTACGACCAGTCCGGCACCAAACGCCCGCCGGGGTCCCTGCGGTAGGGCAACCACAGTAAACCGAAAATGTCGAGCGTGATGTCGGTGCTCCGGGGGGTCACGCGGACCTCCTTTAAGGGCTCGTTTGCAGGGTCGTAAGCGGCATCCAACTTGTCAATGTCGTTCTTAAGGCGTCCCTCGAGATCGGCAATTTTGGTGTTAACTGCCGCCATCGTTTCCTGCGCCCGGGCGACATCCATCTGCTCCTTGCTCAACCGCCCGGCAGACTTCATGGCCGTACTCATCCGGGTCACACTTCCTGAACTGACGGCCTTACGGCCGAGAAACGCCCCCAGGATGGCGGTGCCAAAGGAAATCACGCTCTCTATTTTTTTGGCCTTGGCCTGCTCCTGCTCCCGCGCCAACACTTGCTCAGCCCGCATCCGGCGATCCTGGAGAACGGCGTACTTTTCTGCGTATTTGCGGCGCAATTTTTCGACCTCAAGATCCCTCTGCTCGCGGGCCGCCTGAGTCAGGCGTGCCCGAAAGGCGCCTTCAGCTTCCCCGGGAGAACTGGTCAGTTTGAACTTTTTAGACTGATAAAGGATCAGCGGACGATTCTGGCGAACCCAACGCAGCATGTCTTTGCACCACTTTTTGTATTCGGCAGACCGGTTGGCGGCGACGGGCAAATCGGCAAACACGGCACCAGGCAGCGGCGAACTAGCGATATCCCCGGGCACCGCCCCTATCTCCAAGGCCTGGTCCCAGTCAACCGGCAGGGGTCCGTCTTCGATGGGAGCCGCCAGAGAAACGGCTTCGCCCACATCGATGCCGAAGCGCCGATTGCTGTAGTGGACATCGAGCCAGCCCCCCACCGCCGGAACATAGGTCAGGCCCTGTCCGGCGCCTGAGGCCGGAAGATAAAACACCGCCACACCCGTCGGTTGAAGAGGTGGCGCAAGAGTGCCGGATTGCGGCGGCGGCACCGCGACCGGCGCGGGTTGCACTGCGGCCTGCGCTGACGGATCAGTGGTCGAAAGGGCCTTGATCTGCTCCCGGGCCATCGGTCCGGCAAGAAACGACATCGTCCAGCGGGTCTCGAAAACCACCGGTTCCCTGTCGTGTACGTTATGTAGCAGAAACACCCGTTTGCCAAGACCGGAGAGAATTTCGCCCACACGCTGCCGATCGAACTGGGCGCCGTCCGCCGCACCTGCGAGACCCGCCATAACCCGCTCTTTGTCGTTCTCTGTCTGCAGCCGTCCGATAAACCAGGTCCCGGTGTTGGCGAGTCCTTTGTAGTCGAGATCAACCGGGTTCTGGGTGGACAGCACCACTCCAAGTCCGAAAGCCCGGGCCTGTTTCAGCAGGGTCAGCAGCGGCAGCTTGGCCGGCGGATTTTTCACCGGCGGAAAAAACCCGTAAATCTCGTCCATGTAAAGAATCGCCCGGAGACTGGCGGTACCCGCCTGGGTTCGCATCCATCCCAGAATTTCATTGAGAAGCAGCGCTGTGAAGAACATGCGCCCGGCATCCGACAGATGACTGATGGAAAAGATCAAGGCTCTGGGTTTGCCTGCGGAGGTATGCAGCATCTGTCCGATATCCAGAGGGTCTCCTGTCAGCCAGGCTTCAAAACCGGGAGCCGCCAGCAGGTTGTTCAAGCGCAGAGCCAGCTGGAAACGCTCTTTGGAGGGATAAAACGACTCCAGATCCATCACACCGATGCGCTCCAGCGGTGGTTGCTGGATGGATCGGATGAGTCCTGCAAGGTCCAACCCCCTTCCATCACTCCAGGCCTGCTCGAAGATAGTGGACATCAGGATGTGCTCTCGGCTGATGATCGACTCCGCGTCGATCCCCATCAGGGTCAAAAGAGCGGTAACCGTGGATTGGATCCGCTCCCGGAAGAGGTCGGCGTCCGATCGCATCTCCGGCGGAGGTGGGGCGAAACTGCGCAGAACATTGACCGGCAGACCGGCACTGCTTCCCGGAGTGTAGACAGCGAAATCGGCGGCCGCGCGCAACCGGGCGATTCTCTCCGGCTCCTGGTCCCACTCCGCCAGCCCCTTGTGCCACATGGCCGCCGTTTTCTCGGCAAACTGGTCCAGACTCCATCCCTGGCGGGCGGCGTCGCCTGGTTGAACCCAGGGCCGGAAGTCTTCGGGACGCAGATCGGGAAAACCGAGAAGCAGGTTGGGAATATCCCCTTTGGGATCGATGGCGATCACCGGGATATTGTCGATCAGCGCTTCCTCCAGCAGCCCGATCCCAAGACCGGTTTTGCCGCTGCCGGTCATGCCGATGATAACGGCATGTGTCAGAAGGTCTTTGGAATCATAAAGGATCAGGTCATCCCTGCGTTTCCGGCCAGACACGTCAAAGGCTTTTCCCAGGTAAAAAACACCCAATTTTTCGTAAGCCTTCATCACAAGCCTCCACTGTAAGATGGTGCCGTTCAAAGGGCGGTCATCGGCCTCAAGGCAAGCCGATCGCGCGCTGAAATGGTGTACGGGTCGCAGCGACTATGTTGCGTCGTCAATTGAACCGACCGGTTCCTTGAGAAGGACCAAAATCAAAAAAAATTGTCCCATCTCTTGTCCAGGTGCCGTTTGGCATCTTCCAAAGGCCTGCAGCGCCTCTTGTCCGCCAGAATAGAGATGATTCCCAACCGCTCCAATTTTTTCAAGGCGTCGTCGATTTCGAAATGGATGCCACAGTTCCACCCTTCCGCCAGCCACTTTTCCACAGCATGATCCCGCACCAGAAACGAGCAGGAAGTAGTAGGCGAAACCGGCCTCCTTGAACTCTTCCTCTTCGGCGGCATCGATGAAATTTGAAATGGAAGAACGCTTCGAGAATCCGGCAGAAGTCCCGGAAAGCCGATCCCGCCGAATCCGGCAGGCGACCTTCGGCCTGGCACATTTCGACGACGTCGCTTTTTGCGGAATGGAATGAACCGCTGGAGCTGCAATTCATCGGCCATGAAGGAATCCAAGTTGTGAGGGCTTTCGCATCGGAAAATCGAGACGGGTTGCGCCGACGACGACCGTCTGATGAGTTTTCTCGTTTTGAGTTAGATCAGAAGCGTAAGGAATACAAGCATAAAAAAGGTTCCACCTGTATTGACACGAAGCAAAACCGGATTAAGTTCAAAAGGCGTCACGGGCATGGCCAAAGGTATTGCGCCGATTTGATCGGCCATGAATGCCGGAAATCAGGGTGAAATGGCAATGGGATGAATATCAAGAGTGTCGATGACGCCAGCGAAAATAAGTTTGCGCAGATCGGTATCACCCAAGCGGAAGTGCTTGCGGGCCGCGGGGCCCGGCCAAAGAACAAATCTTGTTAGAGGCTTTATTTTCTGATGGCGTCGCGTATCTCTCGCAGAAGAACGACCTCTTCACTGGGTTCGAACGGTTCCTCCGGCGCCTCTTCTTCTTTCCTCTTCGTGGCATTGATACCCTTGACCATCATGAAAACCGCCCAGGCGACAATCAGAAAATCGAGCACTGTTTGGATGAAACTACCGTAGTTCAATGTCGGCGCTTCCGCCTTCTGTGCTTCCGCCAAGGTCTGGTAAGCCGTGGAGCCCAGATTGATAAACAGACCGGAAAAATCGACGTTTCCCAGAAGCATTCCAATCGGTGGCATGATGACATCGTTTACGAGAGAGCTGACGATCTTGCCGAATGCAGCGCCGATGATGATGCCAACCGCCATGTCGAGTGCATTGCCTTTGACGGCAAACTCTTTAAACTCTTTCATTAAGCCCATAATTTTCCTCCTTACAGAAATTTGAGATTAAAAAACTTTTCATATATCAAGAGAAAATTTAAGGCCATATTAAGCGTGGCGGTAAGAAAGTCGAGCATTTTAATGGGATGACGGCTCATTTTACTTATTACATCTTAAGAGAGAGAGAGAAGTTTTATGGGCACCATTTTGCTAGCCGGAGGGGCCGAGTTTGGTGGCGAAATGGCAGCCCCTGATCGTCGGGCGCTCGATCTGGCCGGGGGCCTCTCGACGCGTATCAGCATCATCCCTGCAGCGGCGGCACCGGACGACAATCACCGGCGCGCCGGTGAAAACGGCGTGCGGTGGTTCCGCAGTCTTGGGGCAACCGCAGTGAGAGCCCTTCCGCTGATCGACCGGGTTTCGGCCGAGGATCCCGGCGTGGTCAAAGACCTGCAGCAATCGACGTTCATCTATATTCTAGGCGGATTTCCCCGCTACCTGGAGCAAACCCTGACCGGCAGCGCCGGATGGGCAGCTATCCTTGAGGCATACCGGAACGGTGCGGTGATTGCCGGCGCCAGTGCCGGGGCCATGGTCCTTTGCAGCCATTACTTTGATCCCGATTCCGGCGAAGTGTTCCAAGGATTGGGGCTGGTACCGAACACCTGTTTCCTGCCCCACCACGACGCCTTCGGGCATCAATGGGTCCCGCGCCTGGCGACGCTGCTGCCGACGACGGTCACGCTGATTGGAGTTGACGAGGAGACCGCCATCCTGAGCGGCACTGCAAGCGGAAAATGGGAGGTCTCCGGCAAGGGAGAGGCAACGATTTACCACGCCGCCGCCGCTACCAAACGGTATGAAGATGGAGCAGTTTTCTCCTTCCCCGGGTAATGCGGTTCAGTTCGATTGTAAAAGGAGTATCCCAATGCAGAAACAGATACTGGCAGTACTGCTCATAACAACCTTTTTGCTTTGCGTCGGTCCGACCCTGGCGGCGCCCAAATCGGAACTGTGGCAACACTGGACGGAAAACGATCCCTCCTCCGTATTGCGGGTAGACCACTCGGCCTGGGATGGGCTCTTAAAAACCTATCTGGTCAACGGGCCCGATGGGGTGATCCTGGTTCGATACAGCCGGGTCTCGGCAGCCGACCGCTCGGCCCTCAATCACTACATCCGGCAGTTGACGCAGACAGCGGTGAGCCGACTCAACCGGAACGAACAGAAAGCCTTCTGGATCAACCTATACAACGCCTTGACCGTGAAGATCGTCCTCGATCACTATCCTGTCAAGAGCATCCGCGACATCGACATTTCGCCGGGGCTTTTCTCGGACGGCCCGTGGGGTAAAAAACTGGTCAGCGTGGAGGGCGAAGATATAAGCTTGGACGACATAGAGCATCGCATTCTGCGCCCGGTATGGAAGGACCCCCGGGTCCATTACGGCGTCAACTGCGCTTCCATTGGCTGCCCGAACCTGCAACCCGAAGCGTTTACAGCCGAAAACAGCGACGAATTGCTCGACAAAGGGGCCCGGGAGTTCGTCAACAGTCCCCGCGGTGCCCGGATCGAAAACGGCAAACTGACGGTCTCGAGCATCTACGTCTGGTTCGAGTCCGATTTCGGTGGCACGGACGCCGGCGTCATTGATCATTTGAAAAAATTCGCGCAACCCGATCTGCGGACACGGCTCGAAAATATCGACCGTATTTCGGACAACCAGTACGACTGGACGTTGAATGAAGCCACCGGCAAATGAGGGCCCTTGGCAACCCTCCCGACCGGTGCGTTCGCGGCTGCCGCTCAAACCCAGGCAATCAACCCCGGCATATACTTCAGAGCCCAGTCACCTCCGGGCGTCGCCCGAACCGTAAAGCGGTATTATGGTCTGCTTGTTCTTTGGGTTGCGATCATGATCCCGGTGGCCTATATTGATCGAAAAATCGTTTACCGGTTTAGGGGCTTAGTTCTTACGTGGGCGCGTTTTTCGACAATTTAAAAAGAGCTTTTTTCACCATCGAAAGAGGAGGTCAAACTTGGCAGGTTCCAAATACTGGGCCGACAATTACATCGAAATAAAGAAAAGCATGGCCGAAGCCGTCAGCCTGATCCGGCCGGGCCAGCGTGTGTTCATCGGGTCGGCCTGCGGCGAACCGCAGGCACTGGTCCGGACGCTTTCCGAAGCGGCACCCCGTTTCTCTGGTCTTGAAATCGTGCGACTGATGAGCATGGAAACCACATCTCTGACGGCCATTGCCAACCGGACTCAAGATCTCAGCCTGAGCGTTAGAACCATCTATTTGGGCTCGGCCCGCGAGGATGAGATCATTACCCGCAACCTGCGGTTCATAACGCCAATGAACATGTCGGATGTCCCCGGGCTGTTCAAGACGCACAAGCTGCCGATCAACGTTGCGCTGATCCAGGCTAGCCCCCCGGATGATTTCGGCTGGATGAGCCTCGGCATCTCGGTGGATGTGACCCTGGCGGCGGCCCAATCCGCAGATTTGGTCATCGCCCAGGTCAACTCGAAAATGCCGCGGGTTCTGGGTCAGAGTTTCATCCACGTCAACGACGTGGACGTTATCGTGGAGCATGAGGAAGACCTGCTGGCCGTCGGCCCCCGGCCCTCCTCGGAGACGGCAGCCCGTATTGGACAGCACATTGCCCGGCTCATCGACGATGGCTCCACCCTGCAGATCGGTCTGGATGCCGCATCCCAGGCAACCCTGCAGGCCCTCTCCAACAAGAACGACTTGGGAATCCATTCTCAATATCTGATCGACGACATCATGCACCTTTACGCAAAGGGCGTTATAACGAACCGCAGAAAGGGGTTCAACGAAGGCAAATTGGTCGCTTCGGCCGCCATCGGGTCCCGCAGCCTTTACGACTTCATAGACGACAATCCAGCGGTCGATTTTCGCCCGTCGGACTACGTCAACGACCCTTTTGTCATTTCACGCCACAACCGGATGGTGTCGATAAATGTCGCCAAAGCCATCGACCTCACCGGACAGGTGGCGGCCGAGGCCTCTGCCCAGACCTTTTATGCCGGCGTGTCAGGTATCGCCGATTTCGTTCGCGGGGCACGGCGGGCGCCAAGCGGCAAATCGATCTTAATGCTCTTTTCGACCACGGAGGATGGAAAAAGCAGCAACATCGTTCCGGCGCTCGGAGACACTGCAGTGGTGGTGCCCCGCGGTGATGTTCACTATGTGGTGACAGAGTACGGTGTGGTCAACCTGTTCGGCAAGAGCTATCAGGAACGGGTTATTGCCATGATCGAAATTGCCCATCCGGATTTCAGGGAGGAACTCTTTGAACAGGCCAAGAAAGCCGGCATGATCGGATCTGAGCGTTCCCTTGGGGAGGCCGTTCGGGGTGTCTACCCGGTCCGCCTCGAAGAAACCATTGAAATCGAAGGCGAAGAGGTCACCATCCGTCCCTCAAAACCCGTGGACGAGCGCCGTATTCAGGAGCATTACTACAACCTCGACAAGGAAGACATTTTTTCCCGTTTCTTCCACGAAAAAACCAGTTTTGCCCGCAAAGAGGTCGAAAGCAAGTCACAGATCGACTATGTAAAAGATCTGACACTGGTAGCGGTGGTCGGTGAGTTCGGTTTCGGTCGGGTGGTGGCCGTGGGCGAGAGCATGCTGCTGGTGGACAGCAACATGGCCGAGGTGGCTTTTTCGGCCAACAAAAAGTACCAGAACAAGGGCCTCAGCCGCCGTATTATAAGAAAGCTGGCGGATGCCGCGCGGGAAAACGGTATCGCCGGTCTGATCGCTTATACCGCCCCCCATAACCAAGCGATGATACGGCTTTTTAAAACCCTGCCTTACAAAGTAAAAACCTCATACGACGGGGAGGGGGTCTATCTGAAATGCCGGTTCGACGAACTGGCTTAATCCGGCGGACGATTCTATATTGGTTCCCCACGGCAGAGCGGCATACCCGTGAGCGTGCCCTAACGGTCCAAATCGCCTGACGCAATATTCCTATCGGTCACTTCACCGACACAAGAATCTCGTCCCGCCATTCGTTCAGCATGCCGATGTCGGCCGCCAGATCGAGCACCGTATAGCGGTTGCGAATCCAACGCGCATAGGTGTAGGCGAACTGAAGCTCTTCAGCGGTGATCCCGAGACCGTCGATAGTGGTCACCGCACCGGCGGCCTGCAGGTGCTGCCGGGACAGCGAGGGTGAAATCACTGCTGCAGAAACCGCTTTTCGAATCTTGTCCCACCGCGAAAGGATCAGCTGCCGTCGTGCCGCCAAGCCGTTTTGGTCGAGAAATTTCGCGCGTGCGTGCGGCATCACCGACGCAGCGATATCCCGGAATACGGATCGCAGTTCGGATTCCATAGCGGCTACGGTAAGAAATTCAGGGTTCACGTCTTTACGTCGGATCACCTCCGGCTCAAGCGACAATATTTTCTGGTAGAGCGCCAGCGATATGAGGGTGGTCACTCCGGTCTGCTGACCGTGGAGTGCCGGTGTACGGCCCGTCCAATGCGCCGTCATGTCCCACAGGTGGCTGATAAGGTGTTCTCCTCCGGAAGCCGGTGAGCTGGAACCGGCCAATACCATGGCAATACCGGAGCGCAAAAGGGCATCGATCAAAACCGAGAGCCCCTCTGGTTTATTGGATTTAATAGTGCCTGCCTGCCGGATGCTCGTTGCGACGGCCTCCTCCGCTACCTCAACCGGTATGCTGCAGAAATATTCCCCCAACAACTCATTCGACAGGATCCAGTCGGCCGTCGAGGCATTCTTGGAGAGCAGGTCTCCGAAGCCGGCTGCACTCATAATTTGGGGTGCCGTGGCAAGCACCTCCGGATCGGCTATGACGGCCACCGGCGGATGGCACGGTTCCGTAATCTTCACGCCATCGACGGTCAGGGCCGAAATCGCCGATGTATAACCGT
>Ga0316585_10000192_pt1 | contig 12525 bp, 10 predicted proteins | sample S_170502SCrBrC_D_FD_204517 | JGI IMG/M metagenome (GOLD analysis project Ga0316585, IMG submission 204517) | Rhizosphere microbial communities from salt marsh grasses in Alabama, United States - S_170502SCrBrC | ecosystem: Host-associated > Plants > Roots > Rhizosphere | place: USA: Alabama...
GCTCTTTCTGCCGGTGGTGAGCCGCATCTCCGCCCGCACCAAGCTCCCCATGAGCCGGTTGCTGATGCCCATGGGCTTCTGCGCCATCCTTGGCGGCACCATCACCATGGTGGGCTCCAGCCCGCTCATCCTGCTTAACGACCTGATGCTGACGCTGAACCTGGCCCTGCCGGAGGGCGAGGCGCCGATGCGCACCTTCCGGCTGTTCGACGTGACGCCGGTGGGCATCGCGCTGCTCGCCACCGGCATCCTCTACTTCGTGCTGTTTGGCCGCTTCGTGCTCCCGTCGCGCGGCACCGAGCTCGTGGCAGGTACCGACCCGAGCCAGTACTACGGTGAGACCTACGGCTTCAGCGACTTCACGATCCGCGAGGTGCGCGTGCCGCCGGCGAGCCCGCTCGTGGGCACGAGCGTGGACGACATGGAGCGCCGCTGGCACGTGCGCGTGGCCGCCGTCGAGAAGGGCGATGGCGTACGCCTCGGCGCCTCAGGGGTGGACCGCAGCCTCGGCATCGAGGCCGGTACCCTCTTGGGCCTGCTCGGGGGGCAGGAGCAGTTCGACGCCTTCGTCGCCGAGTCGGGGGTAGATGTGAAAGCAGAGCCCGAGGTGTTCGCCGAGGCATTGGCGTCCGGCAAGGCCGGCATCGCGGAGATCGTTATCCCGCCCGGCTCAAACCTCGTCGGCAAGTCCGCCCGCGAGGTCTGGATGCGCAAGGTCTACGGCCTGTCGGTGCTGGCCATCCGTCGCGGTGACGACACCCTCACCTTCCGCACCGGCGGCGTGCGTGATATGCCCTTCAAGCCGGGCGACACCCTGGTCGTGCACACCACCTGGGTGGATTTGGCACGCATCGAGAAGGACCGCGACTTCGTCGTCGTGACCACCGAGTATCCGCACGAGGAGCTGCGGCCGCATAAGGTGCCCATGGCGCTCCTCTTCTTTGCCGTTACCCTGGGCCTGGTGCTGTTCACGGATTTGATGCTGTCCGTGGCGCTCTTGACGGGCGCTCTGGGCATGATCCTGACCGGCGTGCTGTCTATCGACGAGGCCTATGAATCCGTCAGCTGGAAGACCGTGTTCCTGCTCGCCTCGCTGATTCCGCTTGGGCTCGCGGTGGAAAGCAGCGGCACCGCTGCCTGGATTGCGGACCAGACCCTCGCGGCCTTGGGGCATCTGCCCAACTGGGTCATTCAGGCGGCGTTGGCGGTGCTTGCCACCTTCTTCACCCTGGTGATGTCCAACGTCGGCGCCACCGTTCTGCTGGTGCCGCTCGCGGTGAACATGGCCTACGGCATCGGCGCCAGTCCGGCCGTGTTCGCACTCACCGTCGCGATTGCCACGTCCAACTCCTTCCTCATCCCCACCCACCAGGTCAATGCGCTGATCATGGGTCCCGGCGGCTACCGCGTGCCGGACTACATGAAGGCCGGCGGCATCATGACCGTGCTCTTCCTGGTCGTCTCCCTGCTCATGCTCAACCTCGTGTTTTGAGCCGCGGGTGTCCCGACTTCAGTCGGGGCACTACGGAGCTTGAGCCGGCGGAGCGGCTTGCCGACTCCGACAGAAGGGCACAGTCGTGCGTCGTACCGGGCTTTCGCCGGGCGAGTCCGGCGCGGTGACAGGGTTACTCCAACCCCAGAATCAACGCCCACTGCGCGTCGGTCACCGGCATGATGGACAGCCGGTTGCCACGGCGCACCAGTGGGAAGTCTGCCAGCGGTCCGTCGGGGTGGGTTGCCGCTAGCTCCTTCAGCTCCGTTAGTGTGATGGTGCGCTTGAGATGACGCACGTAGCGGACATCCACCATGAACCAGCGTGGGTTGTCCGGGTCGCTGTTCGGATCGTAGTACTTGGCGTCGGGATCGAAGGCGGTGTGGTCCGGATAGCCCTCGCGTGCGACTTCGGCGATGCCAACGATGCCGGGCTCTTTGCAGTTCGAGTGGTAGAAGAGCACCTGGTCACCGATACGCATGTCGTCCCGCATCATGTTGCGCGCCTGGTAGTTGCGTACACCGTCCCAGGGCTCGGTCTGCCCTGGGCGGGCGGCGAGGTCGTCGATGCCGAAGGCGTCGGGCTCGGATTTCATCAGCCAGTAGGCCATGCCGGTGTTGTCTCGATTGTTGCGACCGTAGGCCTATGTTAAGCGAGCGGCGCGGCGACCTGGAATTGTCACCGCTCCAAATCGCCATATTCCCTATACTTGTAAGGTTGCAACTGGACTGCGGGCGGATGCGGCGCATCGGCTCTCAGCCCGATACGGGAACCAAGACGGGAGTCGAACCTCATGCACGCCAGAACCCTTAGCGCCCTAGGCCTCGCCGTGCTGCTCGGTAGCGGCAGCGCTCAAGCCGTCGATATGTCCGACATGATGAACCCCTCCAAGTGGCTCGGCGGCAACAAGGAGGAGCGGCGCCCGGAGCCGATGCCGCCGCAGCTCTACCCGAGCGCACCGCCCATGGGCATGCAGGCGCCCGTCGGGCCGCAACAGCAGCCGCAGCAGATGCCGCCGCAGCAGGCTGGACAGGGGCAGATGCCCGCACAGGGCGGCATGCCCGCCGGCTCTGGGCAGCCGCAGGGCATGCCGCAGCCGATGCCTTCGCAGGGCTATGGGGAGCCGGCACCGGGTTACGGCGAGGCGCCCGGGTACGCACCGGGCTATAGTTACGGCGGTGCACCGGGTTACGGCTACGGTGGTGCGCCAGGCTACGGCGGTGCGCCAGGCTACGGCGGTGCGCCAGGCTACGGCGGTGCGCCAGGCTACGGCGGTGCACCGGGCTACGGCGGTGCGCCAGGGTACGGCGGTGCACCGGGCTACGGGCCCCAGGGCTATGCACCGGGGCCGGGCTACGACCCCTACGGTTATGGCCCCTATGATGCCTATGGCGCCGGTCCCTACGGGCCCGGATACGGCCCGGAGGAGAAGGACAGCGGTGGCGGCTTCAACCCCATGAAGATGATGACCGCCCCCATGAAGATGATGGGCGGGGACAAGGACTGACAGCCGCCGGCGCTGGGCGCGTTTGTGCCCGGCGCCTGCGCGACCCATCTGCGGCGCTGATCAACCTGGAAAGAGCGGTTGGACGGTCGTCAGGGTGCGTCCCGCGCGGTGTCCAGCAAGGCACAACGAGGCGGAATAGTCAGTCTATTCCAACGAGTTGTAACGCCGCGGGGCGCCGCGCGGGGCGTGCCATGGCGGCCGTAGCGGCGCTCATCCGTCAGGTGAAGCGCAACATATTCCTGAAGCTCCTCTGGCTCAGGCTTTTGCATGCTCGTCGAAGCGGTCAACTGCTCTTTCTAGGTTTAAGCAGCCTTCACGCCGACTCAGGCCGGAGAAGACCATGGAGCAACGCCCGACGATCAAAACCGCACTGCCCAGACACCGCTACCAGATCGGCGACTACGGCGCCACGGTGCTTGGCGACATCGACAGCGACGACCCCTACCCCTACCGCTGGATCCTCGCCCTGGTGCCCATGGGCAACCAGGAGCCGAGCCTCTATGTCTGCGCCCAGCAGGCGGTCCCCGAGCGCGTGGCGAGCGGCGCCTATGACCTGCGCGTCGTCGCGGATGCCATCACCGACATCGTGGACACTGCCGATCATTGGGGGGATCTCGAGACCTTCAGCGAGCAGGCACTGGACCTCGCCTGTCAGGTACTCGGTCTCAAGCAGGAGATGGTCGTCAAGCTGATGTGACGCGACTCAGCAGCAGCCTGTCCAAGGTGCCGCGATATTCCTCGACCCGCGCCGCGAGCTTGGCGGCATCCGCGTCCAGCGCAGCCACGGCCTTGCCGAGGTCTTCTGCCGCGGCCCAGGCGCCGGCGCGCGCGGTGACGAGCTCCTCTCGATGCTTGCGTAGCGCCTCGCCGGCGCGCTGCAGCTCCTTCAGCTCGCGTGCCGCCTGACGGCGGCGCTTGGTCTCGCGGTCGCCCGCGAAGAGCCCGGTGCGAGCCGCCGGCGTAGGCCCGCTTGCACCGCCGTCCGACCGGCTCTCCAGGACCACCCGCAGGGCGCCCTCACGGGCCGCCAGCTCTTGCTCGCGCAGCCCGATCTGCTCCAGCTCCGCGGTGAGCGCGGCGACCCGATCGGTGCGCTCGCTCCGGCGGGTGGCGAGCGTGGCGAGGTCCCGGCGCAGTCGTGCCTCGGCCTCGCGCTCCTGCGCCAGCAGGGCGCGGGTCTCGCGGATGCGAAGCTCACGGGCTGCCGCGTCCCGCTCCGCCTGCTCGCCGGCGGCGCGCTGCGCCAGCTCGCGCTCCTTGAGCCGGCGCTGATCGTCCAGCACGAGCTGCTTGCGCCGCGCGCGCTCGCGCTCGCGCCGCTCGGCGGACTCGAATTCCCGCCGCAGCCGGTCCAGATCGGCCTCGGCGGCGGCACGCTCCTGCGCCCAGGCCGCTCGCCGCTGCGCCATCTCGGCCTCCAGGCGCTCGCGCTCGGCGGCGAGCCGCAGCTCCAGCTCGGACAGCGCGGTGGCATGCGCCTTACGTGCCTGCTCGCGCTGCTGGGCAAGGCGCTCCAGCTCCGCCTCGGTCTGCGCCGACGCGCGTCGCTCGGCCTCCCGTGTCTGAAGGGCCAGCGCGCGCTCGCGGGCGGCCAGCTCCACCTCCTGGCGGCGGCGCTCCAGCTGCAGGCGCGCGTCGATGTCGTCGCGGCGGCGCTCGAGCAGCTCTGTCTCGTAGCGGGTGTCCGCCACGAGCCGCGCCAGCCGCGATTGCGCCGCGTGCACCGCCTGGAAGCGCGCCGCATAACCCTCCGGGTCGCGTTCCCAGCGCTCCCACAGCCGCGCGAAGTCCACTGGGGCGAGGCGGCGCTGCGGGTCGTCGTGGTAGCCGAAGCCGGGAAGGTGCGCGAGTCCGCCTTGCAGGTACTTTCGATAGTGCAGCTGCACGTTTTCGCTGTAGTAGGCGTGCACCGCCGACGGCTCGAACAGCTTCAGTGCCAGCAGTGCGAAGAACAGGATGCCGAGCGCCGCCTGGGCGAAGCCCTCGACCGTCTCGAAGTGCGGCACGCCGGCCTCGGCGGGGTTGCTCCGCAAGGCGTTGAGGCCCTTGGAGCGCGCCGCGAAGGTGAGCTTGGGTGGCGCGGCGGGTGGCTGCTCCGCCTCCGCCTCCTGGGTGATTCGCTCCATCAGGGCCGCCTGCTCGGCGCGCACCTGCTGCAGCGCATCGGTGCGCTCGGTGAGGCGCTCCTGGTGCTCGGCGATAGCCGACTCGACGCCGGCGAGGCGCTCGTCGCGCTGCGCCTGGACCTCGGCGAGCTGCTCCTCCAGCAGCTTGGCACGGGCATCCCACTTGCGCGCCTCGGGGCCGTAGCCCTCGGGGCGACCGTCGCGACCCAGCACCTCGTCGCCGACGCGCGCGCGGGCGGCGGCGAGGTCGCGGGTCAGCACCTCCACCTCCGGCGCGAACTCCGCCTCGATGCGCTCGCGCCGCTCGCGCTCGGCGGCCAGTGACGCCCCCAGTCGCTCGATGTCTCCCTCCAGCGCCGCAACGCGGCCCAACAGACCGGCGTCGCGCTGCTCGGCGCGCGCGCGCACCTGCTCGCGCAGCGTGATGTCGCGCTGCTTGAAGTACTGCTCCACCTGCGCCTGATGCCAGGCGGCGATGTCGTCGGCGCGGATCAGCTTCTCGATGAAGGGTGCCGTCACGTAGAGCGAGATGGCGACGATGGCGATGCGCACGACGATGCCGAAGTACCAGCGCGCGAGCGGGCCGGCGCTGCCTCCATCGTCCATGGCGTGACGGCGTCGTCGCGCAAAGGACGGACGCTCCGACATGATGAGCGAGGCGTCCACGATCCAGACGATGGAGAACAGCAGCAGGAACATGAACGCCGCCACAGGCATGCGCAGCCAGGGCGCCGCAGACGGCACCAGCGACGCGCCCACCGCGCCCCAGACGAAGCCCTCGATGCCGGCCATCAGCAGGATCACGATCCAGGCGGAGCCAAGCCATACGGCCGCCGCCGGGGTCAGCATGCTGCGGCCGTAGGGCCGAAGCGTCAGCACGTCCAGCAGCGTCGGCCGGCGTGGGAAGCCGCTCTCCCCGAGGTCGCGATCCTCGCCGCCGCGGCGCAGGGTCGGCCGCGGCAGCGCGTCGCGGAGCGCGCTGAAGAAGTTGCTGACGGCGGCGGGTAGACGCACGGGTCAGACCATCTTGCGGAGCTCGTATTCCAGGATGCCCTCGGCGCCGGCGGCGCACAGCCGCGGGATCAGCTCCCGCACCTGGCCGGCGTCGACGATGGTCTCCAGCGCCAGCCATCGTCTGTCGTAGAGGTGGCTGACCGTCGGCGCATGCAGGCTCGGCAGCAGCGCCACCACGGCATCGAGCTTCTCGGCGGGCACATTGCACTTGAGCGCCACCTTGTGCCGGGCCGCCAGCGCGGCCTGCAGCATCAGCGCAATCTGCTCGATGCGCGCGCGCCGCGCCGGGTCGGCCATGGCGGCGTGGTTGGCGATGAGTCGGGTATCGGTGAGCAGCAAGTCGGCGACGATGCGCAGCCCATGGGCGCGGATGGTGCTGCCGGTCTCGGTGATCTCCACCACGGCGTCCACGAGCCCCTCCACGGCCTTGGCCTCGGTGGCGCCCCAGGAGAACTCCACCTCGGCCTCGATGCCGCGCTCGGCAAGATACCGCCGCGTGAACCCAACCAGCTCGGTGGCGATCTTGCGGCCGGCGAGGTCCTCCACGCGCTGGATCGGCGACCGCTCGGGCACCACCAGCACCCAGCGGCTCGGCCGGTTGGAGGCTTTGGAGTAGGTGAGGGTGCAGACCTCGGCGACATCGGCCTCGGTCTCGAGTATCCAGTCGAGCCCGGTGAGACCGAGATCCAGGGTGCCGCGCTCCACGTAGCGCGCCATCTCCTGCGCGCGCACCAGCGCGCAGCGGAGCGCTGGATCGTCGATGTCCGGGTAGTAATTCCGCGAGTGCGGCGTAATGCGCCAGCCTGCCTGGGCGAAGAGTGCGATGGTGGCCTCCTCGAGGCTACCCTTGGGAATGCCGAGCTTGAGCGGGGTCATGGCTGATCTGGCGAGGCGGTTAGAGGTGTCGAACAGGGCTGCAGCATCGCGAGCGGGCTCATCATGCGTGGACGCCGCGGCGACGAGCGTCGACTGCGGCGCAACGGATCGGCGTGTCCAGCTTGCTGAAATGTCACAACAGGACTAGGCTCACGCGCCGAAGGGTTTTGGGGCCAATCGGCCGTCATCCGCGTGTCCGACCGCCCTTCCTGGTGCGCATCTTAACGTGCATCTTGGAGCTTGCATCAGTGCCAAGACCCAGCGGGGACCCCGGTCGGGGGCCTGCGAATTGTCGCTTTCCGGAAACTCTGAACCTGACTCCATGCCGTATCTGCCCATCGTCGTCGCCCTGATGCTGCCCTGCATCGTCGTCGCCTCCATCGCCAGCGCAGCCGACAAATCCACACCCAAGGGGTCCGTGCGCAAGGATGGTCTGCGCGAGGCCGGCTGGTTGCAGAGCGTGCGCCTGGAGCCCTATGGCGTGCGGGTCACTGCCAAGCTCGACACCGGCGCCAAGTCCAGCGCCATTCACGCTGTCGACGTGGAGCGCTTCGAGCGCAACGGCCGCAAGCGGGTCAGGTTCTCGCTGTATCAGGACCATACCGCGCAGTCCGGCACCAAGCTCACCTACGACCTGCCCATCGCGGGCGAGGTGCGCATCAAGCGCAGCCCCGGCAAGCCACCGGAGGAGCGCCTCACGGTCAAGCTCAGCTTCTGTGTCGACGGCGAGGTGATGGAAGGGAAGTTCAGCCTGGACAACCGCGCCAACTTGAACTACCCGGTGCTGCTCGGGCGCGAGTTCCTGAAAGACCACTTCGTGGTGAACCCAGGGAAGACCTTCGTCTTCGGCTACGACTGCCCCGCCGGCAAGGACGCTGGCTGATGCCGCAGCGCTTTTTTTTCGCGCGGCTGTCGCCGCTGGCGATCATCGCGCTGTTGCTTGCCGGCGTCGGCCTCGGCATGACGGTGCTGAAGGCCATTCGCTACCAGGTGCCCCTGCTGCCGGAGCTGACCACCCCCGTCTGGACCCTGGAGGCGCGCATCGGCTTCCGGGGCAAGGGCGGCTCGTCCAAGGTGGAGTTCCAGTTGCCGGCGGCCGTATCCATGGCTCGCGCCATCGACGAGAACTTCGTCTCCCGCGGCTATGGTCTCGCCATCCTCGATGCCGACGGCCGCCCGCGCGAGGCCACCTGGACGCTGCGCCACACCCCGAAGACCGAGCAGGCCCTGTACTACCAGGTGAAGGTGGCCGGTGACGACGTGGTCACGGACGCCTCGGTGCCCCCATTTCCGCCGGTTCCGGACTACAAGGAGCCGCTGGGCTCCGCCATCGCCGCCGTGCTGAATCGGGCGCGGGAGCAATCGGCCGATGTCTTCTCCTTCACCGAGCAGACGATGCTGATCCTGGCGGACGGCAACGACGAGAACGTCAAGGTCATCCGCAACGTCGATGATCGCCCGAACTGGGCGCACCTGGTGGCGGAGATCCTCGCCGGTGCGCGCATCCCCACCCGCATCGCCTACGGCGTGGTGCTGAGCCGCCCGCAGGTGGACGCCAAGCTGATGCCCTGGCTGGAGGTGCACAACGGCGACACCTGGCAGGGCTACGATGCCGCCACCGGCACGCCGGGCTACCCGCCGGGGTTCTTCATCTGGCGCTACGACAGCCCCGACCTGCTGCGCGTGCGCGGCATCCGCGACGTGCAGCTGGGCTTCTCCACCACGCAGACGCGCGTACCGCAGATGAAGGTCGCCGAGCTCAGTGGTGCAGCCTACCGCGTGCAGCCGTTCGGGCTCGACCTCACGCGGCTGCCCGTGTCGGTGCAGAACCTCTACCACGTGGTGCTGATGCTGCCGTTGGGGGCGCTGGTGGTGGCCATCATGCGCGTGGTGATCGGCGTGCCCACCTTCGGCACCTTCATGCCCATCCTGATCGCGCTGGCCTTCCGCGAGACGCAGCTGCTCTGGGGCTTGGCACTGTTCCTGACCCTGGTGTTCGTCGGCCTGTCCTTGCGGCTGATGCTGACGCAGCTGCGGCTGCTGTTGGTGCCGCGACTGGCCGTCATCCTGGTGGTGGTGGTCTGCCTCATGCTAGCCATCACCCTGCTGAGCTATCGGCTCGGCATCGAGCAGGGCCTGTCCATCGCGCTGCTGCCGATGGTGATCCTGACCATGACCATCGAGCGCATGTCCATCGTGTGGGAGGAGCGCGGCTTCGGCGAGACGGCCAAGGAGACCCTAGGCACGCTGGTGGTGGCCATCTGCGGCTTTTACGTCATGAACGAGCCGCACCTGAACCACCTGATGTTCTACTTCCCGGAGCTGCTGCTGGTGGTGCTCGCCGCGCTGCTCCTGCTCGGCGCCTACAGCGGCTATCGGCTGACGGAGCTGTTCCGCTTCAGCGCCCTGGCGCGGGCGCGCTGATGGCCACCAGCCTGCTGACCCGTTGGGCGGGGCTGCGCCGCGGCGGTGTGCTGGGTATCAATGCCCGCAATCGCAGCTACGTGATGCGCTGGAATCCGCGCAGCAAGTACCCGCTCGTGGACGACAAGCTCACCACCAAGCGCCTGGCGCTGGAGGCGGGCTTGGCGGTGCCGGAGCTCTACGGCGCGGTGCGCTTCCAGGGTGAGCTGATCCAGCTCGACCGCCTGCTGAAGGGGCATGAGTCATTCGTCATCAAGCCCGCCCACGGCAGCGGCGGCGATGGCGTGCTGGTGATCACCGACCGCCGCCGCGGGCTCTTCATCAAGGGCGACGGGCGCGCGCTGATGCTGCGCGACATCGAGTACTTCGTCTCGAACATCCTCAGCGGCGTGCACTCCCTCGGCGGCATCCCGGATGCGGCCATGATCGAGTATCGGGTACGCCCGAGCCGGCTGTTCGATGCGCTGAGCTACCGCGGCGTGCCGGACATCCGGCTCCTGATCTTCCGCGGCATTCCCGCCATGGCCATGGTGCGGCTGCCCACCCGCGCCTCGGACGGCAAGGCCAACCTGCACCAGGGCGCGGTGGGCGTCGGCATTGCGCTGGCCACCGGCGTCACCGCGTATGGCGTGGTGCGCGACCAGGTGGTCGGTGAGCACCCGGACTACGGCACGCCGCTGACGGGCCATGCCATCCCCGACTGGGAGGCCCTGCTTGCCGTCGGCACCCGCTGCGCGGACCTTACCGGGCTGGGCTACTGTGGCGTGGACCTGGTGCTCGACGAGGAGCGCGGGCCCATGATGCTGGAGGTCAACGCGCGCCCCGGACTCGCCATCCAGATCGCCAACCAGAGCGGGCTGGAGCAGCGCCTCAAGGTCATCGAGACGATGCGCAGCCTGCCGACTGACATCGGCGAGCGCATCGCGCTGGCGCGGGAGCTGGACGAGGCAACCCATCCCGATGGGGGCGGCGCGTCGGGCGCCTGATCGCCAAGCGGTTGCCATGGTGCGGCGGCTTCGCCGGCATAGCGCCGTTTTCCATCCCTCGACGCTTAGGCTATCCTCGTTGCCGTTGAGCATCGGATTCACGGTCACGTCCAACGTTGCCGTCCAATTGCCAGTGGGGAGGGTGGACAAGCGCAGCGTAGTCCACCAGGTGCGCTGGTGGATTTCGCTTCGCTCATCCACCCTGCAAATGTTCACCTTGTTTTGGAATCCTCGCTAAGGTGATTCCATGCCCCAACGCGCCGAGCGTTTCGCGACCTATCAGGACATCCTGGACCTGCCGGAGCACCTGGTCGGAGAGATCATCCACGGTGCGCTGGTGACCCACCCGCGACCCGCCCCAAAGCACCTCCTGGCCAGCTCGGCGCTGGGCGATGAGCTGTTCGGCCCGTTTCACAGAGGCCGGGGCGGCCCCGGCGGCTGGTGGATACTCGACGAGCCGGAGCTGCATCTGGGGTCGCACATCCTGGTACCGGACTTGGCAGGTTGGCGCCGGGAGCGTCTGGCGAGCCTACCGGACACGGCCTATTTCGAGCTTGCTCCCGACTGGCTTTGCGAGGTGCTCTCCCCCGCCACGGCGCGCACGGACCGCGCCGACAAGCTGCCGCTGTATGCCGCTCACGCGGTGGATTGGTGCTGGCTGGTGGACCCGGATCTGCGCACATTGGAAGTCCTCCAGCGCCGGGAGGCTCATTGGCTGCTGGTCGACACCTACAAGGACGATGCGCAGGTGCAGGCACCGCCCTTCGCGGACATCACCATCGATATGGCGGGGTTGTGGGCGTAGCGGCGGCGGTCAGCGCCCGGTCCAGAGGCTGCCGAGATCGAGCTGCAGCGCCTCGAACGGTGCCACTGCCGGACCTGACGGTGCTGGTTTGCGGTGAATCTGTGCTATCCCGTCTCGTTGCGGACGCCGGGGAGCGCGACTAGGCTCTAGGTAGCCCCTCGTTGCTGGCGGGGCAAAGCGAGTCCGTTCTCAGTTTTTTTCTGCGGAGGTCTGTTCATGGCTTACCCACTGCTGCGCCGAGGCTCTCGTAACACCTATGTTGCCGACGTTCAGGCTGAACTGAATGCGGACCTTAGCCCGAGCCCGCATCTGGTTGTCGATGGCATCTTCGGGGCCTTGACCGATGCCGCGGTCAAGCGATTCCAGCGCGAGAATCATCTTGTTGTGGATGGCATCGTCGGCCCAAACACGCACGCAGCTTTGTTTCCGCGCGGCGAGCCGCAGCCGATCTTCCATGCCGCCAGTTTCATCCCGCAGCCGACCAGGACAACCTGCTGGGCGGCCAGCACCGCGATGATGACCGACTCCAGTGTTGCGGCGGTTCGTGCCCGCACACCGGCGAGCATGCTGGCGAGCGATGGGGGGCTCTCCAACTATTCGGACACCCAGCAAGGAGTGGTCGAGGGCAATCGTTATGGGCGCATCCATGGCCTACTCTGTTACGCCCCAATGTCGTGGACCGCTGGGTTGTTGCGCGACACCCTGCGTCGAAGTCCGTTGATGTTCGACATGCTGTGGAATGCCGACGACTACGTGGAAGGATCGGGCTCGCCCGGACACATGGTGGTCATCGTCGGCATGCGTGGCGAAGGCGCGCAGGCGATCCTCACCGTCTACGATCCTTGGCCCGTCAATCGCGGACGCCGGCACATGCAAAACTACTACGACTGGATGCGTGAGGTGCCGACACGGACGTATCGGGTGTTCGAGCGCACCAACGTATAGCGTATAGCGGATACGGAGACGGATAGGAAATCCAAGCGGCCCTGAGCCGCCAGGTTGGCCCGAGACAGAGGCTAGTGCACCACTGCGGAAGTAGCGGGGCCGTTCCTGGGTACGCCGACTTCAGTCGGCAGCCCGGGGAAGGCGGAATTCAGTCCGGTGCAGGGACGGAATCGAATGGTCTCGGAACTTCCGCGGCCTTGCACTAGCGGGGCGGCATGGGCCGTCACACCGGGCGGCGGGCTCAGTGGCGCGAGATGGTCGATCAGCTCCAGCGGCGTGAGCGCCAGCGCCGTGGAGCCATCACGTTGGGGTTCGGGTAAGCGACAGACGGCGCGCTTGGCGTCGAGCAA
>Ga0316585_10000193_pt1 | contig 12485 bp, 14 predicted proteins | sample S_170502SCrBrC_D_FD_204517 | JGI IMG/M metagenome (GOLD analysis project Ga0316585, IMG submission 204517) | Rhizosphere microbial communities from salt marsh grasses in Alabama, United States - S_170502SCrBrC | ecosystem: Host-associated > Plants > Roots > Rhizosphere | place: USA: Alabama...
GATCGCCGCCTTGGTCAGCATATCCACCGCTTTGGAATAATCCGGCTTCTGGGTATGGTCCATAATGCCTGGCATTTCCCTGAACTGGCGGCGCACTTCGTTGACGATACCCCCGGCGGCACGCCCCACGGCCTCCATCGCCAAAGCCCCGAACAGGTAGGGGATCAGGCCTCCAATAAACAGGCCGATGATGACCATCGGATTGGACAGGTCGAAACTCTGTGTCACACTGCCCTGCGCTTCCAACGCCTTGGTGTAATCAGCAAACAACACCAGGGTCGCCAGCCCGGCCGAACCAATCGCATAGCCCTTGGTCACGGCCTTGGTGGTATTGCCGACAGCGTCCAGCGCATCCGTGGTGTTCCGCACGTCGGCAGGCAGATCCGCCATTTCGGCAATCCCGCCCGCGTTATCCGTAATCGGACCATAGGCATCCAGCGCCACGATCATGCCGGTCATGGACAGCATCGAGGTGGCGGCAATCGCCAGCCCATACAAGCCGGCCAGTTCATATGCACCCCAGATGGACGCGCAGACCGACAACACGGGCAGCGCGGTGGATTTCATGGAGATCCCCAGCCCGGCAATCACATTGGTGCCATCGCCGGTGGTCGATGCTTGCGCAATGCGTCGCACCGGCCCAAATTCGGTTGCCGTGTAATACTCGGTAATTATGATCATGGCCACGGTCAGACCCAGACCAATCAGTGCCGCGCCGTAAAGTTCACCCACAGAGTACAAGCCATTGTCAGCCATCATGTTGTTGGTAATAAACCAGAATGCAATCGCGGACAGCACCGCCGCAATGACTGTGCCCCGATACAGTGCGCCCATGATTTTGCCGCCATCCTTGATCTTCACAAAAAACGTCCCGATGATGGACGCAAAGATGGAGGCGCCACCCAGCACGAGGGGATAAATCACGCTGATATCCTCGCCCTTGCCGGTAAAAGTCAGGCTGCCAAGGAACATGGTGGCAACAATCGTCACCGCATAGGTTTCAAACAGATCAGCGGCCATACCTGCGCAATCACCGACATTGTCACCCACGTTGTCCGCAATCACCGCCGGGTTGCGCGGGTCATCCTCGGGAATACCTGCTTCAACCTTGCCGACGATGTCGGCGCCCACATCGGCGCCTTTGGTAAAGATACCGCCGCCCAGCCGGGCAAAGATGGAGATCAATGAACCCCCGAATGCCAGTCCTACCAGGGAGTGCACCGGTTCGGGCGCGCCAATCTCCACAAGAAAGGCGTAATAGCCGGCCACGCCCAACAAAGCCAGACCAACCACCAGCATGCCGGTAATCGCGCCACCCCGGAATGCAACGGACAAGCCGGCATTGACACCGTTGCGGGCAGCTTCGGCGGTACGGGAATTGCTGCGAACCGACACGTTCATACCAATGAAACCGGTCAGACCGGAGAATACCGCACCAATGACAAATCCAACCGCTGTAAATGTATCCAGCCCTAACAGGAGGACCACCGTAACAATGATGCCAACCAGGCCAATCGCAAGGTACTGCCGTTTCAGATAGGCCGAGGCTCCTTCCTGGATCGCCGCCGCGATGCGCTGCATGTCTTCATTGCCATCGGGCAGGCTCAGAATTCGGAAAATGGAAATCATTCCATAGACAATGGCCGCGACCGCGGCAAGTATGGCAAACAGAAGTCCGTCAGTCATGATTGGGTCCCCAGGTTTATTTTCTAGTTGCTGGTAATGCTACGCCATATTACCAGCCCGGATCATCGTGTCTTTTTATCATGCCATGTATTGGCCTGATAATTCATATTAGGAATACTAACGTATTGATTCAAATTGCGTAACATCGATAATACACTCTGATGATGCGGCTTCGTATGGGAAAGACAGGCGTGATAGGACCACTTCCCGCGCCACGCTTCACAGGCCATACACCATGTGGAATCACTGCGTGGGATAAGCTCCCGTTGGCTCGTCAGCTGCCCGGCCAGGAAAAATTTGGACAGGCACATGCTGCTTGGCCTATTGTTTACAGGACTGAAGTACACCCTGTAACCAACACGATCTGACATAAATGTGGGGGAAAGTATGCTTGAACCGGTCATTGTCATTGGTATCGGCGAAATGGGGGGTGTTTTCACCCGTGGCCTGCTTCGTCTCGGGCACCCCGTTTTTCCGGTGACCCGGCGTTCCGATTTGCAAAAGATCAGCAAGGCTGTGCCCAACCCCCGTCTGGTTCTGATCGCAGTGGGTGAGAGTGACCTGCATACCACGCTGGAAAATATACCGCGAGAATGGCACAACCATATCGGCCTGTTGCAGAACGAACTTTTACCGGGAGACTGGAAACAACACGGCCTGCGAAACCCGACGGTTATATCGGTCTGGTTCGAAAAGAAAAAGGGCCAGGACTACAAGATACTGATCCCCTCTCCTGTCTTTGGCCCGCAAGCGCCACTGCTGGAGAATGCCCTCGCCACCCTCGACATCCCCAGCTGGGAACTGGAAACCGCAGACCAGCTGGAGCACGAACTGGTGCGCAAGAACGTCTACATCCTTACTACCAACATCGCCGGCCTGGTCATCGACGACACGGTGGAAGTTCTATGGTACGAGCACAACGATCTGGCCCGGCAAATTGCCAACGAAGTGATGGACATCCAGGCCTGGCTGGTGGGCCACCATCTGGATCGGGAGCGGCTCATGGACGGACTGGAAGAAGGCATCAAGGGCGACCTGCATCATAAATGCAAGGGCCGCTCCGCGCCAGCCCGCCTCACTCGTGCGATTCAGCAGGCCGATCAAGCTGGCCTTAACGTACCCAAACTGAAGGATATCCAGACGCAGGGCAACGGATAAGTGTTGCGGTACTCATTTTGAAACTGATGTGAGCCCGGTATTTTACAAGCTCGAACTTGGTACAGGCTCGTTTGGGCGAGTTATGGACTTCTCTGCCGCACCTGTTCCACATCGGCACACAGTTGTTCCGCGCCATCCAGAATGCGCGGACCATTTCGCTGCATGTAATCTGGGTTGATGAAATAGAGGTGGTTGTTTTTTACCGCCGGCAATTGTGGCCAGCGTCGCCACGCGTCGAGCCAGTCGCTGCGTTCTTCCTCCCTGCCGCCAGCAACAATGATGTCTGGCGCCGCAACCAGCACCGCTTCCACCGAAACCGTCGGCACCAGCGCCGGTATATCGGCAAAGATATTGACCGCCCCGCACAGACGCATGACATCGGAGATCAGGTGTTCGCCGTTCACCGTCATGAGTGGTTGGGGCCAGATTTCGTAAAACAGCCTGACCGGCCTTCTTCCGGCATACTTCTGTTGTAGTCGGTCATACCGTTGATTGAAGGCCCGCACAAACTGACCGGCCTGTGCTTCGGTGCCGGCCAGTTGCCCCAGACGCCGGGCGGTGTCCGGGATATCGGCAATATGACGCGGTTCACTCGCGAACAACACGAGACCCATCGCCCGCAGGCGATCCAGTTGGGCCGCATTGTTGCCGCTTAGCCAGGTAACGACAAGGTCGGGTTTGAGCGACAGGATCGTCTCCAGGTCTACCGCATTGGCGCCACCCACCTGCACGCGAGAGCGGGCTGCCAGCGGATAGTCACTGAACTGGGCCACGCCAACGACCCGGTCACCGGCGCCAATGGCGTACAGAAGTTCCGTGATATGTGGCGCCAGGCTGACAATCCGATGCGCAGGTTTAGCCAGTGTCACGCGCACGCCGGCATCATCGACTGCCGTTACCTCCGCGCGACTCAGACTGGTGACAGCCAGACCCATACACACCAGCAACCACGCGGCAATAGCTGGCGGCAGAACTGTTCTGAAATGGATATCCAATCTGCGCAGCATTATTGATTCGATTCGGCTGTTATCCAGTAAGTACGGGTGGTTGGAGGAAGCCAAGAACACCGCAAGTAAATTAGTTATTCGTTATTTTCTTATTCAAGGTTTTTTGTGTAAAGTTAAGATGTGTGTCGCCCGGACCCAGCCTCAAGCTACGCGACAGCCGTTTTGTTTGTGAGGTCGTCATATATGCAATTACAGATATCCAACCTGCCCTCTGGCGTGACCGAAGGTGATATCAGACAACTCTTGCACGCCCTGAACGACATTCGCTGTGTCTGCATCTGCAGCAATGGCAATCCGGAAAATATGATGAGCTGGGTGGATATCAATTGCAGTCGGGTTGAAATCAATGCCATTGCTTTCCGGATTAACAGTACAAACTGGCATGGCCGACACCTGAATGGCTATGCCTCATTATTTTTTCAGTAATCACGCTTCTAAATTTCTGTTCCTGCTTTTTATCCCACTCGCGTCTGTCACAAACGACCATCGTGGAACAGTAGTTGCGGTAATGCCTGCTCGCCCTCACCAATGATACGGATCCGGCTAATCGCGGCGTTGCCGATCTTGAGGCGGAACAAACGCTCGAGAGGCATATCAAGCACGTGGCGAATGATCATGCGCATCATACCCGCGTGACCCACCACTAACAGATGCTGGCCAGTATAAATTTGCAACAGATCGTTCCAGGCACCGATAACCCGCGCCTCGAATTCAGACAGGGTCTCTGCACCGGGTGGCGTGTGGTGGAGGGGATCGGCCCAGAAGCGCAGCAGCCGATCCGGGTCGTCGGCCGTCAGTTCGGCGGCACTGTGTCCTTCCCACTCACCGAACCCGATCTCCACCAGGCGGGCGTCGGTATCGACCGGGATGGCGCGTCGCTGTCCCAGTTCGTGGGCAAAGTCGCTGCAGCGACACAGCGTCGAGCTTACGATCATGTCCCAGGGATGATGCTCGCCGACCGCCGCCCACATTTGCGTCCAGCCTTTTTCACTCAGGGGATCATCAACCTGGCCACGGTACTTACGACCACCGACCGGTTCACCGTGACGCAGGAGATCGACCGTGGTGGAAACCCTGTTATTCATTGCATCCGCCACGACAAGATCGGCCATCGAGTTTCATTCTCGGGGGAGCGATACAATCCGGTTGTGCGTCCCGACTACAGCACCAACACGCATCGTAGATGATTTAGAACACCCAGCCGGCCAAGGTCAGCATAGCCAGCACCGCCAGCCAAACCAACAGGGTCCGCTTCACCAGCGCCATGACCTGCGCCACACCTTCGAGATCCGGGCTGCCGTCTTCGAGTCGGCCGTGGGGTTCGTGAAAAATGGCGCCGAGCCCGGCTTCAACCAACAGGGCCTCGCTGTTGACGCGCCAGATATCCGAGAACGATTTCAGGTGGGTCACGGTATCAACAAAGCTGCCCGCCACGGCAAAGGCAAACACCATCAGCCGCGCCGGCAACCAAATCAGGATTCGGTACAGGTCATTGACCGAGGCAGCAAAACCACTGTCGACAGTGGTCAGGTGGCTGCGCAATTCGCAGGCTAACCGGAACAGGGCGGCGCCAACCGGACCGAGCAACATAAACCAGAGCAGCACACCGAATTGCCGGATATTGGCCTGCACCAGGATGCCTTCCTTGACGTGCTGGGCTGCTTCCGATTCATTTTCAGCGACTTCGAATCCCAGCATGTTGGTCGCATAGATACATGCGGCTTCACCATCGTCACGTGCTATGGCGGCAACAAAGTGTTCCACGTCATCGGCCAGGTCACGCGGCCCCAGGGAAAAGATCAACACGACAATCCCGAACAAAAAGCCGAACACACCGGCGACGTTATCCAGCATGGCGTCCACCAGCCAGACACCCGCCACTACCGATCCAAGAATGATAATGACGCCGAAGGCTCCGTCCCGCCAGGGCATACCAGCCAGCCGTTCATAGACGCGGTCTGTATAGCGATAAAACCAGTCGAACTGACGCCATTCCTGGATCGACTTGTAAAAATACGTTTCGGCGACCAGGGCGATGAGGATGCTGATGAGATTCATGATTCTGGAGTTTCCATGGTCAGGGCGGGAATATCAAGCCCGGTGTTCGCCGGGCAGTGCCAGACCGAGTCGTGCCCACTCGAAGATCGGCCCCGGATCCGTTTTACGCCCGGGGGCGATATGGCAATGGCCAACGATGTCGGTGGCACCGATGGCGGGGTACGCTTCGCGCAATAGCGGGATTAATTGGCCCAGCACATCGTATTGAATATCGGTGTAGGGGATATCATCGGCCCCTTCCAGTTCAATGCCGATGGAAAAATCGTTGCAACAGGACTGATCGTAGTAACAGGATTCGCCCGCGTGCCATGCCCGTTTCTGAAATGGCACAAACTGCACAACCTCCCCGGTGCGGCAAATCAGCAGATGTGATGACACCCGCAACTGAACGATATCCTGAAAATACGGGTGGGCGTCGGGATCCAGGCGATTGGTGAACAAGCGTTCGATCTCGTCCCCGCCGAACTGCCCGGGCGGCAGGCTGATACCATGGATGACCAGCAGGCGGATCAGAGCGCCGTCCGGACGCGCATCGCAGTTGGGTGACGCGATTTGGCGGGCGCCCAGTAAAACACCGCGTTCGGCATCAATCTTCCAGCTCATGGCGCTTCCATGGCGGGCCCGTTGATGGCGCGTTCCAGTTCCGACACCAACACAGGCAGGCGGGCTTCACATTGCAATTCGGCATGAAACTCCCCATCCAGAAACACAAACAGAGCGGGCAGGTGAAACAAATCATATTCCCGGGCCAACGCCGTGTTCACCGCTGCGTCCACCGCATAGACCGTCAGTTGCGGACGCTGCTCCACCAGTTCCTGCAACAAATTCTGCCAGGCACCGCACGAACCGCAACCCGGTTTGGTAAAGAACACGATGCTGATGCCCGGCGTATCGGCCAGGGTGGTATAAAAGGCATGCTCATCAAGTGGTTGCAACGTAGGGCGGGATACTCCGTCCTGATTCGGCGTGTGTGACATCCTCAACCCTGTTCCTTGATACCGTGCAAAACCATGTCTGTAAAGCTGATGATCCCGATGACCTGCCGGTTTTCCACCACGGGGGCCCGCGACAAGCCAAACTTGTCGAACAGCCGGGCGCAGTAGCGAATATCCATATCGGGATCGACCGAGATCACTGGCTTGGTCATGACCTCATAAACGTTCACCCGTTCCGGCGAACGGTCCGTGGCCAGCACATGCTTGGCAATATCAGATATCAGCACAATTCCGTATTCATCATCATCATCGCGTTTATTGACGATCAGGGTCTTGGTTTCGATATGGTGCATGGTCGCCAACGCTTCTTTCACGGTAACCATACCTTCCACCATATCTACCTGGGTCTTCATGACTTCCCTGACCCGGATCTTTGCTCGGTCACTCATAATTCATCCTCCACCGCTTCTGTCAAAGTCTGTATCTGTTGGCTGACGCCAAGCGCATCTTCCACATCGATCTGGAAGGCAATGCCGGTGCCGGGGGTCTCATCAAATTCACCTTGCTCGGCGATGGTCTCCAGAATCTTGCGGCTAAGGTGCTCTTCCACCAGTAACAACAACACGTCACGCTGGGTCTCCAGGGTCAGGCCCAGAAAGGTCTTGCTCTTCTTCAGCCCTTCACCACGGGCATGATTAATAACCGTGATGCCCGTCGCACCCGCCTTTCGGGCTGCGTCCATCACGGCGTCGGTCTTATCATCATCTACGAATACGATGATCAGTTTGAAGTGCATAGCATACTCTCCCGCGTTATTGACTCTTCTTTAATGCCCGTGTTGCCCGCCAGTGGCTGATCTGGGCATAACCCATTACCGTAATCATAGGGAACAGACTGGCGAAGGCAATCAAACCAAACCCGTCCAACAGGGGGCTGCGGCCCGGTACCGTGGACGCAAGTCCAAGACCCAGCGCTGCCACCATCGGCACCGTGACAGTCGAGGTAGTCACACCACCCGAATCATAGGCCAGTGCAATTATTGTTTTGGGCGTAAATATTGTCTGTAACATGACGATGATATAACCCACCATAATATAGTAGTGCAGCGGTGTACCGGTCACGATGCGAAATGTCCCCAGGGCGATCCCAAGGGCGACACCGATGGCCACAGCGATGCGCAGACCCCACACGCCGATCGCTCCACCCGACACTTCCTGTGCCTTGATGGCCACCGCCAGCAATGAGGGTTCCGCAATGGTGGTGGCAAAACCGATCGAAGCCGCAAAAAGATAGACATACATGTAGTCCTGCCAGTGCAGCGTCATGGCCACATCCGCTATCTTGCCATAGATAAAAACCGGATCGGTCAGTTGCTGCGCCATCAGTTTACCAATCGGGAACAGGGCAATTTCCAGACCGTCCAGAAACAGCGCAAGGCCCAGCAATACATAAACGAATCCCAGCAGTACCCGGCCCAGATGCGGTATCTGTCTTCGAATCACCAGGAACTGGAATCCGAAAATAATCACCACAATGGGCAATACGTCGAAGATGGTGTCGGACAGGGTATGCAGAAGGTTCAACATCGGGTTCACCCAATCACCATCCCGTAACCCATCACAAACATCATTGGTGTCAGTGAAGCAAAGGCAATCAGACCAAATCCATCGGTCATCGGGTTGCGACCTTTGATGCTCGAGGCCAGCCCCACGCCCAGCGCCGTCACTAACGGCACTGTGATGGTCGAGGTGGTCACCCCACCCGAATCATAGGCGATGCCGATGATTTCCTCAGGCGCAAACGCAGTCATGACGACCACCCCGAAGTAACCACCGATGATCAGATACTGAATGGCCCAGCCGAATACGATACGCAGCACACCAATCACAAGGGCAATGCCTACCGACAGGGCGACGGTATAGCGCAGACCATCGGCATAGGCCTCCATCGCTTGCAGACTGTTTTCGATGGCGCCATGGGCAGCGGCAACCTTCGAGGCCTCCTCCGCTACTGCAATCAGGGCCGGCTCGGCGATGGTAGTGCCAAAACCCAGCGCGAAGGCAAAGGCCAATAGCCACAACACGCTGCCCTTGCGGGCAAACGCATAAGCCATGCTTTCGCCAAGGGGAAACAGACCCATTTCCAGACCTTGCACGAACAGGGTCAGACCCAGCACCACCAGAAAGCTGCCATACAGCAACTCACCCAGATTGGGGATCGGCTGTTGCAGAATCACCAGCTGGAAAAAGGCGATTACCAGCAGAATTGGCAGCAGATCGCGCAGGCTCTCGAACAGGGAATGGATGAAGTGCAGCAGAGAGTCTTTCACTGAACGACCTGGCAGGAAACCGGAAATTCACCATACACGATCTAAAAAGATCTGTTAATCCCGTCTGTCAGTCTTTCCTGATACTATTGATGCAGGAAATAATTTCAATAAAGCGGATTACACGATGACAGATTTCCTGGATGCACTGACCGAAATGACCGGTATCATCGCTGGCTATGCCTGGGGTATCCCGTCGATTGTGCTTCTGGTAGGTACGGGCCTGTATCTCACCCTGCGGTTACGGTTCATCCAGTACCGGGGCTTTCGCCATTCTCTGGCCCTCATCGCCGGCAAGTACGACAAATCCACCGATCCCGGGGAAGTGACACACTTTCAGGCACTCAGCACAGCCCTGTCTGCCACCATTGGTACCGGCAACATCGCCGGCGTGGCGACCGCCATCGCCCTAGGTGGTCCCGGTGCAGTGTTCTGGATGTGGATCACTGCCCTGGTTGGCATGGCAAGTAAGTACGCCTCGTGTACCCTGGCGCTCAAGTTTCGCCGTTTCCACCCCGACGGCTCTGTGTCTGGCGGCCCGATGTACACCCTGGCGCGAGGCCTAAATATGCCAAAGCTGGGCGCGGCCTTCGCCGTGTTTACACTGATTGCTTCATTCGGCATTGGCAACATGGTGCAGGCCAATTCAGTTACCGACGGCCTGACTTACATTTTCCCTCATGCCAGTGACTACAAGCTGGTCATCGGAGTGGTAATTGCCATCATGGTTGGGCTGGTGATCATCGGCGGCATCAAGCGTATCGCCAAGGTCACGTCCCGCATCGTGCCGTTCATGGCGGTCGCCTATTGCGGCGCGGCGCTACTGATCCTGATTCTGCATGCCGAGCGTATCCCGACCGCCTTCGGCACCATCCTTAACCTGGCCCTTAACCCGTGGGCCGCCGGCGGGGGCGCCATCGGCGCCGCCATTCAATACGGCGTGGCGCGTGGGGTCTTCTCAAACGAAGCGGGGTTGGGTTCGGCTCCCATGGCCCATGCCGCCGCCCGGACCAACGAGCCGGTGCGGGAAGGACTGGTGGCGATGATGGGTCCGTTCATCGATACCATCGTGATCTGTACCATGACCGCACTGGTGATCGTCATCATGGGTGCCTGGGGGGATGGCCGTCCCGAAGCGCTCAAGGGTGCTGCCCTGTCCGCCTATGCCTTCGAACAGGCACTGGGCCAGGCCGGGAGCTGGGTCGTGGGTTTCGGGCTGATGTTCTTCGCCTATTCGACCATTATCGCCTGGTCATATTACGGGGACCGCAGTGCCGAATTCCTGTTTGGCGAGCGGGCCGTACTGCCCTACCGGCTCATTTACACGGTGCTGGTGGTGGTGGGTGCCTATGTGCCATTGCAACTGGTCTGGAATTTTGCCGACATTGCCAATATGCTTATGGCAGCCCCTAACCTGATCAGCCTGATCCTGTTGGCCGGCCTGGTCAAAAAGCTGTCGGATGACTATTTCAGTCGGCAGACCACAGACGCGAAACAGCCTGAGCAGGGCTGAGCAACTTTACTCGTTCCGGGAGAACATAATCATGCAAGCCAAAAATCTGTTTCTGATAAGTGGCGTCATCCTGTTGCTGGCAGCCTGTGCCAGCAAAACTACGGTCGAAAGCGACCTCGGGATCAGTGGCGCACCCGACTGGGTCAACGAAGGGACCCAGTACCTGAATGACAAGGACGGGCGTCTGTTTCACGGCGTGGGCCAGGCACCGGCGATGGGTGACGAATCGTTGCAGATTTCCACCGCCGACAACCGGGCCCGGGCCGAAGTCGCGCGGATCCTTACCTCCTACCTGGACGTGGTCAGCAACGACTACACGTCGGCCAGCGGCAGTGGTGACAAGGCTATTAATCAGCAGGCTGTCAGTCAGCAAATCAGCAACCTTAGCAAGATCAACCTGAGTGGAGCGAAAATCATCGGCCACTGGAAGGACGACAAAACCGGCACCATATATTCCATTGCCGAACTGGACCTGTCACGGGTAAAAGACATTACTGCCCAGGTGAAGGACATGAATGCGGACCTGAAACGATACATTATCGATAACAGCAACAATATCTTCGATAAAATGGCGCAGGAGAAAAAATGATGCAATTACCAAAACAGGCCTTGTTCCTCGCCGGATTTACCCTGCTCTTGCTGGCCGGCTGCGGCACCCAGGTGGAACGGGTCGATGTGAAGGAAGTCCACGACCTGTCCGGGGCATGGAATGACACCGATTCCCGCCTCGTTTCAGAAGAAATGATCGAAGACATGGTGTCACGCGCCTGGTTGACAGATTACACCGGCAAATACAAAAAGAAACCGGCCGTCATTGTCGGCACTATTCGAAATCTCAGCCACGAGCATATCAACGTTAATACTTTTGTGAATGATATCCAGAAGGCGATGATCAATTCCGGCCGCATTACCTTCGTGGCCTCATCGGTCGAGCGGGGCGAAATTCGCGATGAGCGCAAGGACCAGGACCTGAATGCCCGTGAGGATACCCGCAAAGCCATGGGCCAGGAGCTGGGTGCAGACTTCATGCTGAAAGGCACGATCAACACCATCGTCGATGTGGATGGCGATGACCAGGTGCGCTACTACCAGGTAGATTTGAACCTGATCAGCCTGAGCGACAACACTATCGTCTGGCTGGGTCAGAAGAAAATCAAGAAACTGGTCAGCAACGCCAAGATTCGCCCCTGATATTTACTATCATTCAATCGGCTGGCATGTCGTCTGGCCCGTATGACCGATTATACAGCCTGCCTGCCTTCTTGCTGGCAGGCTGTCTTCTGTTACTGCAAGGTTGCGCCAGCTACAGCCATAGTTTCGAGCCAATTGATGCGAAACTCGCGAACAACGATCCGGCATCCGCCCTGACTTTACTCGACGAGCAGGGCTACAATGATCGCAACCAGTTATTGTATCTGCTCAACAAGGCCATGTTGCTGCGCATGCAGGGCGAATATGCAGCCAGTAACCAGGCGTTCGAAGCCGCAAAGAAAATTATACAGGCCTATTCAGCCATTAGTGTCACCGAACAATCCACGTCGTTCGTGATCAATGACACCACCATCACTTATACCGGTATCCCGCTTGATCGGGTCATGTTGCATACCTATGAGGCCCTTAACTACCTGGAGCTCGGCGATCTGAATAATGCCCGGGTCGAGGCACTGCAGGTCGATGTCCTGCTGCAACGTCTCACACAAGATGCGCCAGACAGTGCGCTCAGTGTCGATCCCTTCGCCCGTTACCTGGCAGGAATGATTTACGAGGAACTGGGTGAAGACAGCGATGCCATGATTGCCTAT
>Ga0316585_10000194_pt1 | contig 12476 bp, 10 predicted proteins | sample S_170502SCrBrC_D_FD_204517 | JGI IMG/M metagenome (GOLD analysis project Ga0316585, IMG submission 204517) | Rhizosphere microbial communities from salt marsh grasses in Alabama, United States - S_170502SCrBrC | ecosystem: Host-associated > Plants > Roots > Rhizosphere | place: USA: Alabama...
CCATTGGTGGGTTAAGGTCATTACCATTTCCATCAAGAAATATAATGTTCGTATCATTTGCCGCCGAAAGATTAAGCGTCTCACATGTATACAATATCCCCGGCTTGATCGGCATGACATAAAAATCATTGTCAGTTCCTGTGCCTTCCGGGGGGATGAAATTCATCCCGTTTTTAATCTCTCCCGGGCCAATTAGGCAAGCCGTCCCAACATCGTTGTTGTACTCACACACATCGACCTGGCCAACGCGCGTTGGTGAAGGGGTTGCAGTTGGCGGGATGACCAGGTTTACGCCAAATGAATAGGAGCTGGCACTGGAGGTCAGGGTATTCTCGTTTGTGATCCTTGCAAAATAAGTGCCGTCCTCCTTCGCCGTGAACTGGAGCTGCGATCGTTTGTTCGTGGCATCGATATCATCATTCTCGGCGATCTTGTCTCCGCTGGGATCATAAACCCTCAGGAATGTATCCAGCCCGCCGGTCAAATCTGTCGTAAACACCTCATAGGTCGAATTTTTCTTTCCGTTAAAAGAAAAGAAATCTTGATCCCCTACCGGCCATATGCTGGCGTCTGTCAGCTTGGCGGCATTGGAAGATGTGGTATACGCACTATCAAAACTGTTATTCGGTTCGTACTCATCAAGGTAGATCCCGCCCGGCGTAGCCGTGGGCGTGTTTGTCACCTGTGGGGATTCATCATCCCTTATTGTGATTGTGATAGAACCGGGACTTCCGACCGTCGCGTTCTCTGGATTCGTCAGAAAAACAACAAACGTCCTATCCCCCTGATAGCTGTTATTGCCGTTAATGACTACGTCAAAAGGCTGCGAATTGGTCGAGCCTGCAGGAAAAGTCAGGGTGCCGGAAACATTCTCGTAGTCTACGCCTGATATCGCGCTGCCATTCGCGCTTTTATACGTAACCTTTGCTTCTTCATTGTCGTCCGGCGCAGCACTGATCACGACATTAAGTTCCAACTCTTCAGTTTCTCCAGCATCAGGCTCCGTAACAATTACCGAGGCTCTATCAAAGGAGACGATGGGCAGGTTCTGCTGAAGCGGTGCAGCCTGAACTATCTCGCGGGACACTCCTGAACCGGTATGGCTCTGCACGGCCAGCAGCAGCGCTACAACAAAAATCTGTAGGAAGATGAAAAGCAAACGTCTGGCATTCATAGACAGCCTTTGCGCCATTGAATAACGCCTTGCCGGGCGCGTAATTGATGCAGATTATAAGTTCTGGCCAGTTGCAGGGCAAATTCCCAGCCCACTGATCGCCATCCGCCGGCTATGCGTGACCAAACTTCTGGCAAAGAAAAACCCTCCCATTAACGGCCGTTGATGGGAGGGTCAAAGTTAAGAATACAAAACACTAGGCGGATTCGCCGTTTTCGCTCTGATCGCCGTTTTCGCTGGGCGTGAGCGTGCGATCCTCCAGCACCTCATCAACCAGACCGTATTCCATGGCTTCTTTCGCGCTCATATAAATGTCACGATCCGTATCCTTTTCAATTTTCTCGACCGGCTGGCCGGTATGATAGCTGAGAATACGATTCAGATCGCTGCGCAGGCGCAAAATTTCTTGAGCCTGAATAGCGATATCGGAAGCCTGGCCCTGGGCACCACCAAGGGGCTGGTGCATGTGGATTGTGGCGTTGGGCAGCGCATAGCGCATACCTTTGGCACCGGCTGTAAGCAGGACAGTGCCGAAGCTGGCGGTAAAACCGACCGCGTAGGTAGCCACCGGGCTCTGAACCTGCTGCATTGTGTCGTAAATAGCCATGCCGGAATATACCATCCCACCGGGCGAATTGATGTACATGGTAATCGGCCGAGTATTGTCTTCATTGTCCAGATACAGCAATTGGGCGACGATTAAGTTAGATATTTGATCATTTATGGGTGTGCCCAACATGATGATTCGGTTACGCAGCAGCAGCGAATAAATATCAAATGCGCGCTCTCCACGGCCGGTCGTCTCAATTACCATTGGAACAAGGGATGTCGGTAAGTTCATAATAAAGGCATCTCCTAAGTTGGAACGTTATCTCTCTTGCCTATCAAATTTCTTTGCTTCGCTTTACTAAGAATCTGCTGCCTTTGTGCGCGGTCGATCAGAAATCGAACAATAACGAAGTGCACTCCGCCAGCAAGAAACTAATTCTAACGACCAACTATTAGATTTACGTTATTCTTCCTCTTCGAGAGCGTTATCGATCGCCTCCGCTTCTTCCAGGCCCGCCAGATCAGGCGCCGTCCCAGAAAAAATCGCCTTAATGCGATCATAGACCTTTTCACTCAACACTTCGCTGCTGATCATATCAAAACCAGATCCGCTCAGATAAAAGTTACGCATACTGTTGCGGAGTTCTTCGTTATCCTCGAAGCGAGCAACACGTTCATCTATCAGAGCCTCGACATCTTGCGCTTCAATGCGCAGTTTTTCGTCGAGAACAAATTGCCGCATGACCAGACGGCGGCGCAGACGATCTTCAGAACTTTCACGAAAATCGTCACGCAGCGAATCTTCAGTGAGGCTTTGCAGCTTCATGTAGTCTTCAAAATCCCACCCGGAGCGCGAAACCTGGTTCTTAAAATTCTCCAACGTTTCGTCTATTTCCATTTCCACCGCTGCGGGCGGGTAGACGATTTCCGCACCTTCCAGCAGCTCGTCAACCATTCCTTCAATCAGTTCTTCTTTCGCTTGAGCCTCTGCCTGATCCTGCAGGCGCTGCCGGAGATCGTCTCGCAGTTCATCCAACGTCTCGTAGTCACCTTCAAGCTTGGCCAGCTCATCATCTAAAGCCGGCACATCACGCTTCTTCACATCAAGTACATTGAGATTAAATTCTGCGGTGCGACCCGCCAGACCCTCTTCCTCATAATCTTCAGGGAAGGCGAGCTTAAAAGAAATCTCATCCCCCGCACTTTTGCCGATTAGATTCTCAACAAAATCGGTGCCTGGAAAGACTCTCTCCTCGTCCACCAGCAAATCAATGCTTTCTTCGTCGAACAATACCTCGGGAACGACAGGAGCTTCATCAGCCCCACTGTCATCGTCGGACATCTCATCCGCCGCCTCATTGCTCTCCTGCGAGGTCTCGGGCAGCAGTTCTCCCTTGCCGCCGACCGTGATCACATCGCCACTTTCAGCAGGGCGGTCCACGACTTCAACCTCCTGATGGTTGAATTGAACTTGTTCGAGAGCTTCTTCGACAGCCTCATCTGTGATGTTGATTTCTTCGATTTCTTTGCGTTTGGAGCGATATTGACTCAGGGTCACGACAGGTTCCAATGGGATTGTAAACGTGACGGACAGCGGCTCGATTTCCATGTCGTCGAGACTGGCACGGCCGTATGGCGAGACTCCTGCCTCAGTAATCGCTTCCTCGTAGACGGGCTGCACCAGCTCTTCAACAGCTTCAGCCCGTATCATGTCGCGGCCAAATCGCTGCAATATAACATTGTAAGGCACTTTCCCTCGCCTGAAGCCAGGAATGCGCACCTCATTTGCCAGCTGCCGTGCTCGCGCGCGCATCGCCTGCTCGACGCGCTCTTCACTTACATCAACCTTGAGCTCAAGCTGTCGTTGATCGTCCTCATTCGTGTGAATAGAAATTGACACCGAATCTGTCTCCTTTGCGGCCCAGATCTAAATAACATCGAGGCCAGGTAGTATGTAGCTCTCGTATGAGACCTGATAGTTTCTAGATAAAAACAGAAGCGTTGCTCCGGCAACGCCTCAATCTTGTCAATGGGGATGGAGGGACTCGAACCCACACGCCTTGCGGCACATGATTCTAAGTCATGCGCGTCTGCCAGTTCCGCCACATCCCCGGTAACCTGAGTATTATATGGCAACGCAGGATGCAAGCCAAAAGTATGGACCGCAAATTGCAGCCGTGTTACAGTATCCTTAATCATTTACGGTCCATATCTGGCACAGCCTGGAAACAGGATGCATCACGAAGTAGAGAAGGCGACATGAGTACAATCCTTGTTAAGAATGCTGTTATTCTAGTGACCATGGACGAACAGCGCCGCGAAATCAAGAACGGCGGTCTTTTTGTGCGCGATAACATCATTGAACAGGTCGGAAAAACCGCCGACCTTCCCGCCACCGCTGATACTGTTTTGGATATGTCCGCTCATATTGTCTTGCCTGGTTTGATCAATACCCACCACCATCTTTACCAATCGCTGACGCGCGTAATTGCCCAGGATGCCGATCTCTTTACCTGGTTAAAAACGCTCTACCCCATCTGGGCGCGTCTCAACGATGAAGCGGTCTATGTCAGCACGCTGACCGGTCTCGCCGAACTGGCATTGTCCGGCTGCACGACCAGCAGCGACCACCTTTACATTTTCCCAAATGACTGCACGCTGGACAGCCAGATCCGCGCTGCCAAGGATATTGGCATGCGCTTTCACGCGGCGAGAGGTTCAATGTCGCTGGGTGAAAGCAAAGGCGGTTTGCCGCCCGATGACTGCGTAGAAGAGGAATCATTCATCTTGAAGGACAGCCAGCGGCTCATCCAACAGTATCATGATGCAGACCCTCAGGCCATGATCCGAATCGTCCTGGCGCCCTGTTCGCCCTTCTCGGTCACGCCTGATCTGATGCGTGAATCGGCCGACCTGGCGCGAGAATACGGCGTGCGCCTGCATACCCACCTCGCCGAAACGGTGGAGGAAGAATCTTTCTGCCTGGAGACGTTTGGCTACCGGCCAGTAGGCTATGTCGAATCGCTTGGCTGGACGGGCGACGATGTCTGGCACGCCCACTGTGTGCATATGAGTGATGCGGAGATTGAATTATTCGGCCGTACAGGTACCGGCGTCGCTCACTGCCCGGCCAGCAACATGCGGCTGGCCAGCGGCATCGCACGCCTTGTAGATTTTCGCCTGGCGAACGTTCGCGTGGGGCTGGGTGTCGATGGCTCCGCTTCCAATGATGGCGGGCACCTGTTGAATGAAGCCCGCCTGGCATTGCTCTTGCAGCGTGTCGCCCCAGATCGCTATTTGAGCGAGGCGCCCGGTGGACGGGGCGGTTTCGCCGGCGACGCGGCGGCTATGTCGGCCAGGCAAGCGCTGGAACTGGCCACTCTCGGCAGCGCGTCGGTATTGGGCAGAAACGATATTGGTTCTCTCGCGCCGGGAAAGAGCGCTGATTTCATCGCCGTCAATTTACAGCAGTTGCCTTACAGCGGCTCCCTGCACGATCCAGTAGCTGCAATGGTGCTCTGCAACCCTGGGCAGGTGGATTGGTCGGTCATTAACGGCCGCGTGGTGATTGAAGAGGGACGCCTGACGACGCTCGACGTGCAGCCCCATCTCCGCCGCCACAATGAAATCTCATATGCGATGATTCGCGATGAAGCATACTAGGCGACGACCGAAGGTTCCAGACGTCCCGGGCGAGACAAAACGGATTTCCCGTGATAATTAGCTGCAATAGCATCGCGCTGAACCAGTTTGGAGACGTACTGCTGGTTCAGCGTGATGACACACGAACGCTCGCTCCGCCCGGTGGTGCGTGTGAGATAGACGAATTGCCCGGCGACACGGCCGCGCGCGAAGCGCGTGAAGAGACGGGCCTCACTGTTTATCCTGTCCGCCTTACCGGTATGTATTATCTGTCTACCAGTTGGCAGGATTTCCTATTCATTTGCTTTCGCAGTATCCCGGGCGGCGGTGAGCCTGCACCATCAGATGAAACACCGCGAGCTGGTTTTTTTGGCACAAACCCGCTGCCTGGCTCCATGCTGCCTTTCCACAAACAGCAGGTCGAGGACGCCTTCAACCACCAAGGCGGTCCGCCCTATTGGGGCGATCATCATGTCAATCCAATGATGCGGTTGGGCCTTTTCATGCTGAACCGCGTGATCTATCCCTTTTTGGGTTTCCGCCGTTCGCGCCTCGGGCTGCCTCCTTATGCCCCGCCGCCGGATTGGCAGGTTCGGGCGACATTGTTTCTCCAAAATGCGGACGGAAAAATACTACTTCTGCCAAAAGAAGGCCCGCAATCTTGGTCGCTCCCAACCTCGAACTTTGCTGTGGAAGAATCGCCATGGTTATTGGCCGAGCGGCTCGCCCGGCAGGTGGTTGGAGAAAACGCCGAGCTTAATGACCTATCAGGTATCTATCTTTGGAAAGGCCAACCACGAATGGAGTTTGTTTTTAGCGGACATCTGGCACAGCGAGCGGTAACCACCGATGCTGCTGGCCACCTGTTTGCATATGATTCACTTCCAACAGGGCTATCTCCGGCACATAATTTAATGATTACCGACGGCCTGCAGCCGGATCATCAGATCGCGTACGGCTTGCTAAATGGAGCATGATCATAGCGATTTTCTTATTTCTTAGGTGCTGTCTGCCGTGCTTCTGGACATAATAAATTCGGCCATCTGAGGGATAATTGAGAGAATTTTGTACAGCGGTGGTTTCAAGCTCGATGCGTTTGACACGGCTATGCCGATTGCTATAATTGCTATTCGTCATTGAACATAAGACGGTGTTCTGCCCCCAAGATGTCAGAACAATCGATAAGATATGGTAGAGCGCAGAAAGTCAGACTATCTGCGCAGGAGTGCTGTTATGGAAGAAAAAATCGCAACGGAAGCCGAGGATCTCGAAGGAGACGCGGTTGAGGTTGTTACGGATGAGGTCGAAGCGGTAGATGCTCAAGCTGGCGCGGGAGATCTCGCCGAGGTTGAAACCGAAGAGGACGCAGCCGTTGAGGATGAGGAGTCTGAAATTGAGGACGTGGCTGCAGCCGCACCCACGTCGATCAACGACCTCAAACCCAAAATGAAGGTGGATGGCACCGTTTCACGCCTTGAATTGTATGGTGCCTTTATCGACCTGGGCATTGGTACGAATGCCCTGATACACATTTCGAAACTTGGAAAAGATCAGGTTAACCGTGTTTCCGATGTGCTGCAGGAAGGTGATACGGTCAGCGTCTGGGTGGAGAAAGTGAATCCTGAGCAGGGCCAGATCATGGTAACCATGGTGGAGCCGCTGGCCGTAGAATGGAGCGACCTGAAGAAGGGCCAAACGTACGACGGAACCATCACCAGATTGGAAAAATACGGCGCCTTTGTGGATATTGGCGCGGAACGCGAGGGATTAGTTCATATCAGCGAGATCAGCCACGATTACGTTAAACATCCCAGCGAACTCCTGTCGGTCGGCGACGAGGTCCAGGTTCAGGTGCTTGACTTTAACAAGCGCAAGCGCCGTATCGACCTGAGTATCAAGAACCTGCAAGAAAAACCGGAACAGCAAATGGCCGCGGCTCCCGTGCAGACATTTGAAGAGGCCGACGATTACGAAGAGGAGCTCGAAGAGATCCCAACGGCAATGGAGGTTGCCCTACGTAGAGCGATGGGCGACGAACCGATTGACGCACTTGAGGTTCGAAGCAAGGGCAGACGGAGAAAAGATCGCCGTAAGCGGCGGCGCCAGGATCAAGAAGATTTGCTGGATCGCACCTTGCAGTTCCAGCAAGATAGTTAATGAAAATGAAAACCCGCCAAACAGCGGGTTTCTTTTATTAGAATACGGTTTCCGGCCAATCAATCATGAGCGCGCGCAGCACCGTGCCCGCTTCGACCTGCCGCACGCCTTTGGGAATTATCACCAGGGCATTGGCCTTTACAAGTGATGTGAGGATATTTGATCCCTGGCTGCCGGTTGAAACAGCTTCGTAGCCATCGGCCGTGCGCCTGACCACGGCGCGCACATATGTTTCGCGGCCATCCGAAGTAATCTCTTCTTTTAAGACCACAGACACCTCAGGTCTGTCGAGACCGCTGAACCCGGCCATCTTCCTGATCGCCGGCCTTACGAATCGCTCGAATGAAACCATCGCCGAAACAGGATTTCCCGGCAGACCGAGATAGGGAACGCCGTGATAATCACCAAAAGCCAATGGTTTTCCGGGACGCATACGTACACGCCAGAAACCAATATTGCCCTCTTTTTCTAAAACAGCCTTGACGACATCATAAGCGCCGACCGAGACACCGGCCGAGCTGACAAAGAGATCGACCTCCTGTTCGAGGCCCAAGGCCAACTTATGGCGGACGTCTGACTCACGGTCTCCGGCAACACCAAGACTGATTGGTTCTGCCCCCAGCGTCATTATCTGAGCAGCCTGAGCGTAGCTGTTGCTGTTTCGGATCTTTCCCGGCTGAAGCGGTTGTTCGACGGCAATCAGTTCGTCGCCGGTTGCAAGCAGTCCCACTCTGGGACGCCGGTGAACAGGTACAATGCTCACGCCCAGAGCAGCCAGAACACCGATTTCCTGTGGACGAAGGACGTGGCCCGTGTCTAATACCTGGTGACCGGCTTCGATATCTTCACCGATTGGCCGTACATAATCACCGGGCTGCACCGAGCGGTGGATAAGAACCGTCTCAGGCAGCCGCCGGGCACTATCCCGCCATGGCTCATTGGTATCTTCTACCGGTACCACCGCGTCCGCTCCCTGCGGCATGGCTGCGCCAGTCATGATGCGCGCCGCCGTTCCCTGAGTAACGACCACATCGGCCACGGTACCGGCGGCGATATCGGTCAGCACGTTAAACGATACCGGTTTGTTGTTTGCCGCCTCCTCAGTATCCTCGGCACGCACGGCATAACCGTCCATCGAAGAATTCGCAAAAGGGGGCAGACTATCGCGGGCGACAATTGGCGCGGCAAGGACCCGGCCCAACGCATCGGCCAACGGAACATCTTCAGAAGGAAGAGGTTCGACCCCGGCCAGAACCATAGACAATGCTTGTTCTACAGTCAGATCTTCTTGTGTGCTCATAATTTGAACAGTATGGTTTTATTGGGCCAGACGGCCGTCCAGATCCAGCAGTTGTGCATCAGCCTGCATTGCGGCCAACACGTTGCCGACGTGCGACCAAAGATCGAGTTGGCCATCGAAACAGACGCGGCTGAAATCGGCCGTGTAACGTTCAACTTCATCTCTATCCACACCCGCCGCAAAAGCGCGGTTCTTCCACTTCTTACGCACGGAGCTGAGCTTCACATCAGCGATATCCCTGGACGGCCGGACGAGGGTTGTTGCCACAATCAAACCGGTGATTTCATCATTGGCCATCAGGGCAAAGTCTACGGGCTTCTCGCGTGGTACGTTCGTCCCTTCGGTATAATGAGAGAGGACAACACGAATCGTCTCCTCATCCCAGCCTTCATCACGCAGAATATACGATCCGGCAATCGGATGGCGATCCAGATCGGGGTGAATCTCCCAGTCGAAATCATGGATCAGGCCAATCGTTTCCCAATCATCTTCATCTTCACCCAGGATCGCCGCATAAAATCGCATTGCTGCGGCAACAGCCAGCATATGGCGTCGCAAGCCGGAGTCCTGAACATACCGTGTAACCAGTTCCCAGGCCTCGTCTCTTGATTTCAAAGTCGTTATCCTGTTTCTTTCGTTTCACCGCCGCGGGCGCCACAGTCACAATTCTCGCCGTTGTTGCAGCCCTCGGCAGCCTTCTTTTGCAGAGCTTCTAATTCGTCTGAGGGTTCAAATTCGTGGCGCGGAATCTCTTTAACTTCGCCATCCTCAAGCTTCACAAGGATGGTATCCTTGAGAACACGAACATCAAGTACTTTGCCTTTGCCGTATGGGGTATCAACACGCTTACCCCGTTTCGGTAGACTCTTGCGGGCCTCGACATATTGCTCGTACTCGTACACCAGGCAGCAACGTAGCCGCCCGCACATGCCCGTGATCTCGTTAGGGCTCAGCGAAACATTCTGTGCCTTGGCCATTTTTATAGATATTGGGCTGAACTCAGTTAAGAAAGTCGAACAGCAGCGCGGGGCGCCGCAAGCACCATAACCGCCCATGATGCGCGCAACATCGCGTGGTCCAATCGAACGAAGTTCCACCTGCGTACGAAAGGCCCGGTTCAGCGCCGAACGCAGCGACTTCAGGTCAAGCTTCTTGTTTTCTGTTGAATAGAGAATGGTCAACCACGATCCATCAAAGCTGTATTCGGCCTTTAAAAATTTCGCATCCGTAATGCCCAGATTCGCAGCCCGCTCCCGGCACGAAATAAGTGCGTCGAGCTCTTTAGCCTGCCAGACCTGCTGCAGCACAAGATCACGCGGCGTAGCCTTCCGTTCGATGGTCCGCACTCCGCGGCGGCGCAGCACGCTTTCGGGATCGACATAGGCTATAACCTGCCCAAGCTGCAAACCTCGTTTCGTGTCCACCACAACATGATCACCAGGCTCGATATCCGTGTGTTTTCCAATCCGGAAATGATAGATCTTTCCAAGTTTCTGAAAGCGGATGCCCGCATATTCTGAGGTTCCTTCCGCCAATATTGTTCCCATTAATTTCTCCGCTGATGAACTGGCAGTTCATCATGTTATTATACTTCGGTTAGTTATAGCGAATCTCGAAGCGCATCACAAATCACTGGTCATATTCACATCTTAAAGAGCTGACTGATAAATTGACAGGCCAACCGCTTAGGGACAAAAAGCCGGCTTGCAGCCGGCTTTCTTGCATCAGACTGATGCGCCTAACCTATCATTTGAATCGGGATAATGCCTTCAGCCTGTTTATTCAGTGTCAACACGCTGATTCTGGCAGCAACCTTGCGCGCAATTTCGTTCAGTGCAACCGCAGCATCAGACTCAGGATGTGCGACAACAACCGGATCGCCGCTGTCACCACCAACGCGAACTTCAGCGGCCATTGGCACACTGCCGAGGTAATCCACATTATAGTCATGGGCCAATTTCTCGCCGGCGCCTGTACCAAATATGGGCCCGCTCATATTTTCAATCACGCCGATGATGGGCACTTCTAGCTTTTCAAACGTCTTCAGACCACGTAAAGCGTCATCTGCTGCGACCTGCATCGGCTGCGTTATCACGAGCGCTCCGGACAGGGGCAGCACCTGAGCCAATGTCAGTTGTGCGTCACCGGTTCCCGGGGGAAGATCGACCAGGAGGTAATCCAGCTCTCCCCAGTCGACATCCGTGAGGAGTTGTTGGATCGCACCATGGAGCATCGGTCCACGCCAGATCAATGGCTGGTCCGGCTTCACCAGGAAAGCCATCGAGATAAACTTCACACCATAGTTTTCGGCCGGTACCATCTTGCGATCGCGCACGGGAGGCATGGTATCCACACCCATCATCGTGGGTATGTTTGGGCCAAGAATATCAGCGTCCAACAGACCAACCCTGGCGCCTTGCTCAGCCAGCGAAATGGCCAGATTAACAGCGATCGTTGACTTTCCAACGCCACCCTTACCACTTGATACGGCAATCGTATTACGAAATTGTTGACCGAGCTGCGCGCCAATTCGACGATCGGTTGGTACGTTGGATCCAAAGTCGATTTTTACCTCGCCAAGGCCTTCGATACTCGATAAAGCCGCCATACAGTCCTGTTCCATTTTCCCTTTTAGGGGACAGGCAGGCGTGGTAAGCATAATGGTAAACCGCAAATTGCCGCCGTCTATATTTAAGTCTCGTATCATGTTGAGCGATACCAGGTCGCGGTGCAGTTCCGGCTCGATGACGGTAGACAAAGCCGCCATAACGGCTTCTTCTGTTACATTTGAACTGTTGTTTGTTTTCATTGTTAATCAATCCCAAATATGGAAATCGCTCCAGTTGGAGCGATCTTTTTATAAGCGTACTCTCCGAGCACAATACAAATTACCCGGCCAACCGACAGATCAAGGTATTGGAAACCCTAGTACAATGCACCCTTGTAGATTAGCTGGCGCGCAATAGCTTCGGCAATGCGCTCCTCCTGTGACTCGGCATCTTTATCTTTTGCCTTTTTACGAGCTTTGGCCTCTTCGGCGAAATTACGCGCAGCTTCTTCGGCTGCCGCTCTACGCGGCGCAATCGAGCGCCAGTAACTTAGCGGTTTCGACAGCCGTTCTTTGTCATGAATATGTGCCGTGGTGCGATCGTAGCTGGCCAATTCATAGTCGTGGTCCATTTTGATCGCATCAAAGGGACAGAATTCCGCACAAAGACCACAGTTCATGCAAATATCAATGTCAATGAAGAACTTCTCGGGCTCCGGCTTGGGACGGCCGTTTGGCTGCTTTCCTCTCTCGATCCAGATGCACTGAGGCGGGCATACCTTGGAACAAATGCCGCAGGAGGTGCACCAGTCATGGCCCCATTTCTGTCCCGGTGGTGGATCGTCGGTAACCAGGAAGGGAATAAAACGAAACCGCTCGGGCATCGGTAATTTCTCTTCAGGATAGAATACCGTAGCAACACCTTGACCTTCGAGTCCCTGGCGCTGCAAAAGGGCCTCTTCATTGTAATAGCGACCACCCTTGCCCATCCAGGCCAGGTCATCTTTGTATGATATGAAAAAGTTCTTTAGCGTCACGCCAAGACCTTTGATAACACCAATTCCGTACATAGTCACTCCAGCTAAAAATAAAGGAGACGGCAAGCA
>Ga0316585_10000195_pt1 | contig 12419 bp, 11 predicted proteins | sample S_170502SCrBrC_D_FD_204517 | JGI IMG/M metagenome (GOLD analysis project Ga0316585, IMG submission 204517) | Rhizosphere microbial communities from salt marsh grasses in Alabama, United States - S_170502SCrBrC | ecosystem: Host-associated > Plants > Roots > Rhizosphere | place: USA: Alabama...
CTTTCAGGAATCGCTGCAAAAGGCCCTGCGCGGCCTCGAGACGGGCATCGACGGTTTCGACGAGAAGGTGCGGCCTGACCAGGAGGATGTGCTCGACCTGGTGCGCCACGAACTGCGCGAGGCGGGTGCCGAACGTATTCTGTATACCGCCGATGCGTTCCGCGTCGGTCTGTTTCTCGAGGAAATCCACGAGCTGACCGGCATAGATCCCTGGTTCCTGGTGCAGATCGAGGAGCTGGTGCAGATCGAGGAAGAGGTCCGCACCGAGGGCATGGCTGCGCTCGACGCCGAGCGGGTGCGCCTGCTCAAACGCAAGGGTTTCTCCGACCGGCGCCTGGCCACACTGCTGCGCACCTCGGAAAGAGAGTTCCGCGAGTTGCGCCATCGCTTCGGCGTGCGGCCGGTCTACAAGCGGGTGGACACCTGTGCGGCGGAATTTGCCACCAGCACTGCGTATATGTATTCCACCTATGAAGAGGAATGCGAGGCGCGGCCGGGCGACAGGGACAAAATCATGGTGCTGGGCGGGGGCCCGAACCGTATCGGCCAGGGGATCGAATTCGACTACTGCTGTGTGCACGCGGCGCTGGCGATGCGCGAAGACGGTTTCGAGACCATCATGGTGAACTGCAACCCGGAAACCGTGTCTACCGACTTCGATACCTCTGATCGCCTTTACTTCGAACCACTGACACTCGAAGACGTGCTCGAGGTCATACACACGGAACAACCAAAGGGTGTGATTGTGCAGTACGGCGGCCAGACGCCGTTGAAACTGGCGCGTGCGCTGGAGGAGGCCGGGGCGCCGATCATCGGCACCACGCCGGATTCCATTGACCTGGCCGAAGACCGCGAGCGCTTCCAGCAGATGATCAACGAGCTGGACCTGTTGCAGCCGCCCAACCGCACGGCGCGGAGCGTGGACGCCGCGATTGCTTTGGCCGATGAGATCGGTTATCCACTGGTCGTGCGGCCGTCCTACGTACTGGGCGGGCGCGCCATGGAGATCGTGCATAACGAAGCCGATCTGCGCAACTACATGGTGCAGGCGGTGAGCGTCTCCAACGAGTCTCCGGTTCTGCTTGACCGCTTTTTAAGCGATGCCATCGAGGTTGATGTCGACGCCGTGTGCGATGGCGAAGACGTTCTGATCGGCGGCATCATGCAGCACATCGAGCAGGCCGGGGTGCACTCCGGGGATTCGGCCTGTTCCCTGCCGGCCTACAGCCTGAGCATGGAAGTCCAGGACCGTCTGCGCGAGCAGATGCGCGCCATGGCGCGCGCACTGAAGGTTGTGGGGCTGATGAATGCCCAGTTCGCCATCAAGGACGAGGACATCTTTGTGCTGGAGGTCAACCCGCGCGCCTCGCGCACCGTGCCGTTTGTTTCCAAGGCCACCGGCTTGCCGCTGGCCAAGATCGCGGCCCGCTGCATGGCCGGACGCTCGCTGAAGGCGCAGGGTGCGACGGAGGAACTGGTACCGTCGTACTACTCCGTCAAGGAAGCGGTGTTCCCGTTCGTGAAGTTCCCCGGCGTCGATCCGCTGCTCGGCCCGGAAATGAAGTCCACGGGCGAAGTGATGGGTGTCGGGCGCAGCTTCGGCGAAGCCTTCGCCAAGGCTCAGCTCGGTGCGGGCGAGGATCTGCCGCGCTCCGGCAGGGTGTTTATCAGTGTGCGCAATGCCGACAAGGAAGACGCCGTGCAGGTGGCCGGCGAGCTTGCCCGGCTGGGTTTCAGCATCGTGGCGACCCGCGGCACGGCGGCGGCGATCAGTGCTGCGGGTATCGCCTGCACGGTGGTCAACAAGGTGCTCGAAGGCAGGCCGCATATCGTCGACATGATCAAGAACGAACAGATCGATCTGATCGTCAACACCACCGAGGGCAAACAGGCGATCGCCGATTCCTATACCATTCGTGGCGCAGCCCTGCAGATCAAGGTGCCCTACAGTACGACCATGGCGCACGCCTACGCGACCAGCCTGGCGTTGACCTTTATCGATTCGCCACGCGTGGCGCGGCTGCAGGATTTACATCGGGAGCAGGTGGCATGACCAAGGTACCATTGACCAAGCGCGGCGCGGAGAAACTGCGCGCTGAACTGCAGCGGCTAAAGACGGTGGAGCGGCCGCGCATTATCCAGGCAATTGCCGAGGCGCGCGCCCACGGCGACCTCAAGGAAAACGCCGAGTATCACGCCGCGCGCGAACAGCAGAGCTTTACCGAGGGCCGTATCAAGGAAATCGAGGGCAAGCTGTCGCACGCCAATATCATTGACGTCACCAGTCTCGATGCCGGCGGCAAAGTGGTCTTCGGCGCAACCGTGGACCTGGCTGATGAGGATTCCGGCGAAGAAGTCACCTACCAGATCGTCGGCGAGGACGAGGCGGATATCAAGCACGGTATGATATCGGTCAGCTCGCCGATAGCGCGTGCCCTGATCGGCAAAGAGGAAGGCGACGTCGCCACCGTGGTAGCCCCCGGCGGCGAGCGCAATCTCGAAATCGTCGAAGTGCGTTACGAATAGACCGCTGCCGCGCAGGCCGAACACCTTTGTCTGATTTCCGTCTTCTCGCCGGCGAACGCATTCTCCTGACGCTGTGGGTAGGCGGACTGTGGGCGATCGGCTACATAGTGGCGCCGGCGTTGTTCGCCAATCTGGACGACCGGGCTCTGGCCGGTTCGCTGGCGGGGGTCATGTTCGAGATCATCGCCTATGTGGGTCTGCTGTGCGGTGGTCTGTTACTGGTGTTCAACCAGATGCGCAACAGCCGGCGGCTCAACTGGCGGGCGCTGGTGCTGCTGCTGATGCTGTTGCTGATTGCGGTGGGGCAGTTCTACCTTGCCCCCATGATCGCCGGGCTGCGCAGCCAGGGCCTGGCGGATTCGGTGCAGTTCGGGCGTTTGCACGGCGTGGCCGCGAGTGGTTACCTGCTTACCAGCCTGCTGGGCCTGGCGCTGGTCATCGCCGGTCCCGAATCAGACTGAACCCGCGAACAGGTAAGCGATACCGCCGACAAACAGTGCGGGCGGCAGGATGGCGCTGCGCGGCAGCCGCTCCAGCGACCTGAGAATCACCAGTCCGACATAGATGCACAGCATATACACGGGCACCACGCGCAATGATGTCAGGTGAAACACGTCACTCGGCAGGTAATAGGCGTAGTAGTTGTTCATCAGCAGCAGAAATACGAAATTCCCGCTGACCTCGAAGATGAACGGCGCCTCGAAGCCGATGATGAGTGCCTTGGCGCAATCGCTGTTCCAGCGCGGCGTGAGTTTCTGTTCCAGTGACTGCCGGGTGAAGTACAGGTGCACGCCGTAGGCTGTCCAGACGATGACCGCCAGAGCCGACACATTGGCGTCGTGCAGCGGGAAAGCGCGGTACTCCCAGAGTTTGTTGCCCACCCACATTGCGTAGAGCGGGTTGATGACCGACTCGGCGACAACGGCGAGCAGCAGGACGGAGGAGGCCGTCAGCGCCAGTCGATAGATGTCGATAACCAGCCTGCCGCCCAGAATCCGCCGATTGACGGCAAACGATATCAGTATCAGCAACGTGGCGAATGCGATTCCGGCAATGACTTCCATGCTGGCCCTTTCCCGGTGGGTGTCCCTGTTCAGCTTATCCGTTTTTTTTGTATCGGCCAGCCCCGCAGCGGCTGAACCGGGCGGTATCGGTTGCGCCCGACCTTCGTTTGCCGGCGCGCATGTGCTACAGTCGGGCGCCGTGTCAGACACTCTCGAAAGTTTCGATTCCATGCTCGATCGGGCAGCCGTGCCCGCCATCGCCCGCACCTAGCGCGGGATTGCCGCGCCTGACCATGTCGACATCCCTTCTGTTAGCCCTCACGTTGCTCTTGCCCTTGCTCTCGGGCGTCGTGGCCTTCGCCGCCGGGCGCCGGCCGGCGCTCATGCGCGGGCTGGTGTTTCCGCTGCTGGGTGCGGCGGGCCTGATGGCGGTGGGGCTGGGCGGCCACGCCCTGCTGCGGGGCACCAGCGAGACAATGGTCTATGCGCTCGGGCTGCCCTGGCTGCACTGGCACCTGCAGGTGGATCCTCTGGCCGGTTTTTTCCTGGCATTGATCGGCTTCGTGGTGGTCGCCGTGAGTCTGTTCGGGCCGGGCTACGTCCGCGAGTTCGAACACGGCAAACAGTCGCTCGCGGTACTCGGATTTTTTACCGGGCTGTTTGTCAGCGGCATGCTGATGGTGGTGGTTGCCGCCGACGCCTTTTCGTTCATGCTCGCCTGGGAGCTGATGTCGCTGTCCAGCTATTTCCTGGTGGTCTATCAGCACCGCAACGCGGCCAACCGCCGGGCCGGATTTCTGTACCTGCTCATGGCCGAGGTGGGTGCGCTGACAATTCTGCTCGGTTTCGGCGTGCTCGCCGGCTTCGGCGACGGGTTCTCATTTGCGGCAATGCGCGCGGCACCGCTGACGCCGGTCTGGGCGTCCATCGCCTTTGCCCTCGGCGTGCTGGGCTTCGGCATGAAGGCCGGGCTGGTGCCGTTGCACGCCTGGCTGCCGGAGGCTCACCCCGTGGCGCCATCGCATATCTCGGCGCTGATGTCGGGCGTAATGCTCAAGGTGGCTGTTTACGGATTCATTCGCTTCAGTTTCGATCTCATCGGCAACGTGCACTGGGCCTGGGGGGTGGCGCTGCTGGTGATTGCCAGTATCACTGCCGTGTTCGGCGTGCTGTACGCGTTGATGCAGCATGACCTGAAGCGCCTGCTGGCCTACAGCTCGGTGGAGAATATCGGCATTATCTTTATCGGGCTGGGACTGTCGATGATTTTCTACGGCACCGGCTTTCCGCTGCTGGGCACGCTGGGCCTGGTGGCCGCGCTGTATCACACGCTCAGTCACGCCCTGTTCAAGAGCCTGCTGTTTCTCGGGGCCGGCGCGGTGCTGCAGCGCAGTCATGAGCGCGACCTGGACCGCATGGGCGGCTTGCTCAGGCGCATGCCCTGGACCGGTTTGTTTTTTCTGGTCGGCTGTATCAGCATTTCGGCGCTGCCGCCGTTCAACGGGTTTGTTTCCGAATGGCTGACCTTCCAGACGGCGTTGCAGGTACCGAGTCTCGAAAGCGGCGTGCTGCGCGCGGTGATTCCGCTTGCCGCCGCGGCGCTGGCGCTGACCGGTGCGCTGGCGGCAGCCTGTTTCGTCAAGGTCTACGGTACTGCCTTTCTGGGCCAGGCCCGCACCCGGCGGGTGCGGCGCAGCAGCGAAGCGGGGCGCGGTATGCTGCTGGGGCAGGCCCTGCTGGCGCTGGCCTGCCTGCTGTCGGGTATTTTCCCGACGCTCGCGATCGACGCCATGGCGAATGTCACCCGCTCCCTGACCGGGCAGGTATTGCCCGCGGCTACCGCCAAGGGCTGGTTGTGGCTCACGCCGATATCGGCCGACACCGCCTCCTACAGTGCCCCGCTGGTGTTTGTCGGTATGCTGCTCGCGCTGCTTGCCTGGGCGGTGGTGAACTTCATTCTGCGTCCCGCAGGGCGGGTGGTCACGGTGCGCAGCGACGCCTGGGATTGCGGCTTCGGCCCACTGAGCGCGCGCATGCAGTACACCGCCACGTCGTTCAGCATGCCGATCCGGCGCATTTTTGCGCCGCTGTGGCCCGGACAGGATGAAGCCGAGCGCGACGCCCGGAGCCGTCCGGGAAGCGACGCGCGTCAGACGCGCTACCAGGTGCGCACCGGGGACGTGACCTGGAAATGGTTTTACCAGCCGGTGGTGCAGTTGCTGCACGCCACCACTCGCCGGGTGAGCCGTATACAGACGGGCAATCTGCGCCACTATCTTGCCTACACCTTCGTGACGCTGCTGTTGTTGCTGTGGCTGATAACATGAACGACTGGCTGCTGGCGCTGCTGGGAACGCTGCTGTTTGTGGCGCTGGCGCCGTTGTTCGCGGCCTGGGTGAAACGGGTGAAGTGCTGGCTGCAGAACCGCCGCTCGCCGGCGCTCCTGCAGCCGTACCGTGACCTGCGCCGCCTGTTCTCCAAGCAGGTGGTGATGGCCGAAACCGCCTCGCCGTTGTTTGTCATGACGCCGTATATCATCGCCGGGGCGACGCTGCTGGCAGCCGCGGTGGTGCCGTTTATTGCCGTGAACCTGCCGACCGCTGCCATCGCCGACGTGATCGTACTGGCCGGTTTCTTTTCCCTGGCGCGGTTTTTCCTTGCACTTGCCGGCATGGATGTCGGTACCGCATTCGGCGGCATGGGCTCATCGCGCGAAATGACCGTTGCCGCACTGGCAGAGCCTGCCATGCTGGTGGCGGTGTTTACCCTGGCGATGGTGGCCTCCAGCACCAACCTGTCCACGGTCATCGACCAGATACTTGCCCAGGGGCTGGTGTTGCGCCCGTCGTTGCTGTTCGCACTGCTTGGCCTGATGCTGGTTGGTATTGCCGAAACCGGGCGTATCCCGGTCGACAACCCGGCGACCCACCTTGAACTGACCATGATTCATGAGGCCATGATCCTGGAGTACAGCGGCCGCCACCTGGCGCTCATCGAATGGGCCGCGCAAATCAAGCTGCTGATCTACGGCGTGCTGATCGTCAACATCTTTTTCCCCTGGGGGATCGCCACCCACAACAGCGTCACGGCGCTGGTCATCGGCGCCGCCGTGGTGTTTTTCAAACTGATGGTGCTGGGTGCGCTGCTGGCCGTGGGTGAGAGCGTGCTGGCGAAGATGCGCCTGTTCCGCGTGCCGGCATTCCTGGTGCTGGCGTTGACGCTGGCGCTCATCGGGTTGTTGAGTCACATCATCCTCGAGGTCGGCTGACAGTGCTCGAACAGTTGCCACTCTACCAGCAGGCCATCCTCACGCTCGCGGCGCTGGTGATGTTCACCTCATTTGCGCTGCTGGCCCAGAGCCGGGTGGTGCCCATGATCCACGTGTTTGCCTGGCAGGGGCTGCTGGTGGCGATCACCACCGGCCTGGTGGCGTTCGACAGCGGCAAGCACGATCTGTACATATCGGCGCTGCTTGCAGTCCTGCTCAAGGCGCTGTTTGTTCCCTGGCTGTTGCACAGGCTGGTTACCCGGCTGGGGATAGACCGTGACGAACACGGTGCCGAACACCCGGCCACGGTGTTGCTTATCGGCGCGTTGCTGGTGATCTTCTGCTACTACGTTGCCGAGCCGATCAGTGAGTTGTCGGCGTCGGTGACGCGTAACACCATCGCCATCAGTATGGCGGTAGTGCTGCTCGGCATGCTGATGCTGGTCAGCCGCGGCAAGGCGGTCGCCCAGGTGGTGGGGTTCATGTCGCTGGAGAACGGGCTGTTCTTTGCGGCGGTGGCCGCCACCCATGGCATGCCCATGGTGGTGGAACTGGGTATCGCTTTCGACGTGCTGGTCGCCGCGGTTATTTTCGGGGTGTTTTTCTTTCATATCCGCGACAGCATCGAATCGCTGGACGTGGACCAGCTCAACCGGCTGTCGGAGTCGGACGAATGAGCGCGCTGTACCTGACGCTACTGATACCGCTGTCTGCCAGCATGCTGCTGGCGCTGTTGGGCGACCGGCGGGGGGCCGCGGCATTCAACGTGTTGGCCAGTGCCGGCGGGTTCGCCGCCAGCGTGTGGCTGGCGCGCACGGTATTGCAGCAGGGCCCGCTGGGCGGCGAAGCCGGGCAGTTTCATATTGATTCCTTCAACGTTTACCTGATCGCCCTGACGGCGCTGGTGGGGGCGACGACGTCGATTTTTTCCGCCGCCTACATGGCGCAGGAACACGCCAACGGCCGCCTCGGGCCGGGCCGCATGCGCCTGTACCATGCGAGCTACCAGGGATTCCTGTTTACCATGCAGCTGGCACTCACCACCAACAATCTGGGTGTGCTGTGGGTTGCGCTCGAAGGCGCAACGCTGGCCACGGTGTTGCTGGTCAGCCTCTATCGCACGCCCGAGTCGGTGGAAGCCGCCTGGAAATACTTTATCGTCTGCGGTGTGGGCATCGCGCTGGCGCTGTTCGGTACCGTGCTGTTGTATTTCGCCGCGGCACAGGTAATCCCGGACGTCGAGAACGCCTTGCTGTGGACGGTGCTCGCCGAACACGCCGGGGCGCTGCAGCCGGTGGTGATGGCAATCGCCTTCGTGTTCCTGCTGGTGGGTTACGGAACCAAGGTGGGGCTGGTGCCGATGCACACCTGGCTACCCGATGCGCACTCGGAAGGCCCCACACCGATGTCGGCGGTGCTGTCGGGCCTGTTGCTGAACGTGGCACTGTATGCGCTGGTGCGCGTCAAGATACTCACCGACAGCGCGCTGGCCGGCGGCACGGTGCACGATCCCCATCTCGCGGGTTACCTGATGATGGGCTTTGGCGTCGTTTCCTTTACGGTCGCCGGTCTGTTCCTGCACCGGCAGCGGGATATCAAGCGCCTGTTCAGCTATTCCTCCATCGAGCACATGGGCCTGATGACCTTCGCCTTTGGCCTGGGCGGCCCGCTTGCCACCTTTGGCGGCCTGCTGCACATGACGGTGCACTCGCTGACCAAGTCGGCGATATTCGTTGCCGTCGGGCACGCCAGCCATATCGCCGGTACCCAGGCTATCGAAGGGATTCGCGGCCTGATCCAGACACAGCCGGCGGTCGGCTGGGGACTGTTGGTCGGCACCGCGGCTATTGCCGGGTTCCCGCCGTTCGGCGTGTTCACCAGCGAGTTCCTGCTGCTGTCGGCGACCATGCAGAGTTACCCGTGGCTGACGGTGCCGCTGCTGGCCGGGCTCGGCGTCGCCTTTGCCGGCCTGTTCCGGCACCTGCACCCGATGGTGTACGGCGATCGGCCGGAAGGGCAGCAGGCGGTAACGGCCAACATGTGGCCGGTGATGCTGCACCTGGTGCTGGTACTGTGGCTTGGCTTGTCGATCCCGGTGTTTCTGGCCGAATGGTTTGACCAGGCGGCGGTGCTGATCACCGGCAGGGGGCTGCTGTGAGCCGTTTCGAGTGGTTGTCCGAGTTGCTGGCCCGTTGCGAGGACGAGCACGTGCTGGTGCGCCACGGTTCGGCGACGCAACTCGCGCTGGTGCATCTGCTGGATATCGACCACGAGGACTGGGGCCGCTTTGCTGCGGTGGCGCACGCCTACGGCTGCCGCTGGTCGGCCGTTTGGGCCGACCAGGTCGATAGCGCGCTTATCAACGTCAATGCCTGTTTCGAATACCGCGGTGACTACCTGGTGGTGCGCGCGGGCGTAGACGTCAGCCAGCCAGTGCTGCCATCGCAGATGCCCTGGTTCCCCGCGGCCAACCGGCCGGAGCGGCACGTGCAGGACATGTTCGGCATTGTCTTCAGCGATCATCCCGATGCCCGTCGCTGGACCCGCCACCAGGCCTGGTCGGAAGGCCATTTCCCGTTGCGCCGGGACTTCCCCGCCGAGGGTGATCGCGGCGGGGAGATCAGCGTGCCGGACGCGGATTACCCGTTCTTCCAGGTGCAGGGCACCGGCGTCTACGAAATTCCGGTGGGTCCGGTGCACGCCGGCATCATAGAACCGGGGCACTTCCGTTTTCAGGCGCTCGGAGAAACCGTACTGAACCTCGAAGAGCGGCTCGGCTATGTGCACAAGGGTATCGAAAAAATCGCCGAGGGCCGCGACGCTGCCAGCCTGGCCCGGCTGGCGGGGCGCGTTTGCGGCGACAGCAGCGTGGCGCATGCCTGGGCGGCGTGCATGGCGATGGAGCGTGCCGCGCGCTGCAGCGCGCCGCCGCGGGCGCTGCATCTGCGCGCTGTGCTGGTCGAACGCGAGCGTATCGCCAACCACCTCGGCGACATCGGTGCCGTGTGTAACGACGTCGGTTTCGCCTTCGCCCACTATCAGTTCGGCCGGCTGCGCGAAACCTGGCAGCGCGTCAACGGACGGGTCTTCGGTCATCGGCTGCTGATGGATTGCGTAATCCCGGGCGGTGTTTCCCGCGACCTGGATGCAGCACAGCTCGATGAGCTCAAGGCCAGTCATGCCGAGCTGGGCAGGGAGCTCGAGGAGCTGTCACCGATTGTGGATTATCATCCCTCTCTAGAAGACCGCTTGCTCGGTACCGGTGTGCTGACGCCGGAGACCGCAGCGCTGCTCGGCGTTGTGGGTTTTGTGGGTAAAGCCAGCGGGCGTGACTACGATCTGCGCCGGGATCACGGCTATGCGCCGTATCATCGTCTGCAGGTGGAATCACCGGTCTTCCGGGAAGGCGATGTTGCCGCCAGGCTCGGGGTGCGGACCGATGAAATCGGACACTCGCTGGCGCTGATGCAGCAACTGCTCGATACGCTGCCCGAGGGCGACACCGTGCTGCCGTGGCAGCCACCGCCGTCCGGTGCCGAAGGGCTGGGACTGCTGGAGGGCTGGCGCGGCGAAGTGCTGTGTTACGTACGTTTCGGCGACGCGGGCAAGGTCGTGCGCTTTTTCCCGCGTGACCCGAGCTGGCTCAACTGGCCGGCGCTGGAACAACTGATCCACGGAAATATTGTGCCGGATTTCCCGGTCTGCAATAAATCCGTCAACGCTTCCTACTCCGGGCACGACCTGTAACCCGCCGCCATGCTGAGAATCCTCAACAAAATCCGCAAAGTCGGCATTGTCACCGAACCGGTGGCCGCGGAGCCGTCGCTGGAGGCACTCGGTATCGAGGTCAAACGCCGGGTGGAGCGGCGCATGCGCGGCAGTTTCGCGATCCGCGCAGTCGACGCGGGATCGTGTAACGGTTGCGAACTCGAAATCCACGCCCTGAATAACCCCTTCTACAATGTGGAGCAGTTCGGTGTGCACTTCGTGGCATCGCCGCGCCACGCCGATGCACTGCTGGTGACCGGGCCGGTGTCACGGCACATGGCGGCCGCCCTGAAACGCACCTATGCCGCCACGCCGGCACCGAAGTGGGTCATTGCCGTGGGCGACTGTGCCGTGGACGGTGGCGAATTCGGCTGTTCCTATGCGAGCCTTGGCGGCGTGGACAAGGTTGTACCGGTCGATATTGTCATCCCGGGCTGTCCGCCCACCCCCACGGCTTTGCTGCGCGGGCTGCTCGAGTTGTTGAAGGCGGATAGCTGAGGCCGGGCGGCGAAGCGGCATGCGCCTGCGAGCGTTTGCCCGGCCGGTTCCGTTCGGCGACGGCTGTAGCGGGATATTTCCCCGTATTGATCTGAAGCATTAACCGCCAGACCGTTTTTCAGTATAGTGACCCGGTGTGTTGGTCTTTTCAGGGAGGGTCGCCGGTTTGACAGAGCTTTGGCGGAACTGCACCGGTAATTCAGTAGTCATACACGGTGACCCATTATGATCGAAGTACGGATTCATGGCCGCGGCGGGCAGGGCCTGATCCTGCGCGGTGAAAAGGTTGTCGCGGTCGAGCTGGTGCACATGAAAAGGCTCGCCAACGCCGAGGGCCGCCTGAAGCGCGTCGCCTTCGAAGGCACCGAGTCGTTGCTCAGTGTCGACCAGGTTATCCCTGCCATCGGCCAGACCGTCGACCCCGCGGGGCTGGAAACCGTGCTGAAGCAGGGCTCCTTCATGCCGGCCGACGAGTGGGGACGCATCGCCGGCCACCCCGGCGTGTATACCGGCGGCGATACCCGCGGTGATCACGGTACGGTCGGTGACGGGCGGCGTGCGGCCAGGGCTATCGATGCCTATATCAAGGCCGAATCGGATTCGCTCGGCACCGAGGCGGGGCCATGGCTGGGTTTCGAGCAGCTTAACGTCAACTACTTTGTGCTCGCGCCCAGGCCCCACGCCGCCAGCCTGAGTGTTACCGAACGCACCAGCTCGGCGGAGATCGACAGCGGGCTGGAGTGGAGCGCCACCAGGTGCTCGCCGAGGCCCACCGCTGTCTGTCCTGCGGTGACTGCCTGGCCTGCGACAACTGCTGGACACTGTGCCCGGATGTGGCCGTGCTGAAAACGCGCGATGTCGCCGCCGACGGTTCGCACTATGTCTTCGACTACGGCTACTGCTACTGCAAGGGGTGCGGCCTGTGTGCGCACGAATGTCCGACCGGTTATATTGTCATGCAGGAAGACACCTGATGGCGCATCGGCTCGGTCCCGTGTATGGAATTGCGCCTTGAAGTGGCCGTTTGCCTGGCTGGCCCTGGGTGTGGGGCTGTTGCTCGCGCTGGTGTTGTTGCAAACCGGGGCGATGGGACCCGAGGCCGAGCGCAGCCTGCCGTTGCTGACGCTGCTTATCGTTACCGAGTTCGGATTTTTTCTGACCGCGATCGGGGCGGCTACGGCGATACGCCGGTTGACGACCGGCGGGTTTAACCTGACGCTGTCCATTGCGCTCGCCGGCTGCGGGCTGTTGGCGGCCGGTTTCCTGTGGCTGGGCCTGCAACTCTGGCCGGTTAACGGCGCGTGACAGCGACGAACCACGGATGCCGGCAACCCGGCCTGTTGTCCGGCCCAATG